>Ga0302325_10005398_pt1 | contig 29088 bp, 25 predicted proteins | sample Palsa_T0_2_FD_201948 | JGI IMG/M metagenome (GOLD analysis project Ga0302325, IMG submission 201948) | Peat permafrost microbial communities from Stordalen Mire near Abisko, Sweden - Palsa_T0_2 | ecosystem: Environmental > Terrestrial > Soil > Palsa > Peat permafrost | place: Sweden: Abisko...
TTCCGGGCGGCTCTGCTGGCCGGATGGACCGCGCTGAGCGCCGCGGGCTTGCTGTATGCTCGGTCGAAAGGCATTCCTGCGTGGGTGGCGGTTCCGGTTCTGGCCGCGTTCCTCGTTGAATATCCATTCTATCTGGTCCCCGCATTCGCGGAAGTGCGCCAGCGCTTCGAGAGCAGCCTGTCATGGTTCCTGGTGCTCTCGTTCGTCGCGCCGTATGTCATCTACGCGTCGAACACTGGCCAATTCCGCTGGCGGGGGCTGGCGCAACTAGCCGCGCTGGCCATCGCCGTGAGCCTTTGGTACAAAATTCTGCCGGCCGCTCCGCTCGCGGATGGCGCGTTCCTGGTGCTGGTGGCGGCCGTCGTTCTGCGCGGATATTTCGATCCGATCTATACCTCTCCATTCGGGGGACTGCATGTCGAGATACTCGGCCATGTGGCGCTCACACGTCTCTGCGCCATGGTTATGCTGGTGGAGCGGCGCGTCCCCGGCGTGGGTTATGGATTTATCCCAAGCCTCGCCGAATGGAAGATCGGTCTGCGTCATTTCGGATACTTCATCGTCGCCGGCATCCCGCTGGCCTGGGCCACGCGGCTGGTGCGGCTGGGGCCGGGCATGCCTCTATGGAAAATCGCGGCGACGTTCGTGGGCGTGCTGTGGGTGGTGGCGCTGTCGGAAGAGTTCTTCTTTCGCGGTCTGCTGCAACAGTGGATCGGCGAGTGGACGGGCCGCCCAGCGCTGGCATTGGCCTCCGCGTCGATTCTGTTCGGCGCTGTGCACCTCGGATTTCGCGGATTCCCAGACTGGAAATTCGCGCTCGCAGCCGCCGTGGCCGGCTGGTTCTACGGCCGCGCCTACCGGCAGTCCCAGAGTATCCGCGCCAGCATGGTGACGCACGCGCTGGTGGTCACGCTGTGGCGGGCTTGGTTTGTGTGACTACTCGAAACCGGTCACGACCGGTGAGTGCGTTCCTCCAGGCGAGTGAGACGCGTATCGAGGTCCATCAGCCGTCCCATGATGAGATCGAATCGCGTGGTCATGGTGTTCTCCAATGCTGCCATGCGCGCTTCAAGCGCTGCCATGCGCGAGGTGCTCGTAACGGCCAACACGGTGAACATGATGCCGTTGAAACGATCGGCACCCCAATCGCCAAGTAGGGCTGGACGTTGTCCATGTCTAGTTATGAGTATACGCTACTTGGCTCCGCAGGTCGTCATAACCCACACCTGCGAGCAATGCCAGTTTCAAGGCCACACCTGGATTACGGACCAGTCTGAGCGATGGCGGTCAGCGCCCTCCGAACCCGTTCTTGACCAAGGCAGCGCATAAAGAGAAAGCGACGGGAGCAAAGCGGTATCTTAATGTTCTATGGTCAGGTGCGCCGCAGGTCTGCTGATTGCATTGGTGGTCATGTCGGGGAGCAGCCCGGGGACCATCCCCGTGACTCGCAGCGTTTGTGACCTTTCGAGGGATTACGCCGCATATCGGGACAAGCTGGTCGCCGTCAGAGGAGTGTACTACTATGGCCTGCGGCAGGCTTGCCCGAAGAAATGTGCTGATGGACCGTGGCCGTCATTTCTGGATTTAGTCGGGACTTCGGGCGACGTATGGGACGCTCTGGAGAAGGCGCAGGAGATGGCTGAACTTGAAGCGGGGAATGGTAACCGGCTGGAGGTCTGGGTGACGGCGGTCGGCACGTTAAGGACCATGGCACGCCGTTCATCCCTTGGGCCGTATGACAAAGCAGCAAGCCACTATTACGGATACGGCCACTTGGGAGCGTTCCCGCCTGAAGTAGGCTGCATCGATCTGCTGGAGCAAAAATACTCCTGGATGGTATATGCGCAAAAAGGCAAACGAGGCGAAAGGGGGCGGACAAGTCGGAAAGTGCTAAGCACACTTAAGCTACTGAAAACTAACAAGATAATAAGTCTTTGACTAAAAGTATACGTTGTGCGACCATTGAAAACGAACGTACGGACTACCAATGCAATCCCAAGTCATCGAACCCGAACCGGAGCTACGGTTGATTTTGATTCCCGCACCGGATGACCCACTTCTGTCAGACGAGAAGTTCAGGAACGAGCTTTCCGATTTTGCTGCGGCACTACGGGCACAACAAGGCATTACAATTTCCGCCCGCTCCCGCGCATTCGATTCAGTGCCTGGAACCGGAGGTGGAGGACTCCCACCAAACGAGTTTACTCTAATAATTACCTCCATTACGTCCGTTGCCTCCGTCGCTATTGTCCAGCTTAGGAAACTGCTTGAAACGTATCTCAAGGTGCGCGAAGGACGGAAATACAAGCTAACAAACGGAAAGTTCAGCATAGAAGGCAGTGCTCGGGATGTACAAGCGCAAATAACCCATGGCGAGATTCAACAAATGCTGCGGGGTCCAGCCGGTCAGAAGAAACCGCGCATGACTGAGAGGGAGGGATCCGAATTATGACCGTTCGACGAGCCTCCCGGCGTTGAACAACCAAACAATCCCGGGAATGGTGGGGTCAGGGCCGTCCATATAATTGCCAAATCCGCCCAGACGGGTCACATGGCACGCTGGGCAGCGTCCTTCGTATGCGTATAGCAAAAGATCGTGTTCCACACCGGACTTATCATGTATTATCTGCGGAGACCCTATGGGCTTTACCAATTCCACTTCAGTGCTTGTGCAAGCTGGTGTCGGGCACCATTTGGGAACCACGGGTTCGACAGCATGGAGGCTGAACGTGCCATTTTCCGGACCGTTGCGAATTTCAGCCCCACCTAAGCACACAAACTTGTTTTGTGCATGCTGCGCTTGCTGCTCGGGTGTGAAGGGCGCTTCCATACCTTCCATCATAACGCGGCGCCAACAAAGGTCGTCAAGTAGAGGCCAAACGCTTCACTGACATTAAGGTGAAGGCAAAACCCTCGTTGCCTTACGACTACAGCAACACTTATCGTGGACCACTCTGAACGGAAAATCGACATCTCGCCCACCGGACGCCCTCGCGCAACAAGGCGTTGAACTGCCCGGCTGTCCGCCCTCAATACCAATCCCATAAATCCGTGATCCGGCGAGGATCGCTCAGGAACGGATTATCCGGGTCCCGCAGTATTTCCTCCTTGTGATAGCAACGCACTTCTCCCGCCCACTTCTGCTTCAGCCAACGGGGAGGGCCGCCGCCGATCTTCCACCACGGCATCTCCTGCTTCTTGCTTTGCCGTTCCCGATATCTCCTCGAATGATGAAAAGTTCTGCTCACGCATAGCCAGGCTCCTAACCCTGACTAATGCGGCGCCGGAGGGTTCCCTGTGCGAAGAATAGTCACGTATCCAGTATAGCCGCGCGCACGGATCACAGCGGCCGCAGCATCTCTATCCAAAGCTGCATCGTAAGATCGTGCCGCTCGGCAGCGGCGAGATACGGTACCTGTTTTCCAGCGTCGTGAGATTGAGCGGGGCGGCGCGGGCCAGGAACTTCACATCCTCGCGATCGCGCCCCGAGTTTCTCTCCAGCTTCGAAAGAGCCAGATCGTGCGCTTCAAGGCCTGCGAGGTACACCTTGCGATACGCGGCCGGGAAGATCGGAATCAACCGGTCCTCATAGTTCTCCGGGGCGGTGACAATACCCACATGCTGCACATGCACGCCGTGCTTCCTGTTAAGCGCCGATCCCATTCCGGCCAGCGCATCCAGCCTTCCGATTTCGCCGGCCGGAACCACCGACACGAAGTCGACATCCGCGGTGGGCCGCGGTAAGCCATACAACATCGCAACGCCAAACCCGCCGATGCACTGGAGCGCGATCGGTTGATCGAAGGCCTTGTCGATGTCGCGAGTGCCAGGGCTGCGGCGGGTGGTCACGCCGCATAAGGCAGGTGTTCCGCGTCGAGGTCCGTCAGAAGATTCCAGTGCCGGGCGTCGGCTGGCCGCGCCTGGCGCAGCCAACAGCGCTCCGCTTCTGAAAGGGAGCCCTGGCAAAGACTGTCTTCACGTACCAGGCGCGCCCGGTCCAGCGATTCTTCAACCTCGCGCAGCTTGCTTTGCGCGGCGTCGCAGCCCCGCTTCGCGGCGACCCGCCGGCCCAACGTCACAATAAAGCCGAGCCGGTTCTGAGCGTCGCGAACCTTGGCCTCTCGCATCAGCCACTCCCAGTCTAGATCGTAGTATTCCACCACGAGCCAGGGAAGACCTTCCACCACGCGGACATCGAGGTCGCGGCGGGAAAGCGCCGCCAGCAGGACTACCGCGGGATTGTCGCGGGGGCCGCGCATAAGGTGCCGGAAGCCGGGGTACCCAAGGTTTGCGAGAGCCTTAGCCAGGTATGCGGAGTCCCAGGATTCGAGAGCGTCAACGCGCAGAGGCAGGACAGTCGGACCCAAGTGGTACAGATCAATCATCTTCAAACCGACTTCCTCGGTGACGCGGCGGCGGCCGGTTTCCATCAATGCAAGGTAGGCCTGCGAAACGCCAAAATGCTCGGCGGCTTGTTGCTGCGTCAAGCCAACGGTCTGTCTCGCCAATCGTAATTGGTCCGGTTTGAAAGTTGCCACCGATCTGTTATAACAACTTTTGTAATAGCGCGCAAAGCTACCGGTTTCGCCAAAGCCGTTATGGAGCCGATTGGCGGGGTGATGCTGTCGGGCAGCGAGCCGGTATACGCCCTTGCTTACTCGCCACGGCGGACGAGTCGGCCTCGCCCGCTTGGTATAATCGGAGCGTCACGACTGGTATCGATATCAAAGCTATTCCACCGCCGCTTCGCTTTGATGCGCATGGCGTCTGCCAGGTAGCCGATACTCGTGTCACGCTCCTCACGTTGATCGAGGCTTTCCTGGAGGGCGCCACTCCGGAAGAGATCTACCAGGAATACCCCACCGTAAGTTTGGCCGGCGTATACACCGTGATCGTGTTCTATCTCGGTAACCGCGATAAGATCGACGGTTATCTCCATACCGTGCGCGAACGGGAAGCCCGCGTCGTCGAAGAGATCAAGCTGCGTTCGCCGCTGTCCGAAATCCGGCGCCGGCTTCTGCCGCGAAAGACGCAGCCGGCGTGATTCCGTTTCTGGCCGATGAAAAAGCGCAAAATCGTCAGCGGTTTGTTACGCCGGAACCCGTTCGTGGATGTCGTTCGCGTACTGGATACCGGATTGATGGAAGCCGAAGATCGGACTCTGCTGGAGTGGGCCGCCCATTACGACCGTGTTCTCCTGACTCACGACGTCCGGACATTGGTCGGTTTCGCCTGGGAGTTCGTCCGTCTCGGCAAGCCGATGGCAGGAATGATTGTCTTGGGCAATGTGCGAGTCTCCCAGGCGGTCGAAAAACTCCTTCTCATCGCTGATTGCAGCGAGCCCGAAGGCGTGGGCAGGCGTGGTAGCTTAACTTGCCCTTATAGCCTGTTCCGCCCAGCACCCACCCTACAGTAAGCCGCCGTGGTGGCAATGATTCAAACCACGATGACGCATGTCAAGTTCCTCTAACCGATTGAAAACGCAACCTAACCGCGCACCGTTGCCCCGAACTTCCGCTGCCGCCGTGCTACCGTTATTTCGATAGAACCTGGGCGCCGTTTCAGCCTGTACGGTCGTTCCTTGACATCCGAATATTAGGTTACTTCGATGTTACATCTCGCCAGCCCAACTGGGGAAATTACCATACGAACCCACCGCGAATCGCTAACTTATTTATTTGCAACAAACGCCTATCAGCGCCCCCACACTCCACCCCCCACACTTGCGATAATCAAGTTTCATGGACGCACCCGTCGCGATCGTCGGAGGAGGCATCTCCGGCCTGTCCACCGCGTATTATCTGGCCCAGGCCGGCATTCCCTCCACCCTAATCGAAGCGCGCCCGCGGCTCGGCGGCGTCATCCAAACCGAGCATGTCGAGGGCTGCGTGGTCGAAGGCGGCCCCGATAGCTTCCTCTCAATGAAGCCGGCGGCCATGGAACTGATCCGCGACTTGGGGCTGGCGGACGAAGTCATCGGCTCCAACGACCATCTGCGCGTCACTTACGTTTGGAAAGGCGGCCGCCTGGTGCCGCTGCCGGACGGAATGCAGCTTATGGTGCCCACCAAGCTGGTCCCGTTGCTCACCACCCGGCTGCTGAGCTGGCACACCAAGCTCCGCATGGGAATGGAACTCTTCCGTCCGCCGGGCCGCCATCCTGAAGATCAATCCGTAGCGGACTTTATCACGGCGCATTACGGCGCCGAAGCCGTAGATTACCTCGCCGAGCCGCTGCTCTCGGGCATCTACGGCGGCAGCCCCAGCGCGCTCAGCATCTCGAGCGTGCTGCCGCGGTTTGTCGAGTTGGAAGCCAAATATGGAAGCCTCACCAAAGGCGTACTGGCCGAGATGAACGCCAATCAGGCCCAGCCTAATCGGCTGCCGCTGTTTCGCACGCTCAAGAGCGGATTGGGCCAATTGGTGTCGGCGTTGACGACACGCCTGGCGGGCCACGCCACCGTCCTGCACCGGCGCGCGGAAGCTGTCGAACAGACCGGCGGCGGCTTCCGGATCCGGCTGGATGACGGCTGGCTCGATTGCGCGCAACTGGTGCTGGCGTGCGAAGCGCACAACGCCGCGACGCTCGCCGGCAGTCTCGACGGCCGTCTGGCGGACTTACTCGGCAGCGTCCCCTACGGCTCGTCGATGACAGTCGCCCTAGGCTTCCCCAACACCGCTTTCCCGAGGCCGCTCGATGGATTCGGCTTTTTGGTCCCCAAGCGCGAACGCCGCCGCTTGGTGGCGTGCACCTGGGTGGGCGCCAAGTTCTCGCACCGTGTGCCCAGCGGGACCACCCTGCTGCGCTGCTTTCTCGGCGGCATGGACGATGGCGCGGTTCTTTCGGAAAGCGACGATGCGATCGTCGCCGCGGTCGTGAGTGAGTTGCGCGGCATAGTGGGACTGCATGCGCCGCCGGCCTTCTCGCACGTTTTCCGCTGGCCCCGTTCCATGGCGCAGTACAGCGTCGGCCACGCGGCGCGGCTGGCCGAAATCGAAGCGCGGACCGCCGCGATTCCGGGCCTCCACCTGGCCGGCAACGCCTATACGGGCATCGGCATACCGGATTGTGTCCGCATGGGGAAACAGGCGGCCGGGTCCATCTCGAAAGCGTTGTGCCCGGTATGATCCACATCCTGCATCTCCTGTTCCTGTTGTTTGTAGACCCGCTGCCGGGCATGCCGCCCGTCCTGGACAAGCGCAACATCTACTCGGCGGACGCGGCGGGCGAGCTTAGTCCCGCGGTCCGTAAGTTCCCATCGCTGGTATATGTGCCGAACAGCGGCAGTAACAGCGTGGATGTTATCGACCCCAAGACTTACAATATCATTCGCCACTTTCGCGTGGGGCGGCAGCCCCAGCATGTCACTCCATCTTATGACCTGAAAACACTCTCGGTGCTATGCGATTTAGGCGACAGTATCACCCTGATCGATCCGGCCACCGGCAAGAAGGGCAAGACTCTGAAAGTCAAGGATCCGTATAACATGTACTACACGCCGGATGGCAAGTACGCCATCGTGGTGGCTGAGCGCATCCATCAACTGGACTTCCGGGACGCACAGACCATGCGCCTGGTGAAGTCCCTTCCCGTGCCTTGCCGCGGCGTGGATCACATGGATTTTTCCGCCGACGGACGCTACCTGATCGCCAGTTGCGAATTCAGCGGCGCGGTAGTGAAGGTCGATGTGGAAACCCAGAGCGTGATTGGATCTCTCGACCTGCCCGGCGGCGGCATGCCCCAGGACGTCAAGCTGTCGCCGGATGGCGAGGTGTTCTATGTCGCCGATATGCAAGCCAATGGCGTGCATCTCATCGACGGCGCACGCTTGCGTGTTCTCGGATTTCTGCCGACGGGCAAGGGCGCGCACGGTCTCTACGCCAGCCGGGATTCCAAGGTACTGTATGTTTCGAACCGTGAAGAGGGCAGCATATCGGTGATCGACTTCGCCTCGCGCAAGGTGGCCCGCAAGTGGGAAATCCCCCACGCCACACCCGATATGGGAGGCGTCTCCGCGGATGGCAAAGTGCTCTGGCTTTCCGGCCGTTACAGCAAGGAGGTGTATGCCATCGAAACAAGCGATGGACATCTGCTGGCTCGCATCCGCGTAGGCAAAGGTCCACACGGGCTATGCGTTTACCCCCAGCCTGGCCGGTACTCATTAGGACACACGGGCGTGTTCCGGTGACGCCCGTACAATTTAGTTTACAAGTCTTTCGCAGGATCCAAGGCGGGGCAGGCGCTTTCGCCTGCCAACCCAACTTATACTTGTTCTTAGAAGAGCCTATGAAATCCAAACACTCCGCCCTCATGGTCCTGGCATTGATGGGGCCGACCCTGACGCACGCGCAATCCATCTTCCAGGTGGTGCCCACCCCCAACGGCCATCACGGGCCGACCAACAACGGTCTGCTAGCCGTGGCGGCCTCGTCACCCTCCGATATCTGGGCGGTAGGCCAAACAGCCATTCATTTCGACGGCACTCAGTGGACCGCTTTCGCCACGCCGATGATCCACGGCGACAACACCAGTTATCTGGACGGAGTGGTGGACTTTTCGCCCACCGACGCGTGGGCCGCCGGAATCGTGGGTATCGGGACGGCGGCTCCGGGCCAGGTGATTGAACACTGGAATGGCGCCGCCTGGAATGTCGTCACAGGCCCTACGTTTGCCGCTGGCGATCAACCGGAGATCTTCGGCATGACAGCCGTCTCTCCCAACGACATCTGGGCGGTGGGTACGCTGCTGACTGCCAACCAAGCTCTCGAGGCTCTTTTTGAGCATTGGGATGGCACTGCCTGGACCGCGTACACCGGCTTCTTCTATGGATTTTTCCGGGCAGTCTCGGCCGACGCCTCCAACGACATATGGGCGGTAGGCTACAACGGCAATGTGACGTTCTCCGAGCATTTCGACGGCACCGGTTGGACGCTCGTGCGGACTCCCGACGTCGGGACAGGCCCGAATAGCCTGGGTGGGGTGGTGGCCCTCGCGCCTGACAATGTCTGGGCCGTGGGCTTCTCCACCGCCAGCACGCAGCCGCCACCTGGCGAGTATGACGTACCCACGGAGACGCTTATAGAACACTACGATGGCACAAGCTGGAGCGTGGTGACCAGCCCGAACGTGGGACCGAATAGCCAGTATCAATCGAACCGGCTGTTGGGTGTGACGGCCGTCTCGCCGACCGATATCTGGGCCTTTGGATCGTACTTCGCCGCCAGCGGCTCGGAGGATCAGATCACGCTATTGCTGCAATGGAACGGCACGAGTTGGAGCCTGGCTCCGAGCCCCAGCCCCCAGCCCGGCGATTTCCTGGACGACATTCTTTACTCCGGAGTGGTGACCGCGCCGGGAAGTGTGTGGATCGTCGGGTCGTTGGCTCCGGCTGCCGAAGGTAAGCCGGTCACCGCCACGTTCGTGCTGCACACTACCGGGGGATAACTCGCATCCGGCAGCCTGTTGCGCGCATCGATAACGGTAGATGGCAGATACCGCTACGCAAGGCACGCAACAAATGGAAGTCGAACATCCGGTCTTGGATGTGATCCGCAGCCGCTGGAGTCCGGCTATTTACTCGCCGCGGACAGTTGAACCGGAAAAGCTTCTCAGTGTCCTGGAGGCGGCCCGCTGGGCGCCTTCCAGCTACAACGCGCAACCCTGGAGTTTTCTAGTCGCCCGCCGAGAGGAGCCGGAGGAGTTCGCGCGCATGCTGAGCTGCTTGGTTCCCGGCAATGTCGCCTGGGCGCAGCATGTACCCGTGTTGATGATCTCGGTGGCCAAGCTCCACTTCGACCACAATAGCGCCGCTAACCGGCACGCCTTGCACGACACCGGGATCGCTACCGGTTTCCTGATGCTGCAAGCGGCGTCGCTGGGAATTCTGGCGCATGGCATGGCCGGCTTCGATGCCGCCAAGGCGAGCGAGCTGTATGCCATTCCGGAGTCGCACGAAGCGGTGGCCGCTCTCGGTTTGGGTTATCCGGGCGACGAGCAGGGCGCGCCGGAAGAACTGCAGAAGCGCAACCAGCGCAAACCGCGCCGGCCGCTGAATCAGTTTGTATTTGCGGGCCGATGGGGACAGCCGTCGCCCCTGCTATAAATCCCCTATGGACCTGCAACTGGAAGGCAAGCTCGCCCTGGTGACCGGCTCCACTGCCGGCATCGGCTTCGCCAAGGGCCTTGCCGCGGGCGCCTTGACGGATTCGTCGCGGATCTTGCGCGCGCCGAAGAGGTGCCCGCCGTCTGCCGACGGTTCCCGAATACCGATATCCTGGTCAACAACCTCGGCACATACGAAGTTAAGCCCTTCGAGCAGATCACCGACGCCGATTGGCACGCCATCGTCGAGACCAATTTCATGAGTGGCGTGAGGCTCAGCCGCTATTTCTTGCCGAAGATGAAGGCTGCCGGATGGGGGCGCATCATTTTCATCTCCAGCGAATCGGCGGTAAACATCCCTGTGGAGATGATCCACTACGGCGTCACCAAGACCATGTAGTTGGCGCTCTCGCGCGGCTTGGCCGAGCTGACATCCGGCACCGGCGTCACCGTGAATTCGATTCTCCCAGGTCCTACGCGCTCGGAAGGCGTGGAGAAGTTCGTCGAGGATATCGCCAAGTCAAGGCAGATCACCGCCGCGGATTTCGAGAAGGAGTTCTTCCGCACCATCCGCCCCAGCTCCATCATTCAGCGCTTCGCCACGCCAGATGAAGTAGCGGCCCTGGTGGTCTTTACCGCCAGCCCGCTGTCCTCGGCGACCAACGGGGCGGCGTTGCACGTGGATGGCGGCACGGTGCGGTCGATCTTGTAGTTTGCGGAAACGCAGCAGCGAGCGCACGTTGGCCGGATCCTATCGAATCCGCGCGTCCGTGCAGCAAGGGTATCGCGCTACACTGGGCTATCGAGAAGACCAAACAAGATGTGACTCTGGTTGTCGAGCGGGATCTGCTCCTGGCGGCGAGAAAAATTGCACTTGATCGACGCACCAGCGTGAATCAACTGGTGCGGGAGTATTTGACCGCGTTGGTGGAGGAGCCGGGCCGGAGGCGGCTGGCCCGCGCCAGGCTGAGAAAGGCGTTTAAGACCGGCCTTGTCGAGGTAGGGGGCCGGAAGTGGAGTCGCGCAACGGCTGATGAACGAGTTAATGGAAGAGGATCGGCTGCGGGTGAGCACGCAAGTGTTGCAGGAGCTTTTCGTAACGCTGACCAGGAAGGTAAGCCAGCGCTGCTCTACCAGGGAAGCGCAGGCAGTGCTGGAAGCTCTTGCGGCCTGGCCCTTGATAGTTGTAGATTATCCAGCCATCCGGGCAGCGGCCAAGCTGGCTGACCAGGCAAAGCTTTCGTTCTGGGATGCGCTGATCGTTGTCGCGGCTGCGCGAGCGGGCGCATCGGTGCTGTACACCGAAGAATTGAACCATGGGCAGGAGATTCTCGGCGTTCGGATCGCCAATCCGTTCGCGGCGTAATCCATCCCTCAACCCTCGCCGCGATACTCGAACACGACCAGCGTGATATCGTCGGCCTGCGGGGCGCTTTCGGTAAACGCCGCGACGGCGCTTGCCACCGCCTCGTGCAATGCCTGGCAAGAGTCCGCATGATGCTCCGCGACCACTTGGCGCAGCTTCTGCCGGCCGAAAAACTCGCCTTGCAGATTCTGCGCTTCGGTAACTCCGTCGGAGTAGATCACGATCTTATCGCCGTCCGCCAGCGTGGTCTCGCTGACTTCGAACTCCGCGGATTCGACGATCCCCACCGGCATGGCGGTCGCGGCCAGCGACTCAATGCCGCCCGCCTGCCGCACGATCAGCGGCGGGCAATGGCCGGCATTCACATAATACAGCCGGCCCGGGCGCTCCAGCAGGCAATAGAAAACCGTGGCGTATTTCTCGCCCGCGGTGCGCTCATTCAAGAACACGTTGATGCGTTCGAGACGCTTGTGCAGCGCCGTGTCGCCGTGGCTCACCGCCAGAAACGCGCCTTGCAGCAAGGACGCCAGCAGCGCGGAGCTGACCCCTTTGCCGGAGACATCCGCAACCACGGCCGTCCAGGCGTTCGGGCCGGAAGGAATCACATCGTAGTAATCGCCGCCTACCTGGTGCGAAGCCACGCTGCTGCCACAGGCGCGGAACCAGCCATCGGTGGGCAGACTTCGCGGCAGCAGACCCTGCTGAATGGTGCGCGCTACGTCCAGCTCCTCCTCGATCTTCTGCTTGATGCGTTCTTCATCGAGCAGGCGGGCATTCTCCAGAATGGTGGAGGCTTCAATGGCCAGGGTTTGCAGCAGTTCGCGATTGCCGCCAGCCAGGTCGGCGGTGGCCAGGCGGGAATCCATGTACAGCACGCCGGCGGTCTCCTCGGCCGTGGAGAGCACGTTGGTGGCATCGCCGCGCACTTTGCTCAGACGCACCAGCGGCACGGATATGACGCTGCGCAGTTCCAGATCCACAACGCTGCGCTCCGGCCGGAACTCGCCGGTGCCCTGCGGATCGAAGTTCATGGAGAGCAGATCGCGGCGCTGTTCCAGGGCGCGTTTGATGACCCGCCCGGGAACCCGCAGGTCGCTGGCCGGTAGCGTCGCGCCCTGGCGATTGCGGGCCACGCGCGTCTCCAGTTCGCCGCCCTTGCGCAGCAGCAGGAAGCCGCGTTCCGCGCCGGTGATGGCCAGCGCCGCATCTACTACGGAATTGAGCACGTCCTGAAGGGACAAGCCGGTTTGCAGAGTACGCGCCACATCCAGAATGGCGCGCAGCTTGGCCAGGTTGGCGCCGGCGCCGGCCGCGCTGCTCATCGGTCCGGACTTCTCGTGCGCGCCGAATTGGTCTATCAGCCGGTTCAGCTCGGCGCCGCCCATGGCGAAGACGAGCTGGTAGGAATCGGGAAAGCCAAACTCGATGCGGTCGGAATTGCGCAGCGCATGGCTCTCCACGCGCTTGCCGTTGACAAAGACGCCATACCGGCTGCCGGCGTCTTCGATCGTGTACTCCTCGCCCTTGCGCACGATGCGGGCGTGCATGCGCGAAGCGCGGCTGTCGCGCAGAATCAAGTCGTTGTCGGCCTGGCGGCCGATTTTGAACGGCAGCGGCGCGATTTCCATGCGGGTGCGGTGGCCGCTGGGCTCGATGACGATTACGGAGGCCGAAGGTACGAGATCCACCGTGGTGGTTTCCATCAGGCGGAGGTGCGCTTGGCGCGGGGCCGATGCGTAACGCCGGCTTCACCGACAGGCGCGTCCGGAAACCCGTGCTGCCGCGCCCGGTCCAGCTCCAGCGCGCGCAACGACTGGCAATGCGCGCAGTATCCGCCCACCTCGGTGCGCGCCAGCAGAATTTGGAATCCGAAATGGTTTTCGATCTGCTTGCGCAGCCGCTGCAGGGGTTCGCCGAAAAACTCCTCCACCTTGCCGCAGCGCAGGCAGATGACGTGCGCGTGCTCCTGCTTCAGGCGGGTTTCGTAGTAGTGCTGGTCGCCTTCGTGGTGCATGAGGTCCAGCTCATCCACCATGCCGCCGGCCTTCAGCATCTTCAGCGTGCGGTAAACCGTCACACGATTCAGCTTGGGATCTTTTTCCTTGGCCAGTTGGAACAACCGCTCGGCATCCAGATGCAGTCCGGTCTGATCGATCAATTCGAGCAGGATCTGGCGCTGGCGGGTGAGTCGCACACCTTTTTCTCGCAGGGAAGCCTTGATGGAGTCGACGGCCATAACCGGCTTCTCATATTCTAGCAGGGCGGTGCCTTAATACTTCGGGCCCAACCCCAGCGCAATGATCGAAAGCGAATCCAGCTTGCCGCTGGCTTGCAAGTTTTGATCCTGCTGGAACCGCCGTAGCGCATCGGCCGAATCCGGATTCCAAACGCCCGAGGCCTCTCCGTGCAGATAACCCTTCTTGGCAAGCGCCCCCTGAATTTCTTTGTAACGCTCGAGAGTGGGCGCCGTCTGCCCCGTTCGCCACGTTGAGCGCGCGGAACGTGTGGAGCGGGCTGGAGTCTTATGCACTGCGGGCTTGCGCTTGGTATGCCGCACCAGCGCCGGTTTCTTCGGAGCCGCCGCCGTGGTTTTGGGATGCGTAGGCTTCTTGTTCTGGGTAGTGGCCGCCGGGAAGCCGACCGCCCAGGCGATGCCGGCGGCCACTATCGCGATGATTTTTCGAAACTGCAATGGTTCTCCGTCTATGGATGGTTGGGCAAAGCACCCGCAGGGAACACCGGAGTCCATTCGTTACGGCCGGTTTGCCGCAGGACCCGGAAGGCCACGGCGTCGCCGGGCTTGAGCGTGCGCTGTATGCGTGTCACGTCGTCGGTCGAGTGCACCGGCTGCCGGTTGATCTCCACGATCACGTCGCCCTTCCGCAAGTCGATATCCTCCGCGAATGAATTCTGCTCCACGGAGCTGACCAGCACGCCGTGTTGCTTGATGCCCATGTTCTCGCGCCGGGCATCGGTCAGATTTTCGATGGCGATTCCGAAAAGCGCCTGCGTACCTTCCGCCGGACCCGCCTCTTCCTCCTTGCCGTTTCCGAACCGCTCCGGAAATACCTTGGCCAAATCTGCCACCACCACATGGAAATCCATCCGCTGGCGTTCGCGCAAAACGGTCACCGTAAGCGAAGTGCCGATGGGAGTGCTGGTGACGCGCTCGACTAATTCGCCGCCGTTGTGAATGGGCTTGCCGTTTACGGCCACGATGATGTCTTCGGGTTTGATGCCGGCCTTGTCCGAGGGACCGTTCGCGGGCACCTGCTCGACGAACACGCCCTCCTTCGCCCCATTGGCTTTCAGCAGCGCTTCGGCCCTTGGCGTGGCGGACGGCGTGAAACTGATGCCGATGGAGCCGCGCACCACCTTGCCGTTCTTGATGATGTCGTTATAGACCTTCACTGCCTCGTTGATGGGCAGGGCGAAACCGATGCCTTGATAGCCGCCCGAACGGGATGCGATAGCGGTATTGATGCCCACCACTTCGCCATTGATGTTCAGCAGCGGACCGCCGCTGTTGCCGGGGTTGATGGCGGCGTCGGTCTGCAGAAAATGCTGGAACTGCTGGAGGGGATCCACGTCGCGTTCCTTGGCGCTGATGATGCCCAGGGTCATGGTTTCCTCGAAGCTGAACGGCGAGCCGATGGCGATGGCCCAATCACCCACTTGCACAGCTTCGGAATTGCCGATGCGGGCGGGCGTCAAGTTGCTCTTGCCCTCCACGCGAATCACCGCCAGATCGGTAGCGGAGTCCACGCCCACTACCTTCGCGTCGTATTCGGTGGTGTCGCCCATGAATTTGACTTGAATTCGGTCGGCTTTGTCTACTACGTGATTGTTGGTCAGGATGTAGCCGGCCTTGTCCACTACCACCCCGGAGCCCAGGGCATTCGTGCGGTGTTGCGGAATCTGCTGCATATTGCCGCCAAACGGGTTGCTGAAGAACCGCTGGAAGAAATCTTCCATGTTGCCCTGATCGCCCTGACCTTGATCGCCTTGATCCTCCTCGTCGCCGTTATCGGGTTGCTGGGGAGCGGCGCGGCGGCGAGTGCGCGTGGGCGCCTTGGGCAGGTAGGTGGTCGAGATATTGACCACGGACGGCTCCACCTGCTTGGCGATCGCGGCGAACGAGTTCTGCAATGGCACGGGATTGGGAATGGTGAGCGGAGTCGCCCCCGGCGCGGCCGTGTTGTCCTTGGCGGCCTTCGCGCCGGTGTTAACCAAGGTGCCGATCACGATACCGATGGCCAGGGTGAAAAGGATCAGGGTGAAAGACAGCAACTTCTGTCTACGCAACTTGTCAAAGAAACTCATGGTATTAGCTTGCTCCTTCGCGGGCTTCCGAGCTTTTACCATTATACTGCGGACAGACCTTTGTTAGGCTGGCAGTCGTGCGTGATGGGGCGGTCTTGTGCATGGCTGGCGCGATTCGGGCTTGACGCGGAACTAGACGAACAAAGCCCACATGGTTGGAATCAAAGGGGTTGGTACGCAGCGCGGCGCTTGCGAATCGGTGGGCTGGCATGGATGATGCCGGGCCTTCGGCGTGGGCTGCGCGCTTTTTTGGCGCCGGGCCGGGGTTCGTGCGGGGTGCAGGTCTTGTTTCCGTTTGTATTCTTGGGTCGCTTCTACGCTCCGTTGAAAATCACCCCGCTCGCCCGGGGCTGGTCTCGTTGCAGATCAGGCGCTTGGCCTCCGCTACAGGTTGGGGATGAAACTCGGTGAGTGTGACGCTATAGCCCAGTTTCCGCAAGGCATTGGCCAGCTTCTGGGCGCGGCGCTAAGCCTTCGCGGCGGATTGTAATCCGCGCTTCCGGGTCATTCGCGAGCGAACCAGCCTTTCGCAATCGGAGTTCGCGCGTTTGATCGGTGTAAGCGTCAAGACACTTCAGAACTGGGAACAGGATCGGCGGCGCCCCTACGGGAGGGCAGCCCACTTCTGAGCGTCATTGAACACGATCCGGCGCTGGCGGTGAAAGCCATTCATGGCGTATGAGGCACTTTGGACAATGGCGGATCGAGCGGTCGCCACGGCGCGACGTCTCACCGATCATCCTCTGCCGCTCGCTTTAGGACGCATGGACTCCAAGACGTTTGCCGGTACGGGGTCTCGCATGGCAAGAGAAGGTGTCGTGACCGCCGGACCGCCGCAACCAGACGATTTTGCGAATCTATACCGCCGCGCTTTCGCGGCCTACGGAACGCACGCGTTATGGAATAACGTGCAATTGAGAACACGACCAAGGACGATGCGCCGAATCGTCGCGCGCGCGTTGCGCATTGAGGGCGACCGCTAGGCCCGGCGTCTGGCGGAACAGATCGAGCAGGCCTGCCGTGCCGCTCTCTAGAATTCAGCAGGACCCTCTCAGGCTGCTTGTTTCTCACCGCGACCCGGAAAGTTATGTGGCCGGCGCGACCCGTTGAACCGCGCCGCGCTATTCCGGCGCCACCCAGCCACCACCCACCAGCCCCGGCGAGCGAAGCTCGCCTTAGCCGGCTGAAAGCCGGCTGCGGGCAGGATTGCCGGCAGGATTGCCCGCCCTCCAAGGCTAGGCTCCCAGGAAATCGAAATCGCAGCCCCGGTTGGCTTGGGTGACGTGTTCCACGAACAAGCGACCGTAGCCGCGGGCGTAATGCGGCGGCGCGGGACTAAAGGCGGCCATGCGCCGCTCGATCTCTTCGGCGGGTACGCGTAACTCGATGCGGCGGCCGGCCACATCCAGCGCGATCTCGTCTCCGGTGCGCACCGCCGCCAGGGGTCCGCCGATCGCGGATTCGGGCGCCACGTGCAGCACCACCGTGCCGAAGCTGGTGCCGCTCATGCGCGCGTCGCTGATGCGCACCATATCGCTAACCCCGCGTTCGAGCAGCGCGCGCGGCATCGGGATGTGGCCCCATTCGGGCATGCCGGGCGCGCCTTTGGGTCCGCAGTTGCGCATCACCAGCACCGTGGAAGCGTCCACCGGCAGATCGGGCGAGTCGATCTGGGCGCGCATCTGCTGGTAATTCTCGAAAACGTAAGCCTTGCCGCGATGTTGCAGAAGCTGGGGCGAGGCGGCGGTCTGTTTGACCACCGCGCCATCGGGGGCCAGATTGCCGAACAGCACCACGGTTCCGCCTTCGGGATGGAGCGGCTCGGCGGCCGTACGGATCACGTCGCGGCGAAAACATTCGGCGCTTTCCACGTTTTCGCGCACAGTCTTGCCGGTAACCGTCAAGGCGTCGCCATCGAGCAGGTGCAGGATCTCCTTCATCACGACGGGCAATCCACCGGCGTAAAAGAAGTCCTCCATCAGGTACTCGCCGGAAGGCTTGATATTGGCGATGTACGGCGTGCGGCGCGAGATGCGGTCGAATTCTTCGAGCCGCAGATCGATGCCCAGGCGTCCGGCGATGGCAATCAGGTGGATGACGGCGTTGGTGGATCCGCCGATCGCCATATCGACGGTGATCGCGTTTTCGAGCGCGGCGCGCGTCATGATGCGCGAGGGGCGCAGGTCTTCGCGCACGATCTCGACGATGCGGCGGCCGCTCATTTCCGCCATGGCGAGGCGGCGCGAATCCGGCGCGGGCACGTTGGCGCAGCCGGGCAGGGTCATGCCCATGGCCTCCGCCAGGCTAGTCATGGTGGAAGCCGTGCCCATCACGGTGCAGTGGCCTGCGCTACGCGCGATGCAGCCTTCGATTTCGCACTCCTCTTCGGTGAGCTGGCCGGTGCGGAAGAGGTCGAAGAGCTTGCGGCCGTCGGTGCCGGATCCCAGGCGCTGGTCGCGCCACTGCCCGGCGAGCATGGGTCCGCCGGGCACCATGATGGCCGGAATATCCGCGCTGGCCGCCCCCATAAGCTGCGCGGGAGTGGTCTTGTCGCAGCCGCACAGCAGCACCACGCCATCCAGAGGGTTCGCACGGATGGACTCTTCCACGTCCATGGCCATCAGGTTGCGATAGAGCATGGTGGTGGGCCGCATGAACATCTCGCCCAGCGAGATGGTAGGGAATTCCAGCGGGAAGCCGCCCGCCGCCCAGACGCCGCGCTTCACGGCTTCGGCGACCGTGCGCAAGTGGACGTTGCAGTTGTTCAGCTCGCTCCAGGAGTTGCAGATGCCGATTACGGGTTTGTCTTGGAACACATCGGCGGTGAAGCCTTCCGAGCGCAGCCAGGCGCGGCGCGCGAAGCCGTAGTAGCCGGGATCGGCGAACCATTCCTGGCTGCGCAGTTTCTTGGTGGTGGTGGACATCGACGTTTATTACAGCATGATGGGCGTTCACGAGGCAGCCGATACTCGTGGGGATCGGTGCTTATTTGCGGCACCACTTTGGTGCAGTGCACCGCATCCGTATCTTGACATCGCTGCATCAGCGAATCACGATGTAGTCGTGAGGACGACGGTTACACTGGACGACGACGTGTACGCGGTCCGCGATGTACCAAATCAGTCCCGCAACGCACGCACCGGATCCGTCCGCGTCGCGCGCCACGCAGGCAAGAAGCACGCTACCCCGGCGGCCATCGTCATCACCGCGAAGGCCACCCCGAACGCCAGCGGATCGCGCGGGCTCACTTTGTACAACATACCCACGATCAGCCGCGTCAATGCCAGCGACGCCAGCGCGCCCAACGCCAGGCCGCCCGCGGTCAACGCCATGCCTTGGGACATCACCTCCCGCAACAGGCGCGGCGCCCCCGCGCCGAGGGCCATCCGCAACCCCAGTTCGCGCGTGCTCTGCGACACCGTGTAGGACATGACTCCGTACAGCCCGATGGCGGCCAACAATAACGCCAATCCGCCAAACACGCCAAGCATGGTGACGGCCACCCGCTGGAAGGCAGTCGTCCGGTCTATTTGTTCCCGCATCGTGATTACTTCGCTCGGGGCCACGTTCGCATCGAGCTTATGTATCTCGCGGACTAAAACCTTCGCCATCGTCTCCGGCCCCAGCGGCGTTCGCACCTCCAACGCGAAGCCCAGGGCGCTCTGGCGCAGCGGCACGTAGAAGAAGGGCGGGGGCGTCTCCCGCAGACTGCGGTACTTCGACATTTTCGCGACGCCCACCACCAGCATCCAACGTCCCTTCACCTGCAGACGCCTGCCCACCGGATCCTGGCCACGCCAAAATTGGGCCACCATGGCCTCATTCACCACCGCGACCAGCGGAGCGGTTTCGTTGTCGGCGCGCGTAAACTCGCGGCCGGACACCACGGGAATGCCCATGGTGGCGAGATATCCGGGGCCCACCTCGTTGTAATCGACCGTGAGTTGTTGGTCGGGCGCGGTCTCGTAACCATCCACGGCGATCTCCGCGGAAGAATAAGTCCCATAGCTGAAGGGCGTGAGTCGCGCGAAGGCCGCCGATTGCACGCCGCCGAGCCCTTGGAGGCGGTCGATCAACTCGTCTTGAAAAGTCTTGATGCGCTGCGCATCGTAACCCGCCGATCGCAAATCGACGCCGGTAGTCAGCACGCCTCGCGTCGAAAACCCGGGACTGGTATTTTGAATCCCCCGCAGGCTTTGCAGCAACAGAGCCGCTCCCACCAGCAAGACGAAACTCAGGGCTACCTGGACCACGACCAGGCTCGACCGTACTGTCGCTCGCCGCCGCCCGCCGACGACGCCGGCCGAGTCCGCCTTCAGAGATGAAACCAGATCGATTTTGCTGGCTTGAATGGCCGGCGCGAGGCCAAACAGCAGCGTGGAGACGAGGCAAACTCCGGCGCTCAACGCCAGAACGCGCCAGTCCAGTTCGCCGGGCAGCGTCATCATAATGCCTCCCCGTGCCGGAAGCAACAGAGCGAGCAAGTTACGGCACCAGTGCGCGACCACCAGTCCGCCGGCCGCGGAGAGAATCGACAGGATCGTACCTTCGGTAAGAAGCTGTTTCAACAGGCGGCCCCGCCCGGCGCCGACCGCCAGACGAACCGTCATTTCATGCCGCCGCCCGAAAGACCGGACCAGCAGCAGATTGCTGACGTTGGCGCACGCGATCAGCAGCACAGAAACGACCACCGCAAGCGCGATTCCGAGCGTTGGGAGCAGGGTGCCCGCGTTATTGAAAGGGGTCTTCCACAACGGAAACAGCTTGATGCCGTAGCCGCGATTGGTCGCCGGATAATCGGCTTCCAGGCGCTTCGCCACGGCCGAAATCTCCGCCTGCGCCTGCGCCGGAGTCACATCGGGCTTGAGCGTCGCGAAGCCTTCAATCCAGCGCTCGCCGCGATCTTCCAGCTTGTAGGAGGGCGGCTCGAAGCGTTCCTGCATCGATGTAGGGACCCAGAACTGCATCGCCCAGCCCACGAACGTCCCGTAGAATCCTTCCGGCGCGACACCCACGATGGTATGCGGCATGCCGTTGAGCATCTGCTGCTTGCCTATGATTCCGGGATCGCCGCGAAAGCGGTCCTGCCACATCCGATAGCTGATCACGGTCACCGGGTGGGCGTTGCGCCCGAAGTCCTCGCCGGGTTCGAACCCGCGCCCCAGGATCGGATGCACTCCCAGCGCGTTGAAATAGTTGGCGGACACGATGCTGCCTCTGGTGCGCTGGGCGCGCTCGCCGATCGAGAGCGTAACCCCCATGATTTTGTCCACGATGAACGCATCGAACAGCGTGCAATTCTTTTGCAGATCCACAAAGTCGGGCCACGAGAGATCGTCCAGGCCGGCAACGCCGCGATTGGTTCCGGCCATGGCCATCATTCTCTCCTGGTGGGCCACCAGCGGGAACGGACGCAGTAGGATTCCCTCAATCCAACTGAAGACAGCGGCATTCGCGCCGATTCCCAGGGTCAGGCAAAGGATCACCAGCAGGGAGATGCCCGGACTGCGGCGCATCATGCGGAAGCCGAAGCGCAGGTCCTGCCACAGCACTTGGATGGCCGGCAGCCCGTGAGTGTCCCGATAGGTCTCCTTGACTTGAGCGACGCCGCCGAAGCGCCGCAGGGCTGCCGTGCGGGCCGCCGCGGGTGGCATGCCCTTGCGGACGTTTTCGGCGGTTTCCAGTTGCAGATGGAAGCGGAGCTCTTCATCCAAATCGCGTTCCAGGCTTCCCTTGCGAACGAGACCGGTAAGGCGGTACAAAAGCACACGCAGCCGGGTCATGACGATGCTCCCGTTTGCCTCGCGAACCGGGCCAGGATGCCGGATATGCGCTGCCAGTTTTTGGCTTCGGTGGCGAGCTGTTTCTTGCCGGCCCGCGTGATGGAGTAGAATCTTGCGCGCCGGTGGTTCTCAGACGCGCCCCATTCGGAAGTAATCCACCCCATCTGTTGCAGCCGCAGCAGCGCGGGGTACAAGGTGCCTTGGTTCAACTCCAGCGCGTCGCCGCTGATCTGCTCGATGCGGCGGGCGATGCCCCACCCATGTTGGGGACCGAGCGTGTCCAGGGTGCGCAACACCATGAAGGCCAGCGAGCCGTGCAGTATGTCCGTTTTCTCTTTCGGCATAGGATGCCCTTTTGGTAGCCTACAGGAGTATACTATGGATTCCTGTTGGGAGTCAACAGGACCAAGAATCGCCACGTTGGCCAAGAGTCGGATTCTGGGAAACTGAAACCTCCATCCGAGTCTGGTCGATTTCCGGCGTTCCCCGTTGCAGGCCCTACGGCAAAAAATTCCGGGTTACAGTTATCGCTTGTGTGGACCCCAGGCCAAGATTGGCCGCCCCACAATCTGTTGGCGCTGGGTCGGCGGCACCAGGCGACTCTCATCACGTTCGATGCCAGAATGAAGCACCTTGAGGCACCCGGCGCGAAAGGTGCCACTCCTCGGCCAGCCCGCGTAGCAGCCCGAGGCGGTAGTCGCCTGGAGTCAGGAAGGCAGGCGAAGCCACCTGCCCCTCCAGCCGGGATATATAGTGGTCCTTGCGATTCACATGAAGATAACAGCCAAAGCTCCTTGCCGCGTGGACATGGCCGGCGGCACCCTCGACATCTGGCCGCTGTACCTGTTCCATGCCGCGCCGGTCACCGTGAACTTTGCCGTGGACCGCTATGCCAGTTGCGTGCTCGAAACGCGCGCGGATGCGCGCATCACGCTGCGGTCGCACGATCTTAACGCCATGGAGGAGTTTGAATCGCTGGCCGCGTTGTGCGCCGCCAAGCGTTACAAGCTACCCCTGACCGCGCACGTCGTGCGCTACTTCGCGCCGGCTACCGGACTCGAATTGGCGACCGTTTCCGAAGCCCCGGCGGGAGCCGGTATCGCGGGATCGTCGAGTCTCATCATCGCACTCGCCGCTGCGTTCAACAAGCTCACCAACGCGGGCCATCGGATCGAGAAGCTGCGGGAAATCGCGCAGAACATCGAGGCCCGGATCATCCGGGTGCCCACCGGATGCCAGGACTATTATCCGGCCATGTACGGCGGCGTCAGCGCTATCGAGCTGACCGAAGCTGGCGTGGCGCGCAAGCCCGTGGCGGTAGATCCGGAAGACCTCAACGAACGCGTGGTCCTGGCGTATACCGGCGTACCGCGCAATTCCGGCATCAACAACTGGGAGGTGATGAAGGCGCACATCGACGGCAACCGCGCGGTCCACCGCAATTTCGACCGCATCGCGCAGATCGCGCGCGCCATGCGGCGGGCGCTGGAGAAACCCGATTGGGACGAGGCCGGGCGCTTGCTGCGGCAGGAGTGGGCCAATCGCAAGAAGAATGCCCCGGGGATTACGACGCCGTTGATCGACCGGCTGGTGCAGGTGACGCGGCCAGCCGGCGCGGTGGGCGCCAAAGTCTGCGGCGCCGGCGGCGGCGGATGCGTGTTGTTCCTGGTCGAGCGCGGAGCGAAATCGCGCGTGTCGGAAGCCATTCAGCGGGAGGGCGCCACAGTATTGCCCGTGCGTGTTGCGCCGGGCGGAGTGCGGGTGAGCGGCGCGCGGGCATAGCTGGTTTCGACAGGCTAAAGCCTGTCCCACTCACAGTCTGAAGCCTGTGCTACCAGGAGAATCTTAACGTGGACGGAGTCATCGTTGTGGACAAGGAAGAGGGTTGGACGTCGCACGACGTAGTGAGCAAGATGCGCCGCATCGCCAACACCAAAAGAATCGGCCACTTGGGCACGCTGGACCCCATAGCCACCGGAGTGCTGCCGCTGGTGATCGGACGGGCCACGCGCCTGGCGCAGTTCTATACGCGCAGCGATAAAATCTACGAGGCGCTGATCCGCTTCGGCTTCGCTACCGATACCTACGACCGGGGCGGGTCGCCCACATCCCCGGAGACCGAGCCGCGTGTGGGCGCGGAAGATCTGGAGCGGCTGCTCGGCAACTTTCGCGGTGAGATCCTGCAGGCGCCGCCGCCGGTGTCCGCCAAGAAAGTAGATGGCGTGCGCGCTTACAAATTAGCCCGCCGGCAGATGCCCGTGGATCTGCCGCCCGCGCCCGTGCGCATTCATGAACTGACGCTGCTTGAAGTGCGCGGTTCCGAAGCCCGGGTGCGGGCGCACTGCTCCGGGGGCACGTACATGCGCTCGATTGCGCACGATCTGGGCCAAGCCCTGGGGTGCGGCGCGCACCTGGGCGATCTGCGGCGAATGGCCTCGGCCGAATTCACGCTACAGCAGGCGCGCACGATTCCGCAACTCCAGCAACTGGCCGCCGAGGACCGCCTGGGAGAGGCGCTGATTCCAGCCGCCCGCATGTTACCGGATTTCCCCAGCGTCTTCGTGGAGCCGTTGACCGCGGGGCAGATCCGGCAGGGACGCAACTTCCCGGTTTCACCTTTTCGCGTACAGCAGGGTACGCGATACGTCAAGGCTGTGTCAAGCGACGGCGAGCTGATCGCCATCGGGGAGGCCGTGTTACCGAATCTATACCACCCCGCAGTGGTGCTCTGATCCCTGTGCCAGATTATCGGAAAATGACCGAGGTGCCTAAGAAAAAGTCCTAATATTAAAATAGATAAAATAATTGCTTCAGTGCCGTGATGTGCGTTAGAGTACTTGGGAGGAGAGTCTTATTATGCCGTCGGTGGCAGGTTTGCGGAGTATTTCTTTGGGTGTACTAGTGTCGGTTCTGGCTGCAGGCATTCCGGCGCGGTTCGGCGGAGTGGCCATAGCGGGGACGGTCGACATCTGGAGTACGCCGAACCTGGGAAGCAACAACAAGACCGGGACCAATGCCAGTGTTATCGTGTCTCCGGCTTGGGCGATCCCAACGAGCTCCAGCTACGAATGGATTTCTTATGGCGACACTGGTTGCAACGCGTTCGTGGCGCTCACCGGCTACTGCACGGCCGGGCCGGGCAATCCCGCCGCCACCACCGTTGGCGGAACCCCCACGGCAATCTTCTACCAGACCTTCACGTTGGCGAATGCCTCCAGCGGCGACCTGGACGTCTGGGCAGACGACACGGCCGGCGTTTGGCTCGATAGCGGAACCGTCACCGCGGGTACGGGCAGCAGCGGCACGATGGAGTGGGCCGCCAATGGGAACCTGGGTTCCAACTGTGCAAATGCGCCGATCGGCTGCCTGGCTGCCAATGACGCTGTCATCCCGCTCAATCTGGCAGCCGGAACTTACACGTTGGTGATTGACGCTTACCAGCTTGTGGGCGGTAGCCCCTTCGGCGTGATGTACGACGCCGTGCTGACGGATCCGCCTCCGCCATCCGCTCCGGAGCCGGCCAGCTATATGTTGATGGCATTGGGTTTAGGCGGTCTGGGCGCGATGATACGCCGTCGAAGGCGGACTTAAAGATCCGGCAGGAACCGTTCACTGACGGTCGCGGCCGTAACTCATCGCGACTCCATAACTCAGCTATCGGCCGCCAGCACCAAACCGGACGGCAGTTCTTCCCCGAAAATACGGCCCAAGGCTTGGTCGTCACGCTCTTCCTCACCATCCAACACCGCCAGATAGCGCGTAGCGTGCGGCAAGTGTTCGAGCTTGCGCCGCACGGCGCCGATTGTCGCGGGGGCCAGGTCGCGCGTGGGATCTTCGGTGCGGCGCGCGATGGCCGCCAAGGCGTCGCCGACTCCCGAGGAATCCACTGGCAGCAATGCTTCGGCCCATCGCCCAGCGGCAGCCGGCGGCACCACCTGGTTGATCGGCCCATAGAACAGCTCGCGCGCGGCCAGACGCGACAAACACCATAGCTCACTCTCGCGGAAATCGCCCGCTTTGAGACGGCGCACCAGCGCGTCGCCCAGTTCGACTTTCGTGCCGATGGGCAGCAACTCCAGACTGGCGGCGGTGCGCCACATCTCGCGCAGCAGGCTGCTATTGAGACGCTGCTTTTTGCCGCCGCGCGGCAGCAGGAATCCCGACAGACGCTGGTAGATGTCGTTCTGCTGATTGCGGTTTAATCCACCCGCCAGGCGTCCCCAAAAGATCCACCAATCTATTTCACACTGCACTTGGTTAGCATATTGGATACCACTTGAGTAAACACGCCGTGCTAATTCAATTCGAAAATCGTCGCCCGGAAAGCCGAATCCGGGGCGCAGGCAGAAGCCGCCCAAGTTGAGCCAGCGCGCCTCGTAAGCCGGGCTCTTCTTGCGCCCATCGGCTGCCACCAGAAATACGTCGGCCAGTTGGCGGATGGCGGCCAGCGGCCAGGAGTTCTTGCCGAGTCCCAAGATCTGTTCGAGTTTGGCCGGCAGTTCCTCGGGGGCGATCGGCGATTTGGCGCCCGGAGAGAAGACTGCGGGGATCAGCGCCAGTGCATCCTTCAAGGCCTGCTCGGCGATGACCGCCCCAGGTTTGCGTCCCGCAGGTTCGGCAGCAGCCTTGCGCAGTTCGAATTGCAAGCGCCAGCGATTCTCGCCGACCTTGGATTCGCACCAGGTTTCGAGCGTGCCGACTTCGGTCAGGCGTGCGCCGAGTTTCACCGGGATGAGGCGTTCGCCGGCTTTCTTGCCGAAGCGGATGACGGCGTTGAGCGGCGCGTGCGTGTGCAGATCGGGGCCCAGGGCGGGCAGTTCCACGACATCGCCGAGCCGATCGTCGCTGCGCGTGAGCGAGCTGTAGAGGCGGAACGATACGGGCTTGTTGGCTACGAGTTGCAACGCTTCGTTGTCGATTTCGAGGGTTGCGCCTTCTTCGGCGCCGCGCGGCACCAGACAGACGGCCGTGGAGTCGCCGATGCCGATGAAGTAAGTGCGGGGCAGGCCGCCGCGCACCAGCACACCGCTGCCGGTGGAACGGACATACGAATAGTACGCCGCGCCGGTGGCTACGGCCAAGTCGAGATCGCGATTCTCGAAGACTTCGGGCCGCTTGCCATACCAGTGCTCGACAGCGTCGGCCACGCGCTGGCGCAGGATCTCCGGGATGAAGAAGCCGCCATTAAACAGAATGGCATCGGGGGCCTGGCCCGCGCTTTCGAGGAATTCGTTCAGATGCTTGGTGACGGCCGGGTCGGAGACGTAGGGCAGGCCCAGCTCACGGAATAGGCTGCGCTTCTCCTCCTTGGGCATGTCGCCGCGCGCGGTGATGGGCAGGAAGCCATCGAGGGCTAGCTCCAGCGCCTCTTCGCGCAGTACTTCGGTCTTCAGCGCTTTGCCGACGAGCGCGGAACCGGTGCCGAGCACGGTGATTTCGACGCTCTTCAAATTAGGATCCGAGAGCAGCCGTTCCTTGGCGTTGGTGCATTGGCGGCGCAGGCCGCTGCGCTGGCGGATGGAGAGAGGTACGCCGAGCTTGGTTTCCACCAGCCAGGCGATGGTGAGATCGAGGTTATCGCCGCCCAGCAGCAGATGCTTGCCGACCGCGGTGCGCGTGAAGTCCACCAGATCGCCCTGGCGCGCGACACGGATCAGGCTGAAGTCGCTGGTGCCGCCGCCCACATCGCAGACCAGCACGATCTGGCCATCGAAAAGCAGCTTGCGCGATTGCGACAGGTTGTTGGCGATCCAGGAATAGAAGGCGGCGGCGGGTTCTTCGAGCAGGGTCAGTCTGGGTAGGCCGGCTTGCTCGGCGGCCATCACGGTGAGCTCGCGGGCCTCCTCATCGAAGGAGGCGGGCACGGTGAGGACGATATCCTGATCGGCCAGCGGAAGCTGCTTGATCTTATCCCAAGCTTCGCGGAAAGCGGCGATGTAGCGCGCGGAGACTTCCACGGGGGAGAGCACGCGGCCGGTTTCGGGCGAATCCCAGGGGAGGATTTTGGCGGTGCGGTCCACGTCGGGATTGGAGAGCCAGGACTTGGCGGAGTGCACCAGCTTGGTGGGCACCAGCGCGCCCTGCTCGCGGGCGTAGACGCCGACGGGCTGCCCATCTTCGAGGAAGAGGAACGAGGGCACGGTACGGCGCGGCTCGGTGCGGCCGGGCGCGACGAGTTGGGGCGTTTCGAAGATGTGGATGGGGGGAAAGTCGCGATCTTCGGCTTCGCGTTCGTCGATGTAGGCGAGGGCGGAATTGGTGGTGCCGAGATCAATGCCGATTTTCATTGGATTATGCAGGATTGGGCGGATTTGTGCAGGGAGGGCGGATTTTGGGTTCGCGTCGTGTTTTCGGCCCAACGAAACCAATTTCGCATAAGTTTTCTTAAATCAGTGATATACTGGCGATTTGGGCGGCAGGCTGCTGCGGTGCCGGGGATGCCGGTTTCGCGGCGGGTTGGTGGGGGCGCAAGAATCATATAAAAACGCCGGCGCTTGGTGGCTGGGCAGGGGCGGCATCGCGGCCGACTGATGCGGGCCGGACGAGATCTCTTCCCGTCTCTACGATAGCATGGGGGCGGCTGGGCCTAGGTGCGGAAGCGTGGCGCGGGGCTCTTAGGGCATTGCAAACACAGCATTGGGCGATTTTTGGGTCGCCGCGTGACCGCGCATTTGACGGTCGGTCGTGGCCTCGAAGCTTCCGCGCGTAAGGCGTGCAAAATACGGCCTTTGTTTTCGCACGATGGCCGAGCCCGCGAGGAGGGTCGCTTCATCAAGTCGGCTTAAGTCGAGATCGCGCCGAACGCCTTCCAGACTGCGGGCGGACCTGCGGTAACGCAAACCCAGCCTACCCAGCCGCCCGCGGCCGGCTTAGTGTTCCAAACCAAATCTCCCACCTTCCAGGTCCCCGACGCTAGACCCGGCGGGGGCGAGGTCCCTTCCGCTGGAGCGGAAGGGGGCGCGAAGTGCCTTTGGGGCAGCAGGCCGAGCGTCAGGGCTGCGTCGTTTCCCGGACACATGTACTCGGTCGGAACCGGTCCTCTGTTGACTTGGAAGAGGCCTATAGCGCAGGTATTGCCAGGTTGCAAATCCCAGACTGCGATCGAAAGCTGCACACATACGCCGGCGCCGCCAGGGAAGTAGAACGGGATCGAGATGCGCTGGTAGCTATCGGACGCCTCGACCCGCTCTGTGCCCAGCGTTACGGACGTTCCAGGAGGGATGAAGCTGTACCCCACCGAGATGCTGTTGCCGGCTAGCCCGGCAGCCAGAGCGGTGAATTGAACTCCCTCGGGGGACGTGGCGCTTGGCACAGTGAGCGCAGCCTGGGTCGAGGCTGTACCCCCCGCCAGTGGTTCGCTGCCCGGCCGGAGGACCAAATCCGTGGGGCTCCCGACAACAGTAGCGCTTACTAGGGACGCGGCTGCGGATGCCTGGATTGCCGCCACCACGCCGGCATTGGTCTCCCAGGCCCTCGGAAAGACCGTGATGGCCATCCCGGCGACTGAAACCGTCG
>Ga0302325_10005399_pt1 | contig 29086 bp, 25 predicted proteins | sample Palsa_T0_2_FD_201948 | JGI IMG/M metagenome (GOLD analysis project Ga0302325, IMG submission 201948) | Peat permafrost microbial communities from Stordalen Mire near Abisko, Sweden - Palsa_T0_2 | ecosystem: Environmental > Terrestrial > Soil > Palsa > Peat permafrost | place: Sweden: Abisko...
ACCGCTACCTCGGCGCGGAGTCCATCCGGTACGAGGTCGAACACAGTTTGCGGCGTCTCGAAACCGATTACATCGATCTCTACCAACGCACTGGCAGGACTCCACCACGCCAATCGAAGAAACCATGGGTACGTTGCTCGACTTGAAAAGGGAGGGCAAAATTCGCGCCATTGGAGTTTCCAACTGCACCGTCGATCAGGTGCGGCAATACCGGGCGGTGGGACCGGTGGACGCTGCACAGGAAAAGTTCAGCCTGCTCCACCGCGACTTGGAACACGAATACCTGTTATATTGTGCGCAGAATCATATGGCGGTTCTGGCGTACTCGCCGCTGGCCAACGGGCTGCTGACCGGCAAGGTCGATCCGGAGCGCATCTTCCCGGAGGACGATTTGCGTCGCAATAACCCGATGTTCAGCCGCGAGTCGCGCCTTCGCGTAAGGGAAATGTTCGAACACTTGGCGCCGGTGACCCGGAAGTACAACTTCACGGACGGCCAGTTAGCGAGCGCCTGGGCCCTCGCGCAGCCCGGCATCACGCACGCGCTGGTGGGCGCGCGAGACGAACGCCAAGCTGCGGAGAACGCCTGGGCGGGCGGTGTGTTGCTGGCAGCGGCCGACGTAATGCGGGTCACGGAAGCGGAGCAGGTCGACGCATTGGTGGAGGCTTGAAATGAAGATGCTTCGTTCACACTTTCGTATCGCAACTTTCTTGTGCGCCGCAGCCGGATTTGTGGTGGGCTTCCGGGCGTTGCCGCTGCTTTCCGGCGGCACGCCTGGCGCCAACGAGAAGGCGCAGGCGCCCTTCACGGACTATCGCCACGAGCAGCCGGGTGCGATTCGCAAGATCGCGTTAGCGGACTTGCCGGAGCCGTATCGCACGCAATCGGCGGACAGCCGCCCGCATATCGTCCCACGGCCCGCGGATGCCTGGCCGAAAGCCCTGCCGAGATTCACTGTAACCCAATACGTCACGGGTCTGCAGAATCCGCGGCTCGTCCGGCGCGCGCCCAATGGCGATTTGTTCGTGGCGGAAAGCGAACCAGGACGCATCCGGGTGCTGCGCGGGGTCGGGCCGGATGGCAAGGCGCAAACCGTGGAGGTTTATGCCACGGGGTTGACGCAGCCGTTCGGTATCGCCTTCTATCCGCCCGGTCCCGATCCACAATATGTCTATGTGGCGAACACCGGCTCGGTGGTGCGGTTTCCGTACCACAATGGCGATCTGAAGGCGCGCGGCGCGGCGGAAACGATCGTTCCGGATATCCCTTCCGGCGGCCGATTGACCGGCGGCGGACACTGGACCCGGGACCTCGCCTTCACACGCGATGGCAAGAAGATGTTTGTCTCGGTCGGCTCGCACTCCAATGACGACGACGCCGATACGCACCCACAGGAGTTCCATCGCGCCGATATCCTGGAGTTCAACCCGGATGGCAGCGGATTGCGGATTTATGCGTATGGTATCCGTAATCCGGTGGGCATTGCGATGCATCCCACTACGGGCGAATTGTGGGCGTCGGTGAATGAGCGCGATGAGCTGGGCGACAATCTGGTGCCGGATTACATCACGCACGTGCAGCCTGGCGGGTTCTACGGCTGGCCATGGTTTTACATGGGCGGACACCAGGATCCGCGGCAGAAGGGCAAGCATCCGGAGCTGCAGAGCAAAGTAATTACGCCAGATGTCCTGCTGCAACCTCACAACGCGTCTCTGGAAATGACCTTTTATGACGGCCGCCAATTTCCCGCTGAATATCGGGGCGATATCTTCGCCGGCGAACATGGCTCTTGGAATAAGGCCGTGCGCACGGGTTACGAAGTCATCCGGGTTCCGCTGAAAGCGGGGCACGCCACAGGAGAGTATGAGGATTTCCTAACCGGTTTTGTGACTGCCGACGGCGACGTATGGGGCCGGCCGGTGGGCGTCGCAGTGGCGCAGGACGGCTCGCTAATTGTGACCGACGATGGCTCGAATAGCGTGTGGCGCGTCAGCTATTCAGCCCGATAGTCATGCGTCGGCCGAGTGGCGGCGCTAACGAAGGGCCTACATTAAGCGGCGGGCCGTGGTGCATCGCGGAAGGGGCATGGCCACCGGCGCGGACGGCGTATTCCGCGCGGCCTGCCGCCTGTGCTCCCTGCGGCGCTAGTTCACTCGGGCGTGGTCATGGCTTCGAGCAGCATACGCCGTCGCGGCGGATGACTGCCCTGGTCTGGGACAGTTCTGCCAGCTCTGCAAGGTGGCGACCTGCCCTTCGAGGTTCGACAATAATTCGGAACGCTCCAGGGCGGCTCGGATGTGGTTGCCGGCGGGTGGATATCGACCTCGCCGGAGCCGGGCTGCGCTACGGCCCTGACAACCTGCCCGACAGTGTGTGGCGCGTTAGTGTGGATCTATGCCCTCCGTTGCCTCCTTTGAGGATTCGCACGAAACGCCCGCAGTGCGGGGATTCCTCCATGTGCCCGATGCTCCTGTTGGTCATGGCCTGGTCTTGACGCACGGCGCGGGATCGAACGCTAACGCTCCGTTGCTTATCGCCGTAGCGGACGCCTTCTGCGCGGCGCGCATCGCAGTGCTTCGGTGCGATCTGGCGTTCCGGCAGACGTGTCCGCACGGGCCACCTTTCCCCGCGATGGCGGCTCAGGATCGCGCCGGGCTTGCGCGCGCGGTGCGGGTGATGCGCGACCGTGTGCCTGGGAAGGTATTTCTGGGAGGGCATTCCTATGGCGGCCGGCAATCCACCATGCTGGCGGCGGAGCAGCCGGATCTCGCGGCGGGATTGCTGTTGCTATCGTATCCGCTGCATCCTCCGCGGCGTCCCGCCGATTTGCGGACCGCGCATTTTCCGAAGATCGTTACGCCTTCGTTTTTTGTGCATGGGACGCGCGATCCGTTTGGGTCGGTGGAGGAGATGCGGGCGGCGATTGCACTGATTGGCGGGCCGCATGAGATTGTGGTGGTCGAGGGGACGGGGCACGATCTTGGGGGTAAGGGATCGGTTGTGCGGGTGGCGGGGAGGGTAGTGGAGGCATTTGTGCAGTTCGGTAAGGGAGGGCCGGGCGTCGACATGAGTGTCGACGCGGCACGCTGAGAGCGTGCGCCACGCGGCAGGAGAAGAGATACGCTGGGGTCATGAGCTATTTGCGGATTATCGCTCTGTTTTTTCTAGCGGCCGCCACCTTATTGCCCGACTGGCAATCCGAGGGCGTCTTATCCGTCGCGCACTCGCCATACGCCAAGCTGCACACTGTGCCCATCCGCGCGGTGAAAATGGGCGACGGCTTCTGGAGCGCGCGCCGCGCCATCAACGTGGAGAAGAGCATTCCGACGATGCTGGCGGAACTGGAGCAGCACGGCGTGGTCGATAACTTCCTACGCCTGGAGGGTAAAAAGGACGTTCCGCGGCGCGGCCCGCTCTACACCGATTCCGACATCTACAAGTGGATGGAAGCCGTGGCCTTCGTGCTGCAATCCGGCGACGAACCCAAACTGCGCGCGGAGTTCGACCGCCTCACCGGTATTATCCTGGCCGCGCAGGAACCTGGCGGCTACCTGAACACTTACTGGAGCGAAGAGCGCACGCCCAAACGCTTCACTGAAATGTACCGCTCGCACGAGTTGTACTGCATGGGTCACTTACTGCAGGCGGCTATCGCGTATTACCGTGCGACGGGCGACCGCAAGCTGCTGGATGGCGGCATCCGCTTCGCCAATTATATGTTGGATAACTTCGGACCGCGGAAGCGTCCCGCGCTCACAGGTCATCCGGAATTCGAAATGGCTCTCGTCGAGTTGTACCGCACCACAGGCGACCGGCGCTATCTGGATTTCGCCGGCTATCTTCTTTCGGGCGTGGAGCGCGAGCGGCTGCACCTCACCGACGACCAAGTCCAGTACATGTTCAGCGGCAAGCCGTTCACTTCGCGCACCGAATTCGAAGGGCACGCGGTGCGCGCCATGTACGCTTCGTGCGGAGCTACGGATTACTACATGGAGACCGGCGATGCCGCCTATCTGAAGACACTCGAAACGCTGTGGGGCGACCTGGTGAATCGCAAGATGTACATCACGGGCGGGGTGGGATCGCGCGAAGCGGGCGAGGCTTTCGGCGAAGCCTACGAGCTGCCCAACGCACAGGCTTACGGCGAGAGCTGCGCCGCCATCGGCAACATGATGTGGAACTGGCGCATGCTGCTGGCGCGGGGCGAATCGCGTTTCGCCGATGTGATGGAGCGCGCGCTGTACAACGGCATCAACTCGGGCATGTCGCTTTCGGGCACGATGTATTGCTATCGCAATCCGCTGGAATCCTCGGGCGAGAAGATTCGCAACGAGTGGTATGACACCACTTGCTGCCCGCCGAATCTGGAGCGCATCCTGGCATCGCTGCCGGGCTACATGTATAGCACCAGCCCGCAAGGCGTGTATGTGAATCTGTTCCATAGCTCGACACTGGATTGGCATTTGGAGAACGGCATGGGCGTCCGCATCGCGCAGCAGACCGAGTACCCGTGGAAAGGCACGGTGGATCTCACGGTCGATCCGGCCAGCGCGGCCGAATTCAGCCTGTTCGTGCGCATCCCGGGATGGGCGGACGGAACCACTGTGGCGAACGCCGTTCCCCCGGGTTTTGCCGCTCGGCAGGATCAACCCAAGGCCGGTGAATATTTCGAGATTCATCGCCGCTGGAAACCCGGCGATAAGATACATATCGACTTCGACATGCGGGCGCGGCTGGTGCGGGCGAATCCCCTGGTGCGCGAGGACGCGGGGCGGGTGGCGCTGGAGCGCGGTCCGCTGGTCTATTGTCTGGAGCAGCCGGATCAACAGGGATTCAATCTGTGGGATGCCACATTGCTCGACGACGGATCAAGCTTTGTTAGTGGTTTTCAGCCGGACTTGCTGGGCGGCGTTCTGGTGCTGAAACATCACGGGACGGTCGTGGACAGCCCGTTCAGCCGCGAGCCGCTCTACCGCGCGTTTCGAGAGCAAGTGGAACGCCCGGGGAAAGTGGTGGCACTGACTTTCATACCTTACTATGCGTGGGCCAATCGCGGGCCATCGCGCATGGAGGTTTGGGTGCCCTATACGACGGCCGGAACCGAGTGACTGCGGAGCCAGCGAAACGTGGATTTCAAGTCAGTGGATTGGAAGACCAACGATCCGGGCACGACCGCGTCCGCGCCTGCCGCGTATAGCTCGGGGACAGTGTGCGTGCGGATTGCGCCATCTGCGACCACGCGCACACCGGGTTTGACATGCTCGCGCAGCAGGCTGCGCGCCTCGCGCAGACGGTCGCACGCCTGCGGCGCAAGGCCGCGTCCTTTCACGCCCACCTCGGTGCCTAGCAGGATTATAAGTTCGACCGCATCGAGATACGGCAGTACGGCGCGCACGGGCGTTTCGAGCTTCACTGCGACTCCCGCGCCGCATCCACGGCGGAGCGCTTGTTCGATGGCGGCGCCGGCTTCGCGCTCGCCGTTCTCCACGTGTACGGTGAGCAGGTCCGCGCCTGCGTCGAGAAACTCCGCGGCGAGGAACGCAGGGCGATCGGCCATCAGGTGTACGTGAAAGGGAACCGCGGTGTGCGGACGGATGGCGCGGATCAGGTCGGGGAAGAAAAGCAGGTTTGGGACGAAGTGGCCGTCGGCCGCATCCAGATGGAAGGAGTCGGCCCAGGGCGAGAGGCGGCGCACAGCGCCTTCGAGGTTGGAGAGGTCGGCGGACCAAAGCGATATGTCGGCCAACAGGCGCTCACGCGGCAAGTGGGACCAGCCGGGCACATCTCATAGTAGCAGCTTGGCCCGCGCCGGATCGTGTGCAACAATCGGATAGGGACACCGCAATGAAGCCCAAGAACTATATCTCGCACCAGCCTTTCCATCGAGGAGACCGCGAGGAGAGTGGGCGTCTCCAAGCGCCGCATGAGGGAACTGATTGCGCTCGCCGCTGAGCTGAGCGGATCGAAGACGCCGCATCCTTTGAAGTCGAACGGCAAACCGCGTGCCGGCAAGCCATCGCAACTCACCATCCACCGCTGACGAATACGGCGTATCTCTGAACGTTCCGTACGACCGAGGCTTCGAATTTCTCTATCTGGCGTATATCGCCGGGCTAATCGCGTTTGGATTGGAACCACGAGCAACGCTCAAGATTCCGGGCGGCGAGCGCCGGCTTGATCGAATTCACGATCTGATTCGCGATTGCCGCTACTCCTTCCACGATCTCTCCCGTGTCGATAAATCTGAAGCGCCCCGCGACGCCTCGCTTCAACATGCCTTTCGAATTAGGCTTGGCAGTGGCATGGCAGAGATTTAAGGAGCCATCTCATACCTGGTGGGTCTTTGAATCGCGTAGTCGGAGAGCAGGCAAATGGCTAAGCGATCTAAGTGGCACGGACGTGTACATTCATGACGGTACGCCGGCAGAGTCTTCCGCGAGTTGGGCAATGCCCTCGTCCTGTCGCACCACCAACCGACGGTCGCGCAAATGGCGGCGATCTATCGCATGCTGCGTTCGGGTTTATCTGGTATCGTGCGGAACGCCGGCGCACGATCTGCATTCGAAGCGCGCGTCTTTGCGGCTTTGATCGTTCTTGGCAAGGCTCTGACCGTCCGAGAGCCAAATTGACTCGTCATTTCCCCACAAAGCTCCGATACGCGTCCGCAATGTAACTGGTTAATCGATATAGTCGTAGGCGACCAGCGTCAAGAACTCCGAAAAATCCGCGCTGGTCATCATCTCTTCGTAGATGTGCGCCGCGCGCGCGAGCGTCTCGCCGCCGATGGAGCCGCGCAAGCCCTCGGCGACGTCCGCAATTGCGCGTTTCACCAGATCGGCGGTCACTTCGCGGCCGTCGTTCAGCTTCGCGCCGTGCTTGACCCATTGCCACACCTGCGCGCAGCAGATTTCGGCGGTGGCGGCATCCTCCATCAGGTTATAGATCGGAACGCAGCCAATGCCGCGCATCCACGCCTCCAGGTATTGAATCCCCACGTCGATGTTCCACCGCAAGCCGGCTTCGGTGATGTCGCCATCGGGCACCGCCAGCAGATCCGCGGCAGTCACTTGTATGTGCGGTCTATGCTGCAACTGATTCGGACCCGGCATGTACGCGTCGAAGATTTCCTTGGCCACGGGCACCAAGCCGGGATGCGCCACCCAAGTGCCATCGTGCCCGGCTCGCACTTCGCGCAGCTTATCCTGCCGCACCTTCTCAAGCGCCTGCTCGTTGGCCGCCGGATCGTTCTTGATGGGAATCTGCGCGGCCATGCCACCCATGGCATGCACGCCGCGGCGATGGCAGGTTTCGATCAGCAGGTTGACGTAAGAATTGAGGAAATGCCGCTCCATGGTGACTTGCGCCCGGTTGGGCAGCACGAATTCGGGCCGGTTGCGGAATTTCTTGATGAAACTGAAGATGTAGTCCCACCTCCCGCAATTCAGGCCCGCGGAGTGTTCGCGCAACTCGAAAATAATCTCGTGCATCTCGAAGGCGGCCAGGATGGTTTCGATCAGCACGGTGGCGCGAATGGTTCCGCGCGGGATTCCCAGTTCCCGCTGCGCGAAATGGAAAACATCGTTCCACAGGCGCGCTTCCAGGTGGCTCTCCATTTTCGGCAAATAAAAATACGGGCCCGTCCCCTTGGCCATAAGGGCTTTGGCGTTGTGGAAGAAGTAAAGGCCGAAGTCGAACAGACTGGCCGAGACAGGCCTGCCGCCCACCAGGAAGTGTTTCTCATCCAGATGCCAGCCGCGTGGCCGCACCATCAGCACCGCGATGTGCGCGCTCAATTCGTACCGCTTGCCTTCGGGGCTCACATAGCCGATGGCGCCGTTGACCGCGTCGCGCAGGTTGAACTGCCCGTCGAGATTGTTCCGCCAGGTGGGCGAATTGGAATCTTCAAAATCCGCCATGAACACGCTGGCGCCCGAGTTCAAGGCGTTGATGATCATCTTGCGATCCACCGGCCCGGTGATCTCGACGCGGCGGTCGAGCAGATCGGCGGGTATGGGCGCGGCAACCCAATCGGAATCCCGGATCCAGGAGGTCTGCGGCAGGAATTGCGGCACCGCGCCACCATCGATTTCCCGCTGCCGCTCGCGACGCAGACCGAGCAGTTGTTGGCGGCGCTGCTCGAAGTTTGCCGCAAGCGCTTTCAGAAAGCTCACGGCTTCGGGTGTCAGGATGCTGCGGTCGGCTTCGGTGAAGTCTCTCTCCATATCTACTTCTTCAACTCTTCCGCCGGGATGACTGGCAGCAGCACGTAGGACGGGTGGAGTTTGTCGTGGTAAATCACCTGATGCGCGGACACGAACTTCGTTTCCGTTTCATTATGTCCGCAGGTGTTCAGGTTGCGCGAGAACATTGGGAAGACCGCCGAGGCGACTTCGACCCGCAGCCGGTCGCCTGCTGGGACTGTGATGCCCGTCTGCCAGAGGTCGAGCTTGTATTCGTAAATCTGGCCGGGTCTGAGCAGTTCGGGCTGATGCACGCTGTTGCGAAAACGTGACCGCAGGTTGCCGGAGGCCAGGGAGAACGTCTTGCCATCCTTCTCGATTTCTATCAGCGTGCAGTACCAGTCGGTGTCGCGCGCCGAGGAAGACGCATAAATAGTCGCCGAAACCGGGCCGGCGAAGGTCAGCGGCTCGCGCAACTCCTCGGTCTGACAAACCAGGATATCCTGGCGCGCGGCGGTGACTTTTTCGTGGTGCGCTTCGGCCTCGCTCTTCTTCTCATCCGCCGATCTCACCTGTTTGTCTTGCTCGTCGGTCGTTTCGTAGACGTCGGGATCGGGAGTCGGATCTCCCGGGTCGTACACGTACTTGTCGGCGGGCGCGCCGGCGGGCGGCTCGTCGAAAGTCGGCCGCCCGTCGCCCTTTGACGTATTTGCCTTGCCTGCGCCCGAGAAGTATAGCTTCGTGAACTGCGTCTCCGGCAGCGGACAAGTGTTACCGTGCAGCCATTGATCGGTACCCATGACGAAGATACTAACTAACGGCTCCTTGGTTATGCCCTTGTCGACGCCTTTCAGCCAGTAATCGAACCAACGCAGGTAATCCCCCTGGAGATCGATAATCGCTTGCGGACCGAAATCGTGGTCGCCAAGCTTGCGCGACGCCGTGTCGGTGTGTCCCCACGGGCCAATGGTTAGTTTCTGATTGCCGTGTCCGTACTCTTTCATCTGCTGGTAGTTCAGCTTGGTGCCGATGCCGTCGCCATCAAACCAGCCCGATTGATGAAACGCCGGAATATTCACATCCTTCAACTTATTAAGGAAATTTGCCTGCGCCCACCAATCGTCGTCCACGGGATGCTCGATCCATTTGCGCCAGTAAGGATTCTCCTTGCCGAGCACGGCTTTATCCAGATCGATCACCGGCAGCGCGCGCAGCAGTTGCCCGTACTTCTTTTCGCCGATCTTGCTGAGGGCGACACCCGACAAATCGCCGGTAGCTTTGGATTCCAGGATGTCCGCCCACCAGATGGCGCCGAAGATGAAGAACGCCCCATGCTCGTAGGGGATGTTGTAGAACGGGTCCGGCGGCGCCACGTTCGGAATGATAGTCACCAGGTGCGGCGGCCGCTGGCTGGCTGCCCACCACTGCACCCAGCCGACGTAAGACCCGCCGATCATGCCGACCTTGCCGTTCGACCACGGCTGCGCGGCCAGCCACTCGATGGCGTCATAGCCGTCCTTCGGCTCGTTGATGAACGGCTCCCACACGCCTTCGGATCCGAAGCGGCCGCGGCAATCTTGGATTGCCACCGCGTAGCCTCGGCGGGCGTAATAGCGCCCTTGAATCTCGCCCATCTCCTTCTTATAAGGAGTGCGGATCAGAATCACCGGCATTTTGCCATCCATCTGGGGCAGGTAGATGTCGGTTGCCAGCTTCACGCGGTCGCGCATCGCGATATTCGTACCGGCTTCCACCTTCACTTCGAATTTCGGCAGCGAGATCAGGGGATCTGAGACTGGCTCCTTGCGTAGCGCCTCATATCCCTCGCGCACATAGGCGGCGTGCTGGACGGGCACTTCACCCAGATAGACCCGGCCGTCGGCGTCGGTCCACAAGGTGATATCGATGCCGGTCAGCGAGTAAGTGTACCGGAGGAAAGTCAGATCCTTGCCCGCCACAGTGCGCTCGACCTGGTCCTTGAATTCGAGCGACGCTTCTATGGCCGCGCCTGGCAGGACAATTAGCGGGAACGCCTGCTTGCCGCCCTTCGCGCGATCATACAGGCGCGCGGCCTGGCTCATTAACGCGGGTCCGTAATTGTCGAAAAGACGTGCGCCGGGCTTGACGTCGAAAGTGGTGGTCTTATCCTTCAACGTGCGGCGGGCGGTGGCGCCTTCGCGCACGCAGGTGGCGGCGCCTGCCGGCGCGGAGGCGGTGAATCGGGTCCACAAGCCATCCGCGTCTACGGCGATAGAAGTGGTAACTGTCATGCTCTGGCCGCCCATCGCGAGGGTGGCGTCGTTCTGGTAGGAGCCGCCGGGCAGCCATTTGGTCTTGATCGTGCCGACGCGGTCTTCATTCACGTAGAGGTAAAAGGTGGCATCCTCACCGGGCCCTTTGAGCGATTCGGGCTGCGCCCAAACAGGCACCGCGGCCAGCGCGCAGAGCAACAGGAAGGCGAAGCGAAATGGTTGGGTCATGCGGCTCATGTTTTATCATAAATGGAATGAACCGGCAACAGGCGTTGGAGATCCTCCACGAATTCACGAAATCGGAAGGCCTGCGCAAGCACGCGCTGGCGGTGGAAGCCTGCGTCGCGGCGTATGCCCGCAAGCTCGGCGAAGACGAAGAGAAATGGTCCGTCACCGCGCTGCTGCACGATTTCGATTGGGAGATTCATCCCGTGCTGCCGGACCATCCCACGAAAGGCGAACCTATTTTAGCGGAGCGCGGTGTGAGCGACGAAATCCGCCGCGCGATCCTCTCGCATGCCGATTTTACAGGCGTGACACGCGAATCCGCGCTGGAGAAGACGCTGTTCGCTTGCGACGAACTGGCGGGCTTCATTACCGCCGTCTCTTACGTGAAACCGCATCGCAGCGTTTTCGAAGTGGATACGGCATCGGTGCGCAAGAAGATGAAGGACAAAGCGTTCGCGCGGTCGGTGAGCCGCGAGGACATCGTGAATGGGGCACGCGAATTGGGCTTGGAACTCGACGAGCACATCGCCTTCTGCGTGCAGGCCATGCAGGCGCGCGCCGATTCGCTGGGCTTGAAAGGCAACATTTGAAACTGACTTGGACGCGGGCGGCGGCTTGGCGCGTGCGGCGCCACTACCTGGATCGCCGTGCGCCCGCCGGAAACATGCTCGCGGTCGCCAGCCGATTGTGTGGTTTGCACGCGCAGGTGATGTCGTCGGCCGAGCTGACCTTATGGGCCAGGGTCGCAGGCCTGGACCGGGGGGCCGTTCAGCGGGCGCTGTGGGAGGACCGCACGCTGGTCAAGACTTGGGCCATGCGGGGCACGCTGCATCTGCTTCCCGCCGTCGAGCTGCCCCTGTGGCACGCCGCCCGCAGTACGAGCAAGCGGTATCTGAAGCCCGCATCGTGGCAGACGCATTTCGGGATCACGATCGAGGAACTCGACCGGTTGACGGAAGCCGTGGGCACCGCTCTGGAAGGCCGGCTGTTGACGCGCGAAGAACTGGCGCGGGAGGTGGCACGGCTCACCGGGTCGGCCGCGTTCGGCACTACGCTCGCCGAGAGCAGTTGGGGCACCATCCTGAGGCCGGCCGCGTTCACCGGCCGCTTGTGCTTCGGACCCAGCGTGGGTCAGCGCGTGCGGTTCACGCGTCCGGATACCTGGTTGGCCGCGTCGGGTTGCCCTGTGGGCCCGGTGGTCGATCCGTTGGCTGCGACGGCCGATGTCACGCGCCGCTTCCTGGAAGCGTACGGTCCGGCCACGTATCACGATTTCGCGCGCTGGTGGGGTGGCAGTGGCGGCGTTACCACCGCCAGGCAATGGATCGCTGCGCTGGGCGAGGAAGTATCGCCGGTGGATCTGGAAGGTGCGCAGGCTTGGGTGCTCGCCTCCCACGTCCGCAGGCTGCGCGAGTTTTCACCCGTCCGGTCGGTGCGCCTCCTGCCCGGCTTCGATCAATACGTGGTGGGTGCGTCTTTGCACGCAGAGCACTTGCTGCCCGGGGATTTCCGACGCCGCGTCTATCGGCCACAAGGCTGGATCTCACCGGTGCTGCTGGTCAATGGCCGTATGGAGGGCACTTGGCGGCACCAAATCAAGGGCAGCCGCGTCGAAGTCGTCATCGAGCCATTCGTCAAAGCGCCGGTGTGGGTGCGCCGCGCCGCTGGGCAGGAAGCTGAACGTCTGGCCGCGTTCCTGGGCGGCACATTGAGTCTCGTGTGGAAGGAAGCCGGCTGAAAACCGGCTGCGGCCAAGGTTGGCCGCCCTCCGATCTATTGCGATCAAGCTCCCATAAACACGCCTAGCGCGGGCCAAGGCAAGAGCGGCAACGCATAGCCGATCAGGCACATCTGGTCCAATGCAAACAGCACTACCGACTCCAACTGCAACCCCTCAGCGATGCGCGCCTCTTTTTCCCAAGGCGTCGTATAATTTCCAATGCCCACCAAGTGCGCGCTATGCGCCGGCGCGAAGTCCAGTTGCGTCGGCAAGTCAATCGAAGTAACCGCCGCGTTCAGATTGTAATCGCCGGTGTAGGTGAAGTTTTCAGTCTTGAAGCAGTTGAGGTTCTCCGGCGACCACTGCGACGGTAAGTTGATCACGCTGGTGAGCGGAGCGTTGTTAGTGTCCGGCGGATAGAGTACTTCGAACTGCGCGTTCGCGTAAGTCTGGCGCACGAAGGCCATGATCGCAGCCGTGAACTGGCCGATCAGTCCGGGCAGAAAGACGGATTCCTGCGGGTACGAGGTGGGGTCGTTGCTGGGGTCCGTAAACACATGCATAGGCCGCCCGTACTGCGCTTGAAACGTGGCCGTGGTATAAGCGTCGTAGAAAGGCATGCCGCCGTTAGCGATCGGGGTCCAATTGCCAGTGGCCGGGTCGGTTGGCGGACAAAAGTACCACCACTGCACCTCGCCGAATTGCAGATATGTTTGCACGCCGGCCGCGGCCATTACATTGGCCATGTCGAGATAGACTTGCTGCCAAAACGCCAAGCTGGCTGGCGAGAAATTCGTCTGCAAAGCCGGGGTGTTTACAAAGGTTGGGCTGCCATCCGGGTAACACTGGGCGATGCCGGTAGCGGACGATGGGTCTCCATTTCCCAGTTCCGTGCTGAACGAAGCCGTCACTTCGATACCGTAGCCGCTGAGCGCGGTGTAGAAGCTCTGGCTCCAATCGCGCGCCGCCCGATTGATCCGCGGTATTACGGTCAAATCGGTAAGCCACGTGCCATCCACGCCGCCCGCCAGCGCTCCGCTTGTTTGTACTTGCAGAGTGGTACTGCCGCCTGGATCGACGGAGAGCGCAAGTCCATTGCCGGCGCTGCCCATCAGGCGCGCGGTAATCGTGAGCACGCCATCGCTCGCCAGCGCCCAAACTCCAGTGGACCCTTCGTTGATCAGCAGCGCAAACGCCTGCGCCAGGCTTGCGGGCGTGTCCCCGATCAGATTCAGGTGCGTGAAGGCGGTCGGCCCCAGCGATATTTGTGTCGTATGTCCAAATTGCGACACGCCGGAGAACGCGATCGTGCCGGTGGCGTACACTTGCCCCGCGCAGAGCAATTCGTAGAACCACAGCGCGCCCACATAGTGATTCGCCCGGCCCATGAATCCCAACGACTGAATCTGCCACGCGGTCCGCTCCGGCGCCAGGGCCTGCGAGTTTAGCGTGTCCCAGTCTGTCGCCAGCGTCGTCTGCGTGTCGGGAACGAAAATAGGCAGGCCGCCGCTTGGAATCGCAATTTCCAGGAAGTCGAAATAAAAAAAGGATCCCGCGACTCCCGTATGTGTGATGGTGACGGTGTGCTGAGTCTCGCCTGACAAAGTTCCCAAGTCCCACCGCACCAGGACGTCTTCACCCGCCAGCGCCACGCTTAAAACCTGTACGGGAGTCTGATCCACTTGAACCGACAACTGCGCGGCAGTCGGAATTCTGCGCGTCCCCAAATTCAGCATGTGGCTTTGCGGCGCTTGGTAAGTATAACTGACGCTCGCGCCCGGTGTGGTCGCGTAACCGATCGACCCGCCTGAGTAGTTGCCGATATCCGTAGTCCACTGGCCTGTATAGCGGATGGATACGTCGTCGTCTTCTACGCGCCAGCTCCCCGGTCCGGCCACCTGGTAGTCGAGGTTCGAGCCGCCAACGGTCCAGTTCGATACCACCACCGAAAACTCGCTGCGCCCGAAATCGCCCGGCTGTAAGTCGGCGGACCAGGTCCAGCGCATCTTCCGCACAGAATTCATCGGTACGGGCACCGTCGCGCCGGTTGGATCGAGGCCCGTGATCGAAGCGAAGTTCAGGGTGACCTGCCACTGGCTCGGCGATACGCCGCCGCCCAGAAGTTGCGACGCCGGCTGCCAACTCTCCGTCGGCGTTCCGGGCGGCGCGCTGTAAGTGTTCCCATAAACGCCGATCCGGTTGCCGTTCTCCCCTGTGCTGCTGTTGGCGAGCGTCAACGTGATGGCCGCGCCGTTCGCCGACGCTTGCATCGTTTGTGAGAACGTGTTGATGCTGTTGGCCAACGCCGCCGCGGCCGATGCCAGCGTATCCGTGCCGTAAAGTTGATATGTGTAGTGTTCTTCATCCCAGGCCAGCTCGATATAGTCGCCGCCCGTCGCCGTGCCCCGCAACTCGAACGTCGCCGACGCCGGCGTATAGCTCCCTGTCACCGGTGTCGCATTCGCCAACAACGGAATCGTATAGATCTGCTCGCCGGTTCCGGGATCGGCCCACACGCGGAGATAAGGCCACGCCACGGTCGCATACAACACCGAATCGATCGCAATGCAGTTAGTGCGAGTCTCCTGGTAAGAAAGGTGCAGCCCGCTCAAATCGCTTACCGGCAGGTAGCGGAATGCCGGATGCTCGAAAACATTGTCGCGATTCCATTCGATGACTACCCAGTCGAACTGCGTACGCCAGGAACCCGAGACGGTGAAACCGCTCGGACTTGTGGCGCTAAGCGCCGCCACCGCAGACGGCTCGTAAAAGTAGCATTGCAAGTCTTGGTTGGGAGTAAGTATCTGAAGCGTGGTCATGCGTTTGGCCGCCTGGTCACAACCGCAGGATTACCGTCAGGTCGGATCCGGGACTGGTCAGTCCCACCGCGGTGATCGCCATACTCAGTTGCGCCTGCGCCAGCAATGGCATTCCGAAGCCATCCACACTGGGCGAGACCGTGGCGCCGGCGGGAATTGTCAAAGCGCAGTAGGGCGATCCATTCTGGCTCAGAACGATTTGTATGGGGCTTCCGACGGGCGCCTGCTTTACGGACGCATACACGTCTTGCACCGCATGCGCCGCCTCCACAATCACGTTGGGCGCAGGGTCGCTGTCCACCGCCAGGAATCCCTGTACCTGGAACGAGTACTGTCCGCCGGAAAGCGTGCGCATTCCGTAATCCACCGACTGAGTCAGGTTGATCGCGGCCGTCGGACTGTTGCCTATAATATTCGTGACGAACAGTTCCGCGCTGGCCACCTTAATATTCGGCAGCGGTATCGGAAAGCTCCAGTTGCCGCTGAGTGGACTACCGAAGAAGTCCAGTGGGAAAGGAGCTACCGCGACTGTGCTCGACAATTGATACACGGCAACTTGTGCTGCATATGCCGCGGCCGTTGTGCCGTGCATGCCGCGTGTCACTTGATACTGAAGCCCGCCGTTCGCAACTGCTACCACTTGCATCACTTCCGCCACCATTTGCACGAACGAGCCCGCCGTCGCGTTTCCGGCTGGTGTCAGATTCAGTACAGTGTCGGTTGCCGCCATCGCCGCGGACAGCGTGTATGGCGTACTCCCGGCCAGTTCATCCCAGTAGTACATGGTCAGCGTGGCCGCTGTTACGCTGGTTGTGTTGATCAGCGTCGGGAACGATACTCCGCTCAGTTCCACCGTGCCGCTTGCGAGCGGGGATGTGCCCAGTCCAAAGACCGGCTGCGGCGCCGCCGCGATATCTCCCAACCCTCCGCCGCCTATCATCCACCGCGTCAGCGTCGATAACAACGGCGGCCCTTCCAGGTTGTTGGCGTTCGCGCCCCTGCCCTGTATGTGCAGCGTGACACCGGTCTCGTTCGGAATTTCGAACTGAACTGGGCTGCTTTTGGCGGTGGCCGCGAAATGCCAAGCCGCCTCAGCCACGGCGAACTGGCTGGTTGCATCCGGTTGCACAGCCCACGACTGCGTGACCGTTAGAGTGGTCACGGTGTTCGACACGATCGAGTATTCCTGGTCCGCTCCGGTCCCGGTGAGAATCCGGACGATCATGCCCGCATAATTCACGCCGCCCATTTCAGCGGTGGTATTGCCCACCGTGTTGGCGGTCGCAATGGTGGCGGAGTATGGAGGCTGCAATTCCGTTCGCCAATAGAAGTTCGCGTGATCGAAATTCGGGTCCGGCGGCACCCATACCTGGTCCGGCAGCCCCGTATCGGTGAAGGTGGCACTCAGCGCCTGGCTGGAAGCGATCCGGCCCAACTGCTGTGGATTCGGCCCACGGTATACGTTGAAAGTGGCTGTACTGGCGTCAAAGCTGAGTCCCGTCAGCGTCACGCTGTTGGTGTCCGGCCCTGGTGGAATGTTAACGAGTATCACAAACGATAGGACGCTCTCGTTTCCCGCGGAATCCAGAGCGCTCACCGCGTAGTAGAGTGTCTGGGCGCCCGCCAGCGTCCCGCCAGTTCCGATGGTGGCAGCCAAACTCACGAGCGGCATGCCCGGCCCGCCGGCTACCGTCGTTGACGGCACCAGGAATCCAACCGTAAGCTCTTCGTCCACGCCGCCGTCGCTGGTGTTGCTGGTACTCTCGGCGATCTGATATTCCGGGTTGCCGTTGGAATCGACGATGTTGCCCAGTAGCGGACGCGGTACGCCAACGCCGGAGTTGGGTTGAAGGGACGTGCCGGTGTCACCCGGTATCTGGCCGTTTGTATCTTCGTACCATGCATCGTTTTCAACCTGCGCCGTAATCGTAGTGATCCTATAATTCGTGCCGGGCGCGATCTTGGTTACGCGGAAAGGCGCGCGTTCGAAGCCTTCCTTCAGATACGTGAAGGCGATGATGTCGCCCGGCCTCAGCCCCAGCGCTTTCACGTTGGTGTCAAACGTAATGTAAGTGTTGCCGCTGACCGATTTGTCCAGAGTGAACTGAGAGATGCGCGCGGCTTGATCATAGTTCGGAATCCCCAGCGCCATGAGCGTAGTAGTAATCACCTGGCCGGTAAGCTGGATGTCCGCCACGTCGACGGTCAACAGGCTGTCCTGCTGATACCCGTTGAACGCATCTTGAAACTCCACGGTCACCTGATTCGGTGCGTCGGCGATGCTCCGGGAAGACACCTGCACGCTCGGCACTCCGCTGGCCTTGCGCAGAATATTCGCTACACCCGTCGATCCGTCGCTGAACTCATATGCCGGCCAGCCGCCATTCAGCGTCTCAGTGCTGTTGGTCCACGGCTGCTGAGTCGGTTGCTGCAGCGCGATTGAGTTTTCCACTTGCAACTGCAGCATCCCGCCCACGCTATAAGTAAACAGCAGCCTGGCGGTGTTGCGGATTCCCCGAATCGTGTCGCCGGCGTTACGTTGCGATTGTAAACACAGGTTGCACTGAAAGCGCGGAATCATGATATTGTTCCCGTTCAGATCCTGCGTCTGAATCTGCTGATCGCAATACGCCGCAGCCGCCGCAAATGTCGTAAGATCGATATTCGTCGTGCCCCACCCGCTCCGCTGCAGAATATCCAGTAAAATCCAAACGGGATTGGCAGTGAACACCGTGCTTAGGTAGGTTCCGTCGGCCGCATAGGTCGGCAATTGCAAGCCATCCGCCAGAACTTGCACGTTGGGCAGTGACTGGCCGTTGTTGATCTGGTTAGGCACCACAACCGCGAGATAGGCCATGCTGCCGTAGGGATCGCCGGCCGGGTTACCCGCGGCGTCCGTGAAATTGGGATCGAACGCGCCGTTTCGGCCGCCCAGGCTGATCACGCTGTACCAGCCCGTCGCGGTCATGTTCAGGCCGGATTGCCAAACGGGAATCTGAATTTGGTTTACCAGCACCATCTGCACGTCCTGGATGGGCCCCATACCCAGCAGCACTTCCATATACGTCAGGTTTCCGTCATTCCGGGAAAATACAATTGGGGGGTAATACCAGGCGGTACCGTATAGCAACGGTACAAAGTCATTATAGACTGCGACATTGTCGTTCACGGGCGCATACTGCCACCCACCGCCATAACTTCGCACCTGAATCGACGAAGGCACAAACTCCAGGCCGCCGAAGCGCATCGGTCCGGAAAACATACCGCGCGCTTCGCAATCGAGGCGGGTATACGCGCACGAGGTGTATGGGACGCCGGCCAGCATGCCGCCCACCCCCCCGGTCTGATCGGGCGAATATCCGCAAGGATACAGAAGTGAGTATTGTCCGCTGCTGCCCCCGTTCACCGCTTCCTGCCGCTGCTGTGCATCAGATGGGAACTGCCACGGGCACCTCCGCTGAATCCGCACCGGCGGCAGCAACACTCGCTGCATGCTCATCCAGTTCACTGCCGAAAGCTGGAATAGCGACTCGGTGCTCTGGTCGGGCGGGTTGACGATGCCCTGAAACAACACTGCGGCATTAGACGTGGGTGCGTTCTCAAGCAAGTTGTAAAACAGGAACGTGACCGTCATGGTGGCGCCTTTCCAACCTACCGACCGCTCCAGTTCCGAAAAGTAAGAGTCGGCGTTGGCCATCGACACCGACACGCGAGGGATTACGTCCACCCCCTGCTCCGAGGACGTCTGCACCGCGAAGACGTTGTGCTTCATCACCCGCGGCGCGTAAGTGTTGCCATTGTAAACGATCTGGTGCGTGCTCCAATACTCCGCTTGCCCGTTCTGCAATACGCACTGGAACAGCAGCAGCGGGGTGTCGGTTACCGCCAGTTCCTTTAGATCATAGATACTCAACATTGACGATATCCAACTCACAGGAATTGCGGTCTGGGCCCACGGTTGTAATCGTGAACGCGTCGCTTTGAAAACGCGCGTTCGGGTACACGCCGCTCGTTTCGGATGTCTCCTTGTAGAGTGAGGCAGCGATCTGCGCTTCCACCTGGAATCCGAAGACGTCCACGGTAGTGCCCGGATTCAGGGCGATACCAAAGCTGATTGAATCGGCGGTGTCTTGCAACTGCCCCGCGGAGATCAGCCGCGTCCACTGGGGGCCGACCGCCTGTGCTTCGGTCAGCGAGCCGCGCACCAGCCATACCTGTGTAGCCTGGTCGCTGCGCGCGTACAGGCTGAGACAGTAGTCCAACGATGCAGGCGCGGCGATGGATTGCTGTAGCATCAACGTTGCGCCTGTCGGGTTGGCAGCCTGGTACGCGGACGTGCCGCCCATGGGATCCGCCACGCCGGCGGTCAATGTCAGCAGCGAATCGGCCTGCCATACGGGCTGATTCTGCTGCTCGCTCCACGCCAGTAGGTTATCGGCGGGGTCCAGGAACGTGAATGGCGTCAGACGGCCTTCCACAGCCTGAAACAGAGCTTCCAGCGCGGCCAATTCCTGGTCGCTCGTCTCCTCGAAGGACAAATGCCATTCCGTGATCGCCGCCGCGGCGTCGGCCAGCTTGATCTGGTAGTCCTGTGCACTCTGGTTGATTACCGTCCTTGCCATGCGCTGCCTGATGATCGGAAACTGGCCGGTCGCCCCCGAAGATAGTTGTGGAAAGTAAATCATGTTACGTCCTGTTTTCGCGAACGGTGACGGTGGTCTTTCCCCGCATTTCACCCCTGAGTTGGAAACCGAATGTGTCGCCCGTTAGGCTGCAGTTCGGATAAACCGTTCCGTCCCATGGATCGGTGAAGGAGAAGCTGCCGAATCTCCCCTGATTGGTTAAGAAGAATTGGTCTAATGTGACCAGTTCGCTTTCGTCCAGCAGGTCGAGCGCGATGGTCCACTGATGCAGCACCGAAGGGTTGTCTCGAAAGCGCTGCTCGGTGCCATCCAGGAAACGGATCGCGTCGGTGTTAAACAGCAGTGTCTTCGTTGCCGGATATTGCATTACAGCGCCGGTCTTGAGTGTCGGAAACATGGCGGTTAAAGGTTCGTAATTACGTCGTTGATGGATCCCATATTCAGCATCGACTGCCGGACCGCCTGTGCGATATCGTCGCTATGGTCCAGAAACGACTGGCTGTCCATGGCTTGTACCTGAACGGTGATCTGCGATCCCGCGCTGGAGCCGCCGCTTGGTACGGAGCGTGGCAAACCATTCTCGCCCCAACTTACGGGTGCGCCGTTGGACGTGGCCTGCAGGTTTAAGGATTGTGGGAGCGCATAAGGCACCAGAGGCGCGGGTTGTTGAGACTGTCCCCCGCCAAACAAACTGGAAAACAGCGATACCAGCGGCAAGAGGCTAAGTCCGCCGCCCAGGACTTGGCTCGCCGTGCTGAGCACGTCTGAAACATCGCTGCCGGCGCTGGAACCCTGAGCATGACTTCCTTGCGCGAGGGCGTCGGTGTTAGCGGCGGTAGCTTGCGTCTGTGCGTCGATCACTTGGGCGGCTTGCCCCAGAGCGTCGATCAGCCCTTGTTGAGATGTTGCGGATTGCCCGCCCGACGGACTGCCTGACGCTTGGTTGAACGCAGTTAGTAGTGTCTGTTGCGAAGTACTAGCCATTTTTCTTCCTTGGCGCGGGAGCGCGATTGGGGCGCCCAAGGTCGGGACTGGCGTTCACCTGCGCAAGCTCATGCTCCAAAATCAAGAAGGCTTCCACCTCGCGCGCCCCCAGGCCGTCGATTCCATGTTGCCCCAACTTGCGCCGCACCAGATACTCCTCGATCCATGCCATGCTTTGTACCGTCACAAACGATTTTGGACACTCGGTGGCCGCCGCATTGCTCCTGGCCCACACAACGCGCTCGGGCGTCTCCAGCGCCCGCGGTATCCAACCGCACCTGCGCTTCATCTCCAGGCCGGCTTTACGGCAAGTCGCGCACTCCCAGCCGGCTTGGTTGGAAAATTGAAAATGGAGTGCGACGGTCAGTTTTTTCTTTCGGCATCCGACAGGCCGCACTGTTGCTTGACCGCCGCCAAAGCTTCCCGGTACAACTCTTCAGGCCCGCTCGCGGCCAATGACTCCGGAGTCGCCGGCAGCCCGTCCAACTGCAGGCCGGTTACTTCTTTCAAGCCCCACAGCAGATAGATCCGATCGATTTCCGACCCTAGCAGCGCGGCTTCCATTCTTTCGTCGGGAGCTTCGCCCGCTTCTAGGAATTCCCTTCGCGCCGCCAACTCCCGAATGCGCCGCATCAACTCCACCCGGCGCCCAAATGACATCTTGGCGACCGTGTAGCTCACACCACGCGCCACCGTGGAGTCTATCGTTTCGTTACTTGTATATTCCATCTGGGCCCCAACCAACCTATGTCTCAGTGGGGCGGACCCCCCGGTCCGCGCGGGTCCCCCTGGACCCGCCGCTCTTGCTATCCGAACGCCACCACGATTTCGTTATTCGCCGTCCCCTGCGCTTTCGATCCTTGGAATTTCCATTGCAGCCTGTTGTCGCTGTCGTCGAATTCCGGTACTACGGGCACCACGCTCATCATGTAGACGCCCACGACCTGGCCGGTTTGCTGCCCAAGCTGAAACATCAGGCTTATCGGAGACTGCTGCCGCGCCGCTTGGTACAGCCCTTGGGTCGCGGTATCGTCCATTTCATACAGGCTGAACGCCGCAGTCACGGACCGCGGTCCCGGTGCGATAGCTAGCGGCAGGTTGGTTCCGAATTCCTTCGACCTTAGATCTAGGCTGTTGTCTAATTCGAATGTCCCGCTGGTGATTGTATAGAACTGGCTGGCCGCAATGCCCAACCAGGCCTCGCCCATGTTACCCGGCACGATCGAATAATCGAACGCCCCCAGGGCCGGCTCTACGGGAAAGCTGCTGAGCTGCCCCTCTCCCGCCGTGAAACTGGCGCTGTCAAGCAGGTCTTGCGCCATACCTTCGAATTCAAAGGTGTGAAAATCGCCATTCACTTTTACAGTCATCTTGTCGACCGCCGCTCCGCAAAGAATCCGCTGGAGAGCTGCGCTGGGATCCCAATAATCGAAGATGCTGACGCTTGGCAATTCCGTCGCCGGAAAATAAGAAATACTCGGAGCGATCTCGGTCCCCGCGGCCGGAACGCTGGAGAATGCGGCGTTCAACTGCACGGCCGTCCCGCTGACGATAGCGGTTACAAACCGCATCTCGCCGTTGCATGACACGCCCTGACCCACCGCGAGCCCATGCGGCGCCGCGAAGACCAGCGTAGTGCCGCTTGAACCAGCCGCGGCCGTCCCGCCTGCGTACATCGCCGGCGCGGCCCCCATGCTGGCCTGAAACAGCGGTCCATAAGATGGACCCGCGCTCTGCCCGCCCCAACTCGTCATGTATGTTGTCAAATCGAAACTGGTAACGCGCCGCAGCCCCGCGGGTATTCCTACGAACGTCCGGCTGCCAGTCTTGTCCCGCCGGTCGGCTGTCTCCAGATTATTCTTGGCCGTCAGCTTCAACGTGGGAAACCGGTTCTGCGCCGTGATCGCCGGCGTCTGTCCGTAGCTGTTTTCCAGCCCCGTGTAGAAACGGTTGGCATTGGATGAAATGTACGATGACATAGCTTTAGTCGCTCACCCCCACATTGAAAGAGACCTTGCCTACCTGGATGAAGTTCTGTCCGCCGTGCTTCACTGGCCCTAACGCCGCTTCATAGCATCCGGCGTAAAACATTCCTTCGCCCCAGTCTCCCCGGTTCTGATCCAGCACCTGGGTCACAGCGTCGGTATACATTTGAAGTTGATCCTCGATCCCTTCCAGCCTGTCTTGTGAAACACGCATTTCGACCGCCATGACGGCGATTCCAGAGAAATTCCTGAACTTCTCCTTGAGCTGGTTCACGATTTTCTCGCAGTACACGTTGACCGCCGGATACACCACGTCGGTGCTGCGCTCCGCCAGTTCAATCGATACGTTCTGCGCCAGAATCTGATTCTGCCCGAGCGGCGGCAGAGTCACATTCTCCGCCAGAGCTAACGTCGTTACGCAGGCGTTCAGTCCTTGCGGTGCGCTCAGAAGAGCGACGACTTGCGCGGTGACCGTGCTGCCTACCCATGCCATTCTTTAGCCTCTCTGAAGAAGTCGCGGCAACGCGCGAAGATAGTCTGGCGCCTGTCCGGTTCCCGGGGCCCGTCCCAGCGTGGATACTGGACCTGCCTGGACCCAGACTTGATCCAGCGGCATCCGCAGCGTATTCTGCAGCGCCATTGCCGTAGGCAACAGGCCAACATACACATTCCAGCTTGTCGCATTGGCCGGCCGATTGACCGGCTGGGCCACTAATACATTCCCTGCCGCCACCGTAAGAGTACTCGGATTGCTGGCCTGACCCTCCTGGCCCTCCACGTTCAGCCATGACACGCTCGCGCAGTAGGTCGTGGCCGGTTCGCCGCCGGGAATGGACGTCAGTTGCGGCGGAGCCGCTTGCGGGATGGGGTTTGACGCAATGCCGATACCGGTCTGAATGAGCTTGTCCATGGCCCACTGCGCCAGTTGCTGAAATTGATCCCTCTTGCCTTTATAGCGATCGTTCAATTGGTCGAAGTAGGCATCCTGATAGACTAGCGTCAAGGTTTGGAACACGTGCCAAAACTGCAGCGGCGCTGTGACCACGATGTTTTTCAACGCTGGCTCCGGTGGGAGCCAGAACTGCCAGTTGCAGGTATTGCTGCGCTCCAGCAGAGTCGTCACTTCGATACCCAGCTCTTGTTGCGCCAGCACCAGTTTTTGGCTGAGATTGATGTTCTCCGTTTGCGCCGTTGCCAGCACAAAGGAATCCTGAATTGTCAGATCCTGGATCGTTGATATTCCATCCGTGAATAACGCCATCGCCCTGGCCTACTCTTTGCCCGGCTGTGCGCCGCCTCTCAGCTTGCGCAGCTCATTGGGCGAGATGACGGTGAATTGCATCCGCGACGCCGCCGCGAGCTGATCCGCTTGCCGCTTCGCTTCCACCTTCTGCTCCTGGAACTCGCGTGCTTCATCGGCCGTCGCCAGGCGCGCGGCGCCTTCCACCATCATCCTGGCCGCAATCCGGCGCGGGACCTCGGTGCGCACTCCTTCCCGTCCGCCATCCGGAGTCTCAAGGCTTACCAGCACGGCCGACGGATCTTTTAGACTGTCCTCCATCGCCCGAATCTTTCTGAAATAAACTTGTAGGTCCATTGGTTGTCTCTCGTGGGGCTGGGCATACCCAGCCCCCTTTTTCTTGTTGTACGCCTGAGTACAGCGCCGCTTGCGCCGGCTAACAATTCACCTGGACGCCGAAATTGTTGCGAATCACCGCGCAACCGTACAGCACGTCCACGGTGAATTGCTGAGCCAATGTGTTGGGCTGGTAGCTCATCACCACGCGCATGCCGAAGTTACCCATCTCCGCGTAGTGCGCCACTGCGCCAGTACCGTATAGCGGCTGCGGCAGTCTGCGGATCACCAGGCCGATCGCCGGTTTGGTGAAGGCCAGGTTGTGCGTCGTGATGGGCGCACTGCCGGTGTACGCGATGAACTGCGATCGCATCACGAAAAAGTCCTTGATCTTCCCCACCGTGCCGTCGATCAAAGCCCGCAGCCCCGCCTCGCCGGCGGTCTGGAATTCGCTGAAGCGTTCGATCTGCCGCAATGCGGAATATGTCGCGGCGTCCACCACCAGGAATTTCGGCTCGGACGATGGAACCATCGCCGTAAACAGTTCGCTTTCCGCCTGATCGATCACCGCTTCCACCAGCGGCGTCCCCGGCGTGCCCACCGGCGTGTTCGCCGTAAACCCCGCAAACAGGTTCAGCAGGCTTGTCTCGATGCTCTGGGCGATCGCCACCACGGCCGGTTGCATATAGACCTGCAGTAAGTCTGGAACCGCCAGTACCTTGGTCACATCCGGAATCTGGAAGGTCGCTTCGGCGTGTGTGTTCAGCACAATCTGCGCATTTCCCAGGTTCGGGTTCTGCGGTTGCACTGTTCCGCCCTCTGCGATGTTGTTGGCTACCAGCACCGGAGGAATCGGGATGTTCACCGTATCCCCCGCCTGCGCCAATACGGGTTCATAGTCTCGGTTGACCAGGTTACCCATGACTAGGTTCCCGACCAAGGCGGGCAGAGCGTCTGCCGCCACCAGCTTTACGATCGCGCTGGCCACATTAGCTGATGTAATTATTGCCATTCATTCTCCTAAGTTGACTAGGCCCTTCTGCCTGTCTCTATTGAAATTCAGGCATTCCTGCCTGTCTTGCCTATATGCCGCGCAGGCTCTGCGAAGCAACGCGCAGAATTTCCTTCCGCACTTTTTCCGTCTGTTCGGAACTCATTCCCGGCCGGATGTTCTCTATGTCCACACTTTCAGTGTTTTCCCGCGGCGCCTTGTGCGCGCCGGTGATCCCGGAGCCACCGGGTATCCTGGCCGGTAGAAACTCCGGATTTTCGCTTACGAAGTTGCTCAAGTATTCTTTGAGAGGCACTTCGCCGTCGTCGCTGTGCGCCAGCAGCCGGCCGTCCTCCGTGCGGAATACGCCCTCGTGTACCGCCCGGTATGCCAGGTCGACCTTCGCAACCCCCAGCCGTTGCAGTTCCGCCCGGATGGACGCGCCCCTCTCCGCCTGCTCCGCCGCCTGCCGGCTGCGCTTGCTCTCTTCTTCCACTTCGCTCAGCCGCCGCTCCAATTGCTCGCGGCGCCGGCGTTCCTCCACGAGCTCCGTCTTGTAGGCCGGCTCGCTTTTGACCTGCTGCTCCTGCAGAAACTCTTGAATTGCCTGCTTCACAATCGCTTGTACGTCTGTCTCTTCCATAACCCCTCGTTAGCTCTGTGCCTCAATCTCCTGCGCAATCTGAGTCTTGATCTCCTGCCGCACATCCGATAGAAACTTGAACGCCAGTTTCTTGAAGACCTGCTTCTTCAGCGTTTCCGACTCGATCCCCATAGTGAGCAGCTTCCGGGCATCGTCTAATTCATTGCTGAAATCGGCGATATCGAACTCGTCCAACCCGGAGACGTCGATCGAAATGTTGTCTTGGCGCGCCGCCGCGATGGCCCGCAGAACCTGCTTCATGGTCTCCTTCACCGCGTCGCCGTAGGCCCGCAACACCTCCTGCGTGATGCTAAAGTCCCTCTGCTTGCTGACCCCCGATTGGTGCTGGCTCGATGCGTCCGACCCGGCCGCGTGCGTAATCAGATAGCTCACGCGATAAATTTCGTCTTTGAGTTGGACTAGATTGTCGGCGGCGATTTGGTAAACTTTGCCTTCCGGCTCGGTCCATCCGAAGCGGTCCCCGGGAGCCAGTTGGATGAAGTAGGAGTCGCCCACGATCTGGTTCCATTCACGGTCCGAGTAGATCACCGGAGAGGCGAACAAACCCATCGTCAGCGCCCAGGCAAGTGCGTTCGACTTGTTGAAGTGCTCCAGTTGCAGCAGGGCCGCTTTGTTCATTAACCAGAGTCCTTCCGTGACCCGCAACGGAAAGATCGGCACCCGGTTCTGACCCGCCAACCCGTGCAGTCCTTCGTCCACCAGCCGTATCTCTTTGTTTTTCAGTTGCTGGTAGACTTGGTAATTCTGGCGGTCGTAGTAGATCCAGCGGGTCTCCCGGACCCACTCGCTCTCAGTGACCTGGGACTTGCGCAGCGATGAGGTCCGGATCACCGCCCAGTCCAGCCCGCCGCGGTCGTCGTAGCTCCAGTTGATCAGTTCCTCCGGCGAGTAATCCACCAGATACGCCCGCGAACGCCCCACGGCGTCCTCTTCCGCGCGGTTGCTGACCGACACCGGCGCGCGCGGAAAATCAACGACGATATAACTCCGGCCCTGCACCAGGGTTTGCACAATCCTCTGGCGGAAGAACTCGGCCATGGAAGTGCCCTTCAGGTCGCAATCCTCCGCAAAGACGTTGTAGAAGCCCTTTGCCGCGTCGTCGCTGCCGTCGAAGACTAATGCCGCCTCGCGCCGCATCAGCGTCGCCGCGTACCAGTCGATGATCGAGCCGATATAGTTTTCGTAAAACACCCGGCTCAGCCGCTCGGCATAGATATCGCTGGGCTCCTTGTGCCGCCTTACCAGATACTCGAAGGCGTTTTCCCGCATCTGCTCGCCGCCGGCGTAAAGGTCCCTGTACTTTTTCCACATGGCCTTCTTGGCGGCGTACTCGGGATGCTCTCGGTCGATATTTACCATCTGGTCCTCAAATCAGCCGCTCCCGATGTTCGCCGAGCGCCGGTTGCGGTCTGCATTCCTGCCACAACAGGTAGCCCAGCGCGTCCGAAAGGTGCGTCCGGTGACGATCCTTTTCCTTGTCGATGGCGTTGCTGTCCGCCTTGTACGACACCTGCTCGAAGTCCTTGATCAACTCCTTGCACTTAGGGTCCACCAACAGCCGTATCTCGCCGTCGGCCGAGCGTAGCTTCGCGTTAGTCAGCGTGATCCGTTCGCGCACGCTCGGATTGGCTTTCGGTACCTTATACGCCAACCTTGCGCCGTAGTTTATCCGAAAGTACTCTCGCACGATCTGGTAATCCGAGGCGCCCGTGGTATGCTGGCTGTTCCCCGATGCGTCGCCGTATACCACAACCCCGCTTCCGTGGTTGGGAAATCTCTTTTCAAACTCCTCGCAAGCTTCGTGCGTGCTGGCATGCCGCAGCGCTAGCTCGTCCAGCACGAATACCGTCCGCCCCTCGATTTGCGCCACTACCGACGACATCGGGTCCACGTTGAAATCCAACGCCCACAGCAGCGGGCAATTCGGGTTTACATGCAGACTCTTGATATGCTCGCGGCGATTGAAGCTGCTATACACCAGCCCGCCCTGCATGCTCACGTACCGCCCCAGCGCTTCTTGTTGATAAAAGGTCTCATCGTAGCTGCTCCTCAGCCGTTCGTAGAAGTCCGGAACCTTATCGAGCACGTACCGGTTCTCAAGGGGCTCCGCGACGATCGCGCTGTATCCCGCAACCGGATCCGCGATGAACTTCCGATAGACCCAGTCGTAGCCTTTCGGCGTCCACGCGGCAAAGCCGCAGAGTCTTTCGGCTTGCGGGTCGCGCAGCCGTCCCTCCAGCCTTAGCCAGGCGCCCTCCGGCGAATATGTCAGCTCATCGAGTCCGAACCAGGCCAGGTTAGTGCCGCGCAGCCGCTCAAAATCGTCCACCGGCCGGAATATGATGCGCGACCCACTGTCTTTCATCGTCAGCATGTTCTCGGCCTTGTTGTAAATGTACGGAATATCCTGATTGTCCAAAATGGCTAGGAATGTCGTTTGCGTGGCATCCCGTAACATCGGGTAAGTCGGCGCCCCGATCAGGCCCAGCCGCCCCTTGTTGTAAACGGTAAGCCTGATCGCCTCCTGGCAAAGGGCCTGGCTTTTGCCCGAAGCGATAGGTCCTGAAAAACCCTTGAATCTCGAGGCGCAGTCGTGAAAGGCCTTTTGTGAAGGAAGCTGGACATAGCCTATGCCTTGGTCGACGATCCCGTCTCGTCCGGTTCTACCCATCGCACCCTGACTTCGCGTGGCTCGTCTGCATCCAGTTCCTTCTCGATCTGCAATAATCGCACCAGGTCCGCCAGTGTCGGCTTCATCTCGCCCGTTCCCAGCTTCGCCTCGATGCTCTCGATTGCTTTCCTGACGATCCGCGCTCTGTTCTGCTGTTGTTCTGTCATCCGCAAACTTTATTCCCGATTTGAGACTACCATTCGTAATCTCGCGCCCCGCTCGCGGCTTTGGGCTAAGTAACAGATTTTGAACGCGCAGATTATATTTCTCGACGTGTGACTGAAAAAGGTTTCATCAGTTTCGCGGCGGGCAACAGCCGAAAAAGCAGAGCAGAGCCGACCGCCGCGAAAGTGATGAAACCGTGCAGTGAACT
>Ga0302325_10005401_pt1 | contig 29076 bp, 30 predicted proteins | sample Palsa_T0_2_FD_201948 | JGI IMG/M metagenome (GOLD analysis project Ga0302325, IMG submission 201948) | Peat permafrost microbial communities from Stordalen Mire near Abisko, Sweden - Palsa_T0_2 | ecosystem: Environmental > Terrestrial > Soil > Palsa > Peat permafrost | place: Sweden: Abisko...
CCGACTGGGAATCCTGTCAAAACTGCGTCCGCATGTTGACTAAAGATCTCGGCCCGGTGGATGTGTTGGTAAATAACGCCGGCATCACCCGCGATATGACCTTCAAGAAGATGGACAAGATCAACTGGGAGGCGGTGATACATGCGAACCTCGACTCGTGCTTTAATATGACCAAACAGGTATGCGACGGCATGATGGATCGCGGTTGGGGTCGCATCATCAATATCTCGTCGGTCAATGGCCAAAAGGGCGCGTTCGGCCAAACTAACTATTCCGCTGCCAAAGCCGGCATGCACGGCTTCACCAAAGCGCTCGCTCTGGAAGTGGCCCGCAAGGGCGTGACCGTCAATACCATCTCACCCGGCTATATCGGTACAAGAATGGTGATGGCGATCCCCAAGGACGTGCTTGACTCAAAGATCATCCCGCAGATACCGATGGGGCGGCTCGGCAAACCTGAAGAAGTAGCGGGACTTGTAGCCTATCTGGCAAGCGAGGAGGCGGCCTTTGTGACCGGCGCCAACATTGCGATCAACGGCGGCCAGCACATGCAGTAGCGGCGCATGCCGCAAAGCTAGGTGCTTCGGGGCCGCACCCGGAGCCACGGCTCGCTCCTGCGCAACCCACGTTGTAAATTAACCAGAACTCACCCTTACTCAGCGTTACACAATGAACAAGAACCTATATACAGTTCCCGAGAGCTTTGCGGTCGCAGCCCAAGTCAAGCGCGGCGATTACGACAGAATGTACGCCGAGTCTGTTGAGGATCCGGAGCGCTTCTGGGGCGATATCGGTCGTCGCATTGATTGGATCAAGAACTTCACCCGCGTCAAAGACTCGAGCTATGCGCAGGACGATTGTCACATTCGTTGGTTCTATGACGGGAAACTCAATGTCTCGAGCAATTGTCTGGACCGCCACCTGCAAGCCCGCGGCGATAAAACCGCGATCATTTGGGAGGGTGATGATCCCAATATTTCGCAGCACATCAGTTACCGTGAACTGTACGAACGCGTCTGCCAATGCGCGAACGCTCTGAAGTCCCTCGGCGTACAAGCGGGCGATCGCGTCACGATATATCTGCCGATGATTCCGGAAATCGCCGTCGCGATGCTCGCCTGCGCGCGCATCGGAGCCGTTCACTCCATTGTGTTCGCGGGCTTTTCCGCCGAGGCGTTGGGCGGCCGAATAGCGGACTGCGATTCTAGCGTGGTGATCACCGCGGACGAGGGCCTGCGCGGCGGCAAGCGCGTACCGCTCAAGCACAACGTCGATGGCGCCCTGAGTATCAAGGGAACGGAATGCGTCAAGAATGTCCTGGTCGTGCGCCGCACCGGCGGGACTGTCCCGATGCTTGCGCCGCGTGATCAGTGGTACCATGAACTCGTATCCACCCAGGCGAAATCCTGTCCGGCCGCCGTGATGGATGCGGAAGATCCACTCTTTATACTCTACACATCGGGGTCGACCGGTCAGCCCAAGGGCGTCCTGCATACGACCGGCGGTTATTTGGTCTACGCCGCATTCTCCCACCAGACGGTGTTTGATTTGTGCGAAGAAGACATTTACTGGTCAACTGCCGACATTGGATGGGTCACGGGACACAGCTATATCGTTTATGGTCCGCTTGCCAACGGTGCGACGACGGTCATGTTCGAGGGCGTGCCGAACTACCCGGACACGGGCCGATTCTGGCAGATCGTGGACAAGCATAGAGTCAGCATCTTGTATTCGTCGCCGACCGCGATTCGTTCGTTGATGCGCGAAGGCGAGAAGCCCGTGAAGGCGTCGTCTCGCAAGTCGCTGCGCCTGCTGGGTTCGGTGGGAGAGCCGATCAATCCGGAGGCCTGGGAGTGGTATCACCGCGTGGTGGGCGACGGTCGGTGTCCCATCGTCGATACCTGGTGGCAAACGGAGACCGGCGGTATTCTGATCACCCCGTTGCCGGGCGCGACCGACCTGAAGCCCGGATCTGCGACTAAGCCGTTTTTCGGAGTGAAGCCAGCCATCGTCGACAATGAGGGGCGCATCTTGGAGGGCGTTTGCGAGGGCAATCTCGTGCTGCTGGATAGCTGGCCCGGACAAATGCGCACGGTGTATGGCGACCATCAGCGCTTCGTCGACACTTACTTCAAGACATTTGCAGGAATGTATTTCACTGGTGATGGCGCGCGTCGCGATGAGGATGGCTATTACTGGATCACGGGTCGCGTGGACGACGTCATCAATGTCGCCGGTCACCGTTTGGGCACCGCAGAAATTGAAAGCGCCCTGGTCGCTCATCCTCAGGTGGCGGAGGCCGGCGTCGTGGGATTTCCGCACGACATCAAAGGCCAAGGCATCTACGTGTACGTCACTCTCATCGCCGGAGCCGAGCCGAGTGCACCGTTGCGTGCCGAGTTGCGCGCGTGGGTCCGTCAGGAAATTGGTCCAATTGCAACGCCGGACGTCATCCAATGGGCGCCTGGACTGCCGAAAACACGTTCCGGAAAGATCATGCGGCGAGTTCTTCGCAAGATCGCCGCCGACGAGTCGGACCAGTTGGGAGATATGTCCACGCTTGCGGATCCGAGCGTCGTCGAGCAGCTCATCCAGGAGCATGCGCGCCAGCAGGCCGGTGCCGTTATAGTGTAGGAAGATTGTGCGACTCATACTTTTGCGGGGAGCACTGCGTCCAGAATCTACATAGAGTCCTGCAACGATCAAGAGGCGTTTGCTCTCCGAAGTGGAGTATTTCTAATCGATGTGCAGCCAGTGCTTTAACTTGGCCAATTTGTTGTCGGTGGAGGACTGTACATCGCTGGGCTTCGAGGCATCCACTTGCGCGGCCTGCGGACATTCCTCGATTGCTAGCGCGCGCAGCGCGTAATCCTCAGACATTCGTCCAACAGCGATCTCGCGGTCGGTGACGTGAAGCATTTCCTCATAGGACACGACACCGTCAATGAGCGTCTCCTGGACGATGAGCCGCTTGTATTCCAATTCGCACGCATCCGTGAACTTTTCCAAATGTTCGCCGTGCAGCTGCAGTTGACGCACTACCAATTCCATAGCGACCGCGCGAGCGGCGAGCAGCTTGCTGCGCTCCTCGGACGTCGTCGCAGCACCGAATTCTTCGTTCACGCGCGTGCTGAAGGCTATCCAATCAAACGGTTCGCCCGGCGGCACGTCCTCGAGTTCCTGAATCAACATGGATACCGGCATCCAGCACCTCCAAACGGCCAGCGGAAACCAAGCGCAGCGCACGAAGCAGCCCGAATATTCAACCCTGGCTACGATTCACTAATCGAATCGACCCGGTGCGGATAAAAGGCTAGGTGTTGCTTGATTTCTTTGACCGCCGGATACGGCGCCTCGTACGTCCACACAGCATTCTTCGATTTGTCGTCGCCTATCGGAATGCTGAAATAAGAACAATCGCCTTTGTAAGGGCAATAAGTCGTCAGTCCCGATCGCTCGAGCGCAGACATATCGGCGTCAGACCGAGGGACATACAGAATGGGCGGATAGTTCGCCTCGCGAAGTACCAGCGCCCCGCGCGTGTCGACGATGGCTCGACCCGCCACCATCACGACTACCCGCGTCCCCGACGGCTCGACGGTAATGGGATGATCCGGTCCCGGCTGTCTTACCACTCGGTCGTTCATATCTAAGTGCTTTCCAAAGAAATGGGCTTCCATTCGTAATACCGTATCAGGAATGTCGGATCGAAAGGAACGCGCGCCAGGATTCTCCGGCCTCGGCGATCCCGTTAGGCGCTTCGGCAGGCCTCCTCTTCGGATTTCCGCCTGCTGTCGCCCCAACCTATGGTATGGAGAACCGCTTGCGGATCGAAAAGACACAAGATATAGTACTGGATGTGCGTACAGCTAGGCTACGGAGAGGGGGATTAGCATGGGGAACACCGAACACGAAAGCCTGCTTCGCAGCGCGCACTCCTTGCTGGATCGTTTCATGTTTGAGGGAGACGAGCTTCGCGACGATGTGGCGAATGTCTGCATGAAGATTGACGACGTGCTGCCGGCGCCGGTTGAGGTCTCCGTTTCCAATGTCACCTTAGAAGAGACGATCAACGCCGCGGCGTAGCCGATTCCTCGAGGCGCGTACCCAGCGCCTTCATTCAGCGCGTCGACTCGACATGAACTGCTCACGCCTCGTGTGGTCGCGCACCCAGATCAGAGGCGCCGAGTCGGCGCAACCATTCTCAGGTAAGATTGTTGGAGTCCCACCCGCCGTGAGCCGCCGGCGAAATGCGCATTGTGAAGGCGGCGACGTAAACTCACCCGTCGCGTCAGCACGTTTCTCAAAAGAGCGGAGGTTCAATGGGCGTTCCAGGAAACGCGTTCTTATTTGACCTAGACGGTACGCTGATAGACAGCGTCTACCAACACGTTCTTGCGTGGCACCAGGCGCTTCAGGCGGAGCACATCGAGTTATCGATCTGGCGCATCCATCGAAAGATTGGCATGAGCGGAGGTCTGTTCGCGGATCAACTGCTGCGCGAAATTCATGGCGAGGTGACCCCCGCCATGATCAAGCGCTTGGGAGAGCGCCATGCGGAGGCATATCGGGTGTTATCTGCAAGCGTGGTACCGCTGCCCGGAGCGCGCGCGCTTCTCGACGGATTGAGCGATGCCAAGATACCTTGGGCCATCGCAACCAGCGGGCGCCTCGAGACGGCGGGGCCGAATCTAGAAGCATTAGGCGTGGACCCTGACAGGTCGGTGGTCGTGACCCGGGACCAGGTACGGTTTGCCAAGCCGGATCCCGATTTATTTCTCGAAGCGGCGCGCCGGCTCGGGGTCTCGATCGAACGGTCGATTGTCGTCGGCGACAGCATTTGGGACATGTTGGCCGCGGCGCGCTGCCGCGCGTTGGGCATCGGCCTCCTTTCGGGAGGTTATGGGTTGGACGAGTTGCAAAATAGCGGCGCGCTTCGCGTCTACGAGGATCCTGCCGATCTTCTTAGGCATATCGACGAGGTTGCATCGCGAACCCGGGTGGACGACACGTAAGTCGCCGTGTCCGTACGCTATCTCGCGAAAAACGAGCAGTGGAAGTGAGCGTCTCCGAGGTCGCCGGCGTGTCGCGGGATCGGATCCGTTGCATGCATTGCCCTGACGCGGTCCCGCCGCAGCGGCTGTCGACGCAGTCTGTCGAATAGGGGTAGCAGATGTTCGAGTTCTTGAAGGGATTATTCGGCGGCACGACGGCGGGGAAGTCCGACAAGGAGGATCCAATTCGGCAGTTGCTCTTCGCGTCCCAGTCGCTTCGAGAGCAAGTGAGCCATTTGCGGCCCGATGGGCGATCCGGGCCCGTGCAATCCATTGCCGATGCGCAGCGCTTAGTCGAGGAGGGGAAGGCAAGGGAGGCAATAGCTCGTCTGCGAGGTGTCTTGGACTCGCCGGCACTGGAGACGCGGATTCAGCTGTGGGTCTGGTCGGCGCTGCGCGAACTGGGCGAAAAGCCGGAAGGGAAATCCGCATTCGAGGTGCTGGGAGCGGTCCTGGAGATGCCCTCCGGCGGTGCCTACGACACGCTCGCCGGGTACGTCGATGGGTCGGCGCGTTATTTGAATTTCTCGGGTAGGGCGATCTTCTGGGATGCACCGGATCCAAAGGTCAAACTTCTGTGTCAGGCATTGGTGGACTCGACTATCCCGGTAAGTAGTAAGGCAACGCCCAGGACGTCCTTGTCGCTGCCGAAGCGTCGTGTCCAAGTGACGATGCTGACTCGGTCGGGCCCCTTCCTCATCACGGCTCCTCCGCAGAGCGTTGTCAATGCGGGAGCCGCCCTGATGCTGGAGTTGATTCGGAGGGCGGAGGAGCAGAAGGCGGCGGGTTAGGTTGATCGCGTGGGCCAGGCGCTCGGAGGACATCCGGTGGAACGAAACTCAAAGACACGATGGAGTCGAGCCCCTTTAGAACCGACAATGCGGCGGCACCGGACAGGATTGCGAGGCTGCCCGCGCCGATGTGAATAATCAGCTGGGGCGGACCGCCCTAACGTTGGTTGCTAGCGTGATCGCCAGCCCCCTTGTCTTGTGAAATGGGTAAGCGCCTCACGGTGGAGACGCTTTCCATGAGTTGCTTAGGCCGCTTTTTGCGCTTGAGCCGCGATTTTCTCGACCTTTTTAGCTCGTTTGCCGGCGTACTCATCGCCCGCATAGATCTCACTCACGATCGTCGAAAGTTTCTCGTAATGATCCTTCATGCCGAGGGCTTTTGCGTACGCAGCAGCGGCTCCGAAGCCGGCGAGGCCGTAATGCGACATTCTCTGATACTGGGCGATGATGACAATGTCCAAGAGGTCAGAGGACTTGGGCGCATCCGATCCGATATGCTTGTTGGCCTCTTTGACCAATCCTTCCATGCCCTTGCAATATTCCTTTTCGGCATCGGCCCCGGCATCGCTGATTAGCGACTGCAAGGTCTTCGCATGTTTTTCGATGCCCTGAATGGATTCCTCGAGGGCCTCTTTCAGTTTTGGATCATGCGCCTTTGCGCTCATCGCTTTGACCGCCTTTGTCATCTGGTCGTTAGCGGACCAAAGGTCCTTCATTTCGTCCGTGTAGACATCATTGAGTGTTTCGCTGTGTGCCATTATGAATAGACTCCGTAACGGTGTTTGGGGACCACACACTGCGCCTATCTGGACTGAGATCGCAGCCCCGCAGAGCGGGACCGGCTGTAGGCGGGTCAGTAAAATGAATGACGCTTTTTGAGCCTAACGAAGGTCAGCTCTTGCAGGTTGGCTCAGTGGTTCACTATGGCCCCTGCGATTCCGGTTGGACGACACGATTGGCGCGTTGGCCGGCCTCTGAGCCCTCGGTTCCGGGCATAGGCTCCTTTATCGCCCATAAGCGGGGCGCCGCGCCGACGAAGCGGTTTCGATGGGCCATCTGGAGGGTGAGCGGTGGTTGAGTCAATTGCATGGGAAGCTCCATGACACCTTGAACGCTCATTGCGCGGTGCCGGAGACGCCGGAATGACTTAAATGAAGGGTGACAGCCGAGGTGCATACGTCTCGTCATTGAGGGCCAATTGACGGTTTTCTACCTCATGGGTCAGCCGGCTGACTGATCTTTCAGGTCAGCGCCTCTCGGTCCATCCGCTCGCCCCCCTAACAAAATCGGGACACGGCGTCTGTACGCTAGCCGCGACCTAAACCAAGGAAGGTAAAGGATTCCGTGCCGATAAAGGGATATTCAGCGTGTCCTCGATCGCCTAACACCGGATGGCGCACATTACGCATCGATTGGATTGGGTACCATCCACCATTGGCATGCTTGTGCCATACGGACGTGAGCATGCACCGCCAGATTACCCCGTCGAGGCCATTTCGCACGCTTCGGGCCATTAGCACGCTTCTTCTGACCGCCCTATGGCATCCCGCTGCTGCCGGCACCGATGCTGGAAATGCTGCCGCGTCGATGTTCTCGTTCAGCGGCTTCGGTACTCTCGGGGTTGTTCACTCGAGTGAGAATCAAGCGGATTTCTCCGCCAATATCTTTCAGGCCAACGGCGCTGGATATTCCCGACAGTGGAGCCCCGACGTCGATAGTCGCATTGGTGCTCAGGTCATCGCGACGGTCTCCCCTAAGCTTTCAGGGGTCCTGCAAATCGTCTCGGAGCAGAATTTCGACGGCACCTATTGGCCCCGCGTCGAGTGGGCGAATATCCAGTATCAATTTACGCCGGATTTCGGTGTCCGTCTCGGCCGTTCCATATTGCCGGGCTTTCTATTTTCCGACACTCGGTTGGTCGGCTATACCTACCCCTGGGTGCGCCCACCCGTGGAACTGTATTGCCTCAATCCGGTTGACACCAACGATGGCATCGACATCAGCTATCGCCTGCAGGCTGGCGATCTGGTCGACATGATCCAGGGCAATTACGGTTACAGCAAGACAAAACTCCCGAACAATGACGGCACCGTTCGCGCGAAGAACTCCTGGGGTTTCACCAATACCGCTGAGTATGGTCCTCTTACGTTGCTCTTGTCGTTTGAGGCTTCACACCTGAGCGCGACCGCGATCGATCCTCTCTTTGATGCGTTCCGGCAGTTCGGGCCGCAGGGAATTGCGATTGCGAACCAATACGATGATGACAATAAGCTGGTTGCGATCGAGGACGTCGGCGCGAGCTATGATTCAGGTCACTGGCTCGTCGTCGGTGAATGGTCCCATGCCAACACCCATTCCTTTCTCGGCGATCAAACGGCCTGGTATGCCAGCAGCGGCTATCGCCTGGGCAAATTCATGCCGTATCTTACCTACGCGGACGTAAGCGCGATAGGCAACTCAAGCCCGGGCTTGAACCTGATGGGATTATCACCTGGGGCGGCCGCGTACGGTGCGGGCCTGAATGCTGGACTGAACTCAGTCCTCGAAACAATTGCCGATCAGAAAACCGTCTCTGCGGGCGCTCGCTGGGACTTCGCGAAGAATGTTGACCTCAAGTTGCAAGTTGATCATACGCGTCTCGGCGTCGGATCCTCCGGCACGTCGATCAACGTCCAGCCCGGATTTATTCCAGGCGGGACCGTCAACCTGTTCAGTGCCGCGATTGATTTCGTATGGTGAGGCGATCGCACATAGTCCGCGCAAACCGCTTCGTATGGTGTGCCGTGTTAGGTCTTGCGCTGAATCTTGCTGTCGGCCCGGCGATTGCTGACGTGGTTGCGGTTGTCTCTGCGAAGAGTGTCGTAACGACTTTGACCAAGGCGCAACTGACGGACATTTTTCTTGGCAAGGTCAATCGTTTCCCCAATGGCGCCCAGGCTGTGCCGATCGACCAGCCTGAGGGTTCGGCCGCACGCGATGAGTTCTACGCAAAGTTCGCCGGTAAGTCTGCCTCACAAATAAAAGCCTTCTGGTCAAAGATCATATTCACCGGCCGCGGGCAGCCGCCGAAGGAGGTAGCGGATAGCCTCGAAATGAAGAAACGAATCAACGAGAATCCCTCCGCCATTGGGTATATCGAAGAGAACATGGTCGATGACAGTGTCAAAGTAGTCTTACAGCAGCTTTGAATCGGTTTGGTAAGCTCCTCAGTCGCGCGTGCCGTTGCTGCCTGGCGCACTCGCTCTCAAGTAAAAGAAATCTTGATCTCGCAGGCGGACGGACGGCTGTTTGCACGTGAAGCCGATATGATGTGGGATCGTTCGATCAGGACAGTGGAGTGGCTCATGAATGAGGTCTCGCTGCTTCGGCTTTATATATTACGCGCCGTGTATTTGTTTATCGTCGTCGGGCTTGGCGTCTACCTGTGGCCCGGTGTCCTTAAACTCGACAAGCATTGGGAGGAGGCGCTTTGGAAAACGCTTTGGCTCACGCTCGTTCCGCTTCCGCAGTGGATGTCGGGGCAAGTCGATGAATCAATCAAACCTACAATCTTTGCCGTATCGTTAGTCGTCCTGGTTTATCTCGCCATACCTTGGCGCTATGTGTTCGTGCACTACGTGAGACTCGGCGGCGATCGGTGGGGTCCGCGAAGGGCAGGTGCAGCCGGCTAAGATGCTGGTCTAATCGGGTAAGCGGTAACTCCGCGACGTCCTTTCGGATGCCCACGGAGCCCGGATAATCTCGCCCCAGTTATAGCAGAGGGAATCGACGCGATGAAGAAGACGAGGCGGATACGGCGGAGCGAAGCAACGTGGCGGGAGCTGGATCCTGCGGTATCGCAGTTGTTGGCTGCGAAGGACAAGAGCATCGAGGAACTCGCGGCGCGCGTTGAAGCGCTATCGCGTCAGCTCGACTGGTTGCGTCGGCAGATGTTTGGTTCGAAGAGCGAGCGGCTTGTGCTGCAGGACAATGCGCAGCAGATCTCGCTCGGTGAGATGCTCGATCAGCGCTCGGCGGTGGCTGCGCCCCCGAAGCGCCGGGTGGTGGCCGAGCATACCCGCGCGGTGACCAAGGCGAAGGACGAAGGCGAGAGCCTGACGTTCTTTGATGCTACCCAGGCCTTGCATACCCTCGCCGCGTAGGCGAGACGCCACGAATGACTGCTTACTAAGCAAGGAGAGCCGGACGATGACAGAACTGATTGATTTGAGCCATACCGTCGAAAGCGGCATGATCACTTATAAAGGTCTTCCAGCGCCGGTGATCTGCGACTATCTGAGTCGCGGGGCTTCACGCAAACTCTATGCGCAGGGTACGGAGTTCAGTATCCGAAGGATGGAGATGGTCGGTAATACCGGCACCTACCTGGACAGCCCATTCCATCGTTATGCCGACGGTAAGGACTTGTCGCAACTGCCATTGACCTCGCTCGCAAACCTTGACTGTGTCATCGCACATATTGAACCCGGCAGATCGCGTGTCATCGATCGATTACCATTCTCGCCGGTCGATGTCCGCGGCAAGGCGGTACTGATCCACACCGGTTGGGACCGGCACTGGCGTACCGATTCGTACTTTGAAGGGTTTCCGCACCTCACCGGTATGCTGGCACAGTGGTTGTGCGATGCCGGTGCTATTTTGGTTGGCATTGACTCGCACAATATCGACTGCACCGATACTGGCGAACGGCCGGTGCACACCACGCTCCTGGGCAACGAGATTCCGATTGTGGAGCATTTGTGCGGCCTGGAGGCGGTTCCGGAACGGGGCGCGAAGTTTTTTGCGGTGCCAGTGAAGGTCAAGGACTTCGGCACTTTCCCGGTGCGGGCTTTCGCCGCTGTCGCACGCTAGATTGCAAGAACGCCGCGGGCTTAACGCTTACCTAATCGGGTCTCGCGAAGTGCAAGGAGCGGTGATAAGCGGGTATCATATGCGCCCTTTTCCAATTGCGTGCATCCATGGCTAAGAGGGTGAAGCGGCGGACCACTCGAGCGTGGTCGAAAGAGGGTGTGAAGACTCTGCGGGTGCTTACGATCAGTCGTGCGGGCAATCCTGCTATCCGATGTTTGTCGCAAGGGACGCGATTCAAGAAGGTTTTGGCGTAAGTTAGGCTGCATTCTAAATTAGTACCTCGGCACGCAGCTGCTGATTCCAGCTGTGGCTGGACACTTTTGGTGGTGCCATATGGAACGCTGGGTTTCGGGAATTTCGCAGCACGGCTACGCTATTCTCTTTGCTGCCATCTTTTTGGAGTCTGTCGGGTTCCCGGTTCCCGCTGCACTTGCACTGCTATTTGCAGGCGCTGCCGCGGGGAGCGGCTTCTTGCAGGTTCCGAATGCGGTAATCGGCGCTATGATCGCTATGGTGGCGGGCGACACCCTGATGTTCGTAATGGGCCGCTACACAGGGTGGTGGCTCCTCGGAGTCCTATGTCGGTTATCGCTAAATCCCGAAGCCTGCATGCTGCGTTCCGCAGACTCATTTTATCGCCGCGGCAGCAAATTGCTCGTCGTGGCCAAGTTCATACCGGGGATCAATACCATGGCGCCCCCGCTTGCAGGTAGCATGCAGATGCGCTTTCTGTCGTTTCTGCGGTTGGATCTGATCGGCGCCGCGCTCTATATCGGATTATATTTTGGATTTGGGTTCTTCTTCAGTGGCGCCTTGCACGCCGTGACTCAAGGCTATCGTGCATTCGGTCGCCTCATGGGTGGTGTAGGAATTGGCCTGGTTGTGGTCTACCTTGGCGTCCAACTTTGGCTGTGGATCAAAGAAAAGGCGCGGCCACCCGTCGTTTATGCGATCCCGTTGGAAGTAGCCGAGACCTCATTGACGGGGGCTCAAATCTACGATGTCCGCAGTCATGGGTATTTCGACGCGAATGCTGTTCGCATCAAAGGGTCCAAGCGATTGGATCCTCACGCGCTGCATCAGTCCACGCCGGATTTTGCAACACAGCAGCAGGTCTACTTGTATTGCACATGTGTTCGTGAAGCCACGAGCAGGCGGGTGGCACGTGAATTGGAGATCAAGCTAAAGGAAGCCGGAGTGCGTGTTGCGGTGATTAAAGGTGGCTTGAGCGCGTGGCGTAAGGCCGGATTACCGACAGAGGTCGTGCCGCGTGAAGATGTGACTGCACTTCCGCTCTTCGGATAATGGGATTCGCTGATAGCGATTGGTTGGAGGAACATCGGCAAACGACCGCTCTTTCAGATCGGGACAGCGTATGCGCGACTGGAAGATGGATCCACCGCATTAGCCCTATTCTCGAAGTGCCGTCACCGCAGCTCGAGGCTGCGGCTGGTCAGATTGCTAGAGCGGCAGCGCGAATGGAAAACCGCGCGGGATCTCTGTTTGGTCGCGGCCGCGAATCCAGGGAGCGAGGCTGAACGCCAGCCAGTGCGACGGGCGCTGTCGAGATTGAATCGAAAACTCGGGATTGTCGACGACAGGACCACCGAGTTGCCCCATGTGCCGAGCGCCTATACCCGGCGCGTTCTTCCATGACTTTTAGTATGGGCCGGCGGATCTCGAGAGCCCGTATTTCTACGAGCGTCGTCGGGACCGATTCGAGGAGTGCTTTGCGGACCTGGAGTCGGGGCGCTACAAGGACCTCATTCGGCGGCGGCTGAGCGCTAAGGCCGGTATTCAAGCGCCGTTCGTTGCACGGGGCTTGTTGAGCCAACCGTTGCTGGAGTGCGCGCTCCGGTGTTTGCCGGCGGCGCATTTGCGGCTGTGGTTTGAATGAATCGTGCGGGATGTCGTCGCGAACCGGACCGGCTTTCCGGACTTAGTGCAATTCTGACCCAACGAGCAACGCTATCGCATGGTGGAGATCAAGGGCCCTGGAGATCGATTGCAGGATAACCAGCGGAGGTTTTTGGAGTATTGCAGTCAACATCAGATGCCGGTGTGTGTTTGTCGGGTGAGGGGGAAGAGGGAGGGATGCGGGCGCGAGGCTTCGCTGCCGAGAATCGCGGGGCGGATGGTGCCTAACATAGTGCTTCGATCGCACTGAGCTCGTCGTTGGTGAGTTCGAAGCTGAAGATGGCCAGGTCATCGCGCATGTGGGCTTCAGACTTTGTGCCGGTGAGGGGAACGACGCCGATCGCGACTAGGTAACGAAACAAGATTTGGGCTGTGGTGCGGTTGTGCCTGGAGGCGATGGCGGTCATTGTCTTGTGCGTCAGGAGATGCGGATTGGCGCTCAAGGTCCAGAAGCTTTGGTAGATGATCTGGCTTTGGTTGCAGTAAATGCGAATTTCGCGATCGTACTGGGTGTCGGCGTAGAACCGATTTTGCAGGACAGCCGGTTTGATTCTTGAAACTCGGTATAGGCATTCGAGATCCGCTAGCCGGTAGCAGTTACTGATGCCGAGTTGGCGAATTTGGCCACTATCGACACAGGATTCGAGACTCCTCCAGACCGAAAGCGTCTGCGCCATCGTTGGCATCGGGGAATGCAGCAGCACGCAATCGAGGTAATCGGTTTGCAGGTTTTTGAGGGATGCGGCGATAGATTGCGCGACTTGGTTTGGCAGTGGGGCCTTTGGATCGTACGGTATCCTGTCGGGATCCTGACCGGACACTGAGGTGAATTTGGTCTGCAGGTAGAGATCGGGACGCGCGAGACCCTTTCCAGCGCTAGCGGCAACGCCCGCGCCTACACCCGCCTCGTCGTAATGCTTGGGCTGGCAGGCAGTGTCGATGCCGCGAAATCCGTTCTGTATGGCGAGGCTTACCAGCTTCTCGGTGGCGGCCTTCTTCCAGGCAGTTCCGTAGATGATCCGCGGGACGCGGACTTTGCTGTTTGAGAGGATGAAGCGGTCCATGGAGGTGCCAGCAAAAGTAGTAAACACATTTATACAGTACTGATGTCAGCTGGGTACTGGATGGCGCTCGCGGCGTTCCATTTGTCGCGGTATGCGAAGGTGACGGCGAAGTAGGACGCCGCTGGAATGGACCTCAGAGATCAAAAAGGAAGCGCTAAATGCGTACCAACCTGATGATGCCTTTTAGTGCATCGAAGTCGGAAGGGTTTCGCGTGTAGAGAGGCAAACTGTTTGCCGCCGCTGTAGAAGCTATGAGCAAGTCGGCCAGCCGAGACCGACTCGACTGTCCGGCGGCGTGAGCCGCCGCAAACATTCTGCCGTATACGCGTGCGGCTTCTGCATCAAAAGGCAATGGATCCCACGTTGAGCTCGCCCATTGCAGTCGGTCCTGGCGTCGAGCACGTTCGTTTTTATCTTCTGTGGCGTGGGGACCCGCGGTCAGCTCGGCGAGCGTAATAGCGGAGATCGCGGATTCATCAGGCAACACCCCAGGGTCGATCAGGTCGTGGTCGATGACCACTGAGGTGTCGAGGAGCCCTCGGGTCGGTTCAGCCATCGAGGCGCTGGTCTATCACCGCATCGAGGTCTGCGCGAAATCGCGCGGCGTCGATCCGCGGCGCGCGGGACGCCGCGTCGGCAAGCGTTGCTCTGAGCACGAACCGCCGTGGCTGAATTGGCCGCAACTCCGCAACCGGCGTGCCGTTGCGGGTTACGACTATCGTTCGGCCAGCTTCTACTTCGCGGAGCACGGCGGCGGATTGATTGCGCAGCTCACGCTGCGTGATGATGCGGTGCATAAGCAGGATCGTAGCACATGTAGCACTCTGTAGCAGTTCGCCGGATCCATGCTACTTTACTTAAGATGTATATACGCATAGCCGACGGATTTTAATAGTGTTTTAACTGCCGTAGCACATGCGTCAGTATAAAAACATACCTGTGTGTGTGGTAACCAGGAGTCGTCATGCAGTTTCGACTAGCCGGGTAGGTCGCGAGCTCAAGGGCTCAGCGACCTCCACGGCTTGCGGAATCGGAACATCACTTGATCGGTCTTGCCGCGGATTTCCGGGTCGAAGATGGCTCGTCGATGATCGTCGTCGGGATTTGATAGCGCGGTGCTCTGCGACTCGAGGACGAAGCCGGCGGATTCAATCTCGCGCTTCATCGTGTCGGGGTCAATTCGATGAAGCGTCTCGGTATCGCGCAGTCCGGACCTCGTCTCGGCTACATGATCGATGACCAGGAAAATTCCCCCGGGCTTTAAGGCATCGAAAATGGCTTTGTTGAGCGCGGCGACGTTCGCCGGCCCGAGAAATGAGTCGTGAAGATCGTGATAGCTCTGTGACATCCAAATCAAGTCGAGTTTTTCCGGCATGGAGAAAACCGCGAGCGAACCGGTAAGGAGGGAGACGTTCGCATAACTCGGGTCGCGGCTGATAGCTTGCGTCCCGGCGTATTCGTCGGGTGAGCAGTGCGCGATCTGTTCCGTGGGAATGTACGCATAGACATGACCCGTCGTGCCGACCACGTCGCTCAGAATTCGGGTGAAATAGCCGTTGCCAGCCATTACGTCGGCAACATGGTCGCCGGCTTTGACACCGGCAAAGGCCAGCGTCGCAGCGGGCTTTCTGTTGGCGTCGAGTTTGACCTGCTCCGCGGGCCTGCGGGGATCGGCAATGGCGGACGTAACGCTCGCCGCGCTGGTTGTGGTGACGGCTGTCCGTCCGAAACTGCATACAGGTAGACATAGAGCCAGCGATAGACCCCGACCGATGTGTCTAACCATGAGTCGCTCCGTCACTCGCCCAATTGCGCTATCTTACTGAGCAAGCCTACGAGTTGAAGCGCGGTTTAAGTCAAGTCTTTCCTTGAGTGCCGATCGGCACGAGGAGGCGCTGTTGTCCGGTATGTTGATTGGCGAGTTGGCGCGACGAGCGGGCGTAGTCCCCTCAACGCTCCGCTATTACGAAAAAGTTGGATTGCTTCCCTCACCGGCGCGCGTGAGCCGGCGAAGGCAATACGATCGACGCATGCTGGGCCGCATTCGAATTATTCTTCTCGCCCGCGACGCTGGCTTTTCGATCAGCGAGACAAAAGCATTCTTGACCGTTTGGACTCGCGACACCACGCCTTCGATGCGCTGGCGGGAGATGGCAACACGCAAGGTGACGGAGCTGAACGAGTTACTGGCGCGCGTGGCGGAAATGAAATCGATTCTCGAAGGTAGTTTTCGCTGTGAGTGCCGTCAGTTGGAAGACTGTGAGCGAGTGCTGGCGACGCGCATCTGCGGTGGGTCCAATCAGAGGCGTGCCAGAGCCGCACGGTCAAAGAACACTGGTCCACGGCGAATTGCTTGATTCGTCTCGTCTCCTTTGCGGCATCGTCACTCGTCAATGAGCCCCCGCGCATAAGCGCGTTCTGCGTATACCCAGATCGGGCCGTTAGGAGTGCGGCGCGAGGTTGCGGAATCGCGTCGAGTTCAAGCATGCCGCTGAGCGTATGGTGTCCAGACCCGAGTCGCTGAGGAATGCCAATGAGCTATCGATGGAGCATCTGCGCACTGTCGATTTATCTGATTCTGAGCGCGCTTACGGCCAGCGCGACGAATGCCGAGAACGCGCTGCGAGCCAACCTTGCGAAAGGGCTCGCTCGTGGTATGCCCAGCATTCCATTGCCATTGCCACTCGTCGGGGCGTGATTTGGTCCGACGCCATCGGCTACGCTGACTTGCCGCACCACTTTCCCTGGCTAGCCGCCGGGCGGCGCATCCAATGTGGCGAAATCCTCCGGCATCAATGCGAGCTCGACAGCCTTGAGGATATCCGACAGCTGACGCGTACTGGTGGCGCTGGCGATAGGTGCCGTTACGGACGGACGCGCGATCAGCCATGCGAGCGCGACTTGTGCGGGTGTCGCGCCACGTCGTGTTGCCACGATATTAAGTGCATCCAGGAGCTTCAGGCCCCTGGGATTGACGTAGGTGGAGAGCGTGCGAATGCGGGCATTGCCTGCAAGGCTCTCCTTGCTGCGATACTTGCCGGTCAGGAAGCCGCCGGCTAGGGCGTAATACGCGATAACTCCCAGTCCGTGACTGACGCAAATGCTTTCCAGTTTGCCTTCGTATTGGCTCCGTTCAATCAGATTGTAGTGCGGCTCAACCACCTCGTACCGTGCCAATTCCCCCGTCGCGGCGCCGAGCGCTGCACTAGTTTCGTCCGCTGTATAGTTTGAACATCCCGCGTAACGGATCTTGCCGGCGTCGATAAGGACCCTGAACGTCTCGAGGGTTTCTTCGATCGGCACATTGGGATCCGCGCGGTGGGACATGTAAACATCAACGTAGTCCGTCTTCAGACGCTTAAGCGAGGCATCGCAAGCTTTCTGCAGATAGTCGCGGCCGAGACCTACCATGGCCGGGCCCATTTCTAGACCGCCTTTGGTAATTAACACGACGCGGCTGCGAACGTCGCGGTCTCTCATCCAATCGCCAATAACTGTCTCGGACTCGCCTCCCTGCAAGCCCGGGGCAAACCGATTGTAGACGTCGGCTGTATCTATAGCATTGAAACCCGCCTCTAGAAAGGCGTCCAAAATGGCGAAACTGGTGGCCCGTTCGGCGGTCCACCCAAATACGTTGCCGCCGAGAACCAGCGGCGCGATCTTTAGATCAGTTGCCCCCAGGGTGCGTAATCGCAGAGCTCTCTCCTTGATCGTACGAATGCACGTTCATCGGTCGACCAGCTAACTGATAACCCTATTAGGATCGCACGCTATCTTTGCACCAACGGATGTGTCTCCCATACATACAGGAAGTCGAGGTACTCTGTACACTTGTCGATCTTGCCGTCGCGAAGCACAAATGCGTGATGATACAAGCAGTTGAAAGGCTTGCCATTATTCCAAACAATGTGACCTTCGGACTCCACGGCGACACGGTCGCCCTCCGAAGTCCACGCAAACGGTTTCATTTGTGGCTTATCGCGCATCGATGCAAAAATCGCCTTAATTCGCTCGAGGGACTCCTCCTTATTCCGGGGAACCGCCATCTGCGCGAGTGCCGAAGCTCTCACAGGAAGAACCCACGTAAACGTTTCTGTCAGCAGGCCAGCCAGTCTGTTCGCGTCGCGCTCGTTGAGACAATCGAAGTATTCTTCCACAACCCTTTTGTTTTGTTCGGTAGACATAGTTCCCTCCTAGCGATAGGCGGCGGTCACTCTCGCTTTCCAAAGTTATATTCGGCCTGCAAGATCACTTCCGCAGGTCTGCCGAACGAGCCGAGAAACTGGTTGTTGCCGCCGAGGGGATAGTTGTCCGAAGTGATCAGGTAGTTCGAATGTGTCAGGTTTCGACCGATAATAGAGACTGCGAATCTTTCACTATCGGGCGCGACACGTAGGGCGGTATTCAGTCGCCAGTAGGCCGATTGCATGCCGCCCGGGTCATTGTCTGTAATTGCCTGATACTTCGACGTGTACCAACCGTCTGCAGAAATATCGGCCGTCCAGCCGTCAAAAATCCTAGCTTTGTAATCGGCGCCAAGATTGGAGGTGTATTTGGGTGCACGGGTGAGTGCTGCTCCCGTGAGACTCTGCACGCCGCCGACACATCCCTGTGCGGCAGTTTCCCCCGGATAACACTCGGCGGCCTCGTAGCTCCGGTAGTAGGCATCGTTGTAGCCGACACTCCCGTGAAGAGTGAAGTGCGTTAGCGCCGCCCATTCGAACGACGCATCGCCGCCCTGCGTGATTGCCGATCCTGCATTCGACAACAGAAAAATGAAGTACTGTGCGTTTTGGCTGATGACCTGGAGGTCGTGATATTCGTAGTGATAGGCGTCGAGGCCGATCCGAAGTGTGTGGTCGAAAAGGTCCGCCTTATAGCCACCTTCGAACCCATCGACCGTTTCGGGTTTAAATGTAAGGTCTTGCGAATTGTTGTACCCATAAACGTCGGCGTACCCATACAGAATGGCGGGATTCGAGATACCGCCCGCCTGATATCCTCTCTTGTATCCGACATATAGAGTCTGGCTGGGTAAGGGGTGCCAAGAAAGTGTAACCTCCGGCGACCAATTATTGCTCGAGGTGTTGACGGGTATGGGTTGGTTCTCGGGGTATAAGGGGAGACCCAGTGCTGCGGCCGCCGGGTTGTTGTAAATGTTTTCGAGCGTCGAAGACTTCTTATCATGGCTGTAGCGGACGCCGGCAGCCAACTCCACGGATGAAATGATATTCCATCGGACCTGACCAAACGCGGACTCGTATTGGCCATTGCCATGCGCTGTGAAGTTGGACGTTGAGTAGTTATTCGCGGCGGTATTGAAGACCGCATTGAGGAGGCTGAACGAATTGAAATCCGCGTTATTGGAGTGCTCGAAATAGATCCCGCCCATGAAGTTAACGGGTCCGGGTAACTGGGTATTCGCTCTCAGCTCTTCGGTAAACTCATCAAAGAACCTGTGAAGCCCGTCTCCGAGCCAAGCGTACGGACCATGGCCAGCCTGATAGCTGCTGTAAGTCGTGTCATAATATCCAGTCGTCGAAACTAGGTTGACGTCGCTGAATTTCTTGTCGAGGGTCAACGACGCCAAGTAGACATCGGAAACAGTGTAATTTGTGCCGCCGTCGGCATATGGAAAGTTGGCGGCGTAAACGGGGGCCTGTGACGAGACGGCCACCTGATTAGCCTGTTGGCAAACACCGGGTTCGGGGTATCCCAAGGCCGTCGGTCGAGCGTTGCCGGTGCAGTACTCTTGGAAGTACGCATCTTCGCCATTCGAGGTCTGCTGGCTTGGCGAGAACTTCAAGGTAGCATCGAAATCATCGGAGGGCTTCCACTCGAGAGCGACGCGGCCGGCATAGTTGTGGCCTTCGGGCTGTGAAGCGCCCTGCGTAGCGCCTGGAAAGGTCACACTCGGGTTGAGGGGATCCGCGATGGGGGCTGCGACGTTACGCACCCAGCCGTCCATGGCGTCGAACCGAAAGGCGACTCGCCCGTTCAAGGTATCGACGATAGGCCCGGAAATCGCCCCTTCCCCAAACCGCTCGTCCGCCACGAATTCGTATCCAGCTTTCGCATACCCCTCCACGGTGTCGGTCGGATTGGCGGTAGAGAGGGAAATCACGCCTGCGGGTGAATTCTTGCCGAAGAACAGAGACTGCGGACCCTCCATTACCTGAGCCTCTTTCATGTCGAAAAGTGTTGTGGTGATGACGCTACCGCTGCTCACGGGTACACCGTCGACAACCACTAGGACGCTCGGGTCGAGTCCGAAGTCGGCGGGGTTTGAGCCGATTCCGCGAATGGTAAGTACGGCACCCTGTCCCGCACCGTAGTTTCCGATCATGAGCTGTGGGACGAGATCGCCAAGCTTCTTTAGATCGGTTACGTCGTCGAGCTCGAGCTGTTTGGGTGACAGCGCCACAACGGCAACTGGAGCGTCAATAAGGGCTTCCTCCATGCGGCGAGCGGTAACCGTAATCTCCTCAAGGTGGCCGCTGCTCTCTTGTGTCGGCGTGGCCCTGACGGGACTTTGGTCGTTTGGCGCGCCGACCGGCGCGCTTGGAGGGCCCGAGGGAGCCGACGCCCCCTTGGCATCGGACTGCGACACCAGGATCATCCCGTCAGATGACTTCGCGGATGACAGTCCTGTCCCGGCGAGTAGCTGGCTAAGTGCCTGGTCAGGGGTCAGCGTTCCTCTGACACCCTGGGTCATCTTGCCCGTCGCGATTTCAGGCGTGAATAGGATCTGTTGGTGTGTCTGGATTGCAAGCGCATTGAGTGCCGAACCGACAGGCTCTGGCGGTATATCAAATTGCATGGTCGGACCGATTGTCGGAGAAGCCGACGCCTGACCTCTGCTAGCCGCACCGGTGATGGCAGTCAGGAATGCTATGCACCACACCACGCGTAGCGTCGTTTCTGAACGCATTTGGTTCTCCCCGTATATCCGGTTTTGTGTCCGGCTTAACCTATCTGACGCATTCCATAACCGGATCCTCACCGCTAGGTGACGAAAATATTTCCGGTGCGCGTTCTATTGGGGGGAGTTAAGGACGATCGTTGTCGCTGTATGTTGGGTAACCCGAGCAATTCCGTAATCTTCGAGAGCTCGTGCAAAGCCAGCACCGCCCGTCGACTCGAACACGCCGCTCACCTTCCGATTTTCGAGAGCAGGATCGGCGATCTCAAGTCTCTCATGGGAGTATCGATTCATTTCGGCGACGACGTCGGCAAGTCTTTCGCCGTCAAAGATGAGTCTCCCGCTTCGCCAGCTGGTTTCTCGTGCGGTATCGAGCCGCTTGACTTCGTCAGCGCCGCCTTCGGGCGCGACCAAAGCGGACCCTGCTTCCAACAATAAAGCAGGGGCGGGCTGCAGGTTATTGGTGGCATGCACAATTCGGACTTTGCCTTCGACCAAGGTCACCTTCATCTGGCGGTCCTGTAGGCGAACGTCAAAGGCGGTCCCGACTGCGATGACCTCGCGCGAGCCAGCAGCAACAATAAAGGGTCGTGTCGCATCCTTGGCAACGTCGAAATACGCCTCTCCCCGAATCAATGTCAGCCGGCGTTCGTGGCCGGTGTAGTCAGCGTGCACGGCGCTGGCGGTATTCAGCGTTACCCTTGATCCATCCGGTAGCAGCAGAAACGACCGCTCGCCAACATCCGTTGACGCATCGCGGACGAGCGGGGCGGCGGGGGCAGCAACCAGTGCGGCGGACGCCGCGCCTTGTGGTCGCTCAAATGAGACTGCCGACGGTGGCATGGTCCGCCAGAATAGAACACCAACCACTAGGCTCGCGGCGATCGCACCGCCAGCACGCCAACTGTGGCGAAGCATCCGGCCCCGCGTGACACTTCGCCGGGCTCCCTCACGGATCGCCAATATTCGTGGATCATCCCGTACACCCTCAATCCGTCCCCACAGGCGCTCCAGCGAAGTCCAAGCCGCTGTATGCGAGGGGTCTGCTTTGAGCCAGGCCGCAAACTCGGAATCCGTTGATTCTGTCCAAGAACCTGACCGACGGCGTGCAAACCACGCAGCCGCTTGCTCGGCTACCGGCGCCTCAGAGGGTGGCATTTTCCGAACGAGACCCACGTCAATCCACCTCGAGCCGGGCATGGAGCGCCCGCAAAGCCTTCATAATGTGTTTCTCGACGGCGCTGACGCTCATGCCAAGTTGCTCGGCAATGCTAGCACAGCTTATTTCCTCGAAACGGTGCAACACAAAGACGTCCCGTGTCCGGGCAGGAAGGGCGGCGATGGCCTCAACGACCACCTCTAATGCCTCTCTAGCTAATAAGACGCGTTCCGGAGTCAGCTCCTCAGTGGGTGCGTGCGATTCCTGTAAGGATTCATGGTCGGCGGCGTGGCGGACGGTTCGCCGGCGTGCCAGATCCGTGAGCACGCTGGCCGCGACCGTGAACAAGTATCGGTCCAGGCGTTCGATAGGTGGACCGGATCCATGGATCTGCATCCGTACGAACACCTCCTGGATGAGGTCATCAATTTCGCAGGGTGCGGCGCGCTTGGAAAAATATCGTCGCAGGCCCGGTATATAGGTCTCGAGCGACTGGGCTGAGTCGATATCGAAATGTTCAGTCGGCGCGCTCATTCGATGAGCGCCCCATGTGGCCCAGGACATGGTGCCGTCTTCCCCGTCATGGGGCCCAACATGACACATTCGAACGCCAAGCGCGAGCGCTCCGCGAGCATGCGGCCCCGTATTTCGCCAAGGCGAAAAATAAGTTACCGCGGCGATGAGGACTCGCCATCACCGTGCGTCTTTTAGAGGGTTTTGACCAATTTTTTTAGAGGGGAGACGTCACGTGGCCTGCGGCGCTCGGAATTCGCAATCGGTATCCTCATTTCGGGCTGCCATCAGGCCTATGACCGCTGCGCTCGGGCCCCGTCACTGAGTCAGATAATGCCAGTCGCCCGAACGCCTCCGAAATGAGTGGACGTCCGGCCATTAGCCGCCCAGGCACTCCGGCCCGTGAAGTCACCATCGAGTAATCCGGTAAGAGTTTACGGCTGGAAACTGGTAGCAGCGCTGTCGGCTACCGTGTCAATCAATTTGGGCGTCGTCTATGTCGGTGCGAGCGTAATCAACGCGACCATGGCGAAGGCTCTCAACCTGAGCCGCGGAACTCTTGGCTTCGGCTCGATGATCTTCCTGCTCAGCATGGGATTCTCCTCGCCAATCGTCGCACGCGTCGTCAACCGAGTGGGATCACGCCTGACACTGTGTATCGGTTCGCTGATGACCGCGACCGGCGCCCTTATGCTAGCTCTATGGGTTAATCACGGATGGCAGTACATTCTGGTTTACGGAGTGCTGCTGGGCACGGGCAGTGCTTTCGGCGCGCTTATTCCCGCCCAGGCCTGCGTCAGCATGTGGTTCGAGGACAAGCGCGGCCTCGCCATGTCTCTAGTGTTGATCGGCAGCGGGGTAGGTGGGTCGATTTCCGCGCCATTGCTAACTCGCGTCATCGCGGCGGCGAACGGGAACTGGCATGCGGCGTGGTATTGCGTGCTCGCTGCGACGTTGTCGGTGGGACTGATCGCATTCTTTTTTGTGAGGAATCGCCCTACTTACGTTGCTGAATTGCCAGGCGAGGTTTCGGGAGCGGGGCTTCACCGTCGCATCGACCCTGACGGCGGATCCCCATCAACCGTCTATCGCACGCGGGAGCATTGGACTGTTCGGGAGGCTGTAAAAACCCCCGCGTTTTGGCTATTCAGTATTGCCGCTGTCGGTGAGTCTGTTCCATCGACTGCGGCCATCGCACATGCCGTTCCGCATCTGCGCGATCTGGGTCACTCCGCGGCGGCGGCGGGCGCAGCAATCGGGTTATTCTCCGTTTGTACTATATTTGGCAAGCTCAGCGCTGGATTCCTTTGCGACCGAGTGGAGCCGCGCTACGCCTGGTCCGCAAGCATCATGATGATGGGCTTTGCGGTATGGTTAGCGACCCGGGCACAGAGCACGGGTGTCATGTATCTGTTCGCCGGAATGTTGGGGCTCGGATCTGGGGGCGCCTTAACCTGTTGGCATACCACAGTGGCCAACTACTTCGGACCCAGTCTATTCGCCTCGATCCTGGGGGCGCAATTGCCATTCAGCAATGCCGTGGCTGCGGTTACTCCGTTCCTGATTGGCTTGGCATACGACACAGAGCACACCTACACAGCGGCTTTCTATATCGTTGCCGCAATCGCTGTGGGCGCGGCTGTTCCATTGCTTGCCGCTGTTCCTCCCACTAGAAGCGGGGGTCAGACCGGCAAAGTCGGCGATCACCGGGACGATGGTTCTGAAGGACTTACGCGGGCTATGCCTTCGTGAGAAGTACTGCACCGATTCCCAATGACAGTCAATCAATCACCAGGAGACCAGGGCATGCGGCACTACAAGTTCCTAGTCTTTACGAAGCCGGTCAATGGACGCGAACAGGAATATGATGACTGGTATCAAAATATCCATCTACGGGACCTCGTGACCGTGCCAGGATTTAAGTCTGCACAACGCTTTCGCCTGAAGAAAACCTATCAAAAGCCCTTGAACGGGGATGAGCCGTTCGACCACATGGCGATCTATGATATCGAGACTGACAATCTCGACGGCGTGCTTGCGGGGATGAAACGCCTTTCGGGTAAGGTGGTCATTTCCGATGCGCTAGACCTCCCCGCGTCGTCCGCAGTGTTTTACGAAGAATATGGTGCGGTGGTGTCGTCGCCGGACCCTTAGGCGCCCTGCGGCGGCCCAGGCTCTAACACAGATAATATTGCGGCGGAGGCTGCGCCCAACGCTGGGGAGCGAAGGCCTGAACTCAATCCGCACGCTTGCCGGCAAAAAAAGTCTTTAGTGCGTCGGGGTCGGCCGAGAAGTCTTCGGCCAGCTTGACCCTGGCCACATTGATCGTATACGCCGTGATCACATATAGATTGATCGCCGCGATCAGCTGCACCATCCCGCGAAATCCAATAAGGCCGATCACATCCTCGCGCGCACGCTCCGTCAGCGTCGCCGTCTGGAGAAATTGGACATTGGCCTCGTAAATGATCCGCTCGCCTTCATCCGAAAAAGGAGGGACAACGCCTTCGCCGATGGCCGCGATAACAGGCTCCGGCAAGCCCTCATTCTGTGCGAAGGGAACATGAAACTCATACTCTACGCGTGCCCCCAACATGGCCGATGTGGTCAAGACAACCAGCTCGCGGTACCTTCCAGACAGCTCCGTATGGGAACGAATCTCGTCGCCCAAGCGCAGAATGAGTTGTCCGAATTCGGGAAATTGTAGCCACGCATTGTAGAGATCGGGCAGCCGTTTCGCGCCAGGTCCGCCCGTATAAAAGCCCCGCGGACCCAGCGTCAGCTCATCCCAAAGGGCCATCTGCTTTGCGTCCAGATCGGCCTTCGCCAAAATGGGAAACTCGTTCATGCTCGCTTCCTCCTTACAGCCGGTAATTCGGCTTACCAGGGTCGCTTAAAGGACAGACCCGGCTATCGAGTGCTTGACCTTTGGTGCCTATCCTCGTTTCTTCCACCCAGGGGGATTGACCGGCGCGCCAAGTACTATCGTTACTGAGTTCCTTCGGCGTACCAGGTACGGAACTCGTCATAGCTCGGCATCTCTTCCGAATTCACCTTCGGATCAATAGGGACATGAATGACACCCGGTTTGCCGCTGGCGTATGCGCGCTTGATGGCAGGCCCGATCTCTTCTTCGCGGTCGATATATTCGCCGTAACAGCCGAAGCTATCGCCGACCTTGTCGAACCGCACATCCTTGCTCCAATGCACGCCGGTTTCCAACGAGCCCTGACCGAAGGTGCGCTTGTAGACCCCTACCTCGAGTCCCCACTGATAGTCGACGCCCACGACGCAGACGAGCGGCAACTTCAAGCGCGCAGCGGTTTCCAGTTCCGCGATATGGAACATGAAAGAGGAATCACTGGTGAGCAGCATCACCGGCCGCTTTTTACCCTCCGCCACCGAGGCGCCGATGGCATAAGGCAGTCCCGTGCCGATGTGGCCGAAGTTTTGATTCCAAATCACATCGTGCGGCTTGCACTGCGAGTAGGTCCATTGAAAAATGACGGTTGCCCCGCCGTCGCGCACCATGATGCCGTTCGTCGGAAACGCGCGAGTTGCCTCGACGACGAAACGCGCAGTATGCATCGGCTTCTTGCCACTCGGCGCGGACTCCGCCAGTTTCGCCAACCTGTCTTTATCTTCGCAGATCCAGCGCTCGAGATTGGGCGAGGCCGGCCGTGGCGTATCCTTGAGTGCAGTAACAAACTGCGGAACGACAGCTCGAAGGTCGCCGACTAGCGCTACGTCAATTTGACGATTCACGCCGATAGCCATCGAATTCTGCTCGACATAGACCCACTTGCGATTGAGGGCGTTCTCGGCCCAGTGGCGCGTCTGGCCATAGTGGACCGGCTCGCCGAGCTCGGTGCCGAGCGCAATGCACAGGTCGGACTTCACCACTGCCTCGATCGCCGCTGGCGAGAAGCCATACGGGAAGGTGCGCTCCTCGACACCCTTGATGAATGAGGTGCCGCCGGAAGTCTGTATGATGGGACAGCCTAACAGCCTCGCGAGTTCTGCGACAGGTCCCTGCGTGCGCGATGTATGTACACCGTGTCCCACAAGTAGGATCGGGTTCGTCGCCGCGCGCGCGAGTCTGGCGGCCTCGGCGATTTCTGCGCCGCCGGCGCTCTGGTTGACGAGACGATAGGCGCGGGGATCGCGCACCGCAGGTACGTCCAGATCCGCCTGGATGACATGGGAAGGATATTCGATGTAAGCCGGTCCGGGCGTCCCCGACATCGCCGCACGGAGTGCCTGCCGGACGATCTCATCTGTCTGGTTTGCATATTCGATCGATGCGCTGTACTTTACTGACGGAGCCACGAGAGCTTCTTGCTGAACGAACTGAATGCGTCCGCGGCGCACTCGCTGTTCGGTGATGCGTGCCCGCTGGCCGCCCAGGAAAATAACCGGCGAGTTTTCGACCTTGGCACACATTATCGCAGGGGCCAGGTTGGCGATACCCGGACCTAACGTACCGATCGCTAGCGCCGGTTTGCCCGTCATGCGCGATACCGCCTCTGCCATGAAGCCTGCGGCCGCCTCATGATGAGGAGCAACCACCTGCCAGCCGCGTTTTTCCGCGGACAAGAACAGGTGCACGAAGTTCGGATCAGGAATACCGAAGAGCGTGTTGACTCCCTCGGCTTCGAAGAGATCTAAAATTCTCTCATATACTTTTACGGACATGGTGAGCCCCCTTATTGCAAAATCGTCATCAAACCTACTAAAGACGCGCCGCGCTGCAGACTCCTCATGCCTGCGTGTACTAATTGTCAGCGCGACTTAAGGCTACTTGCGCCCGCTTCCAGATAGACAATCTTGATATCGATCGCAGTTTCATCCAGGACTTGACGACAAATTCGGATGCCGCGTCCCTCGTCCAGGCGATCATCTCGCTCGCCCATAGCCTGCGGCTTAGTTGTTGCCCAGGGCGTCGAGACGGTAGAGCAGCTCCAGCAGTTGCGACAATGCGTCGCTCGGGCACGTAGCCCCAATGGGCTGAAACCACATCGGCCTTACCGGAGACTACAATTAGCACGCCACCCAAGCGGGCCGCCCAAGGCAGATTCAGACCCCGCTGAGGGTGCAATCAATAGAATCAACGGTCGCGGCGCTCAGCGGGTGTAATGACCCCCTTTCTTGGGTCACCCCCAATTGCAATTTGTGTCCCATGGAACATAATGCGCCCGAAGGTTGTGCGGCGCATTGCCTGCCCAGCCTGTTTTCCAAATCCGCCAGGGAGGCGCCCGCTTCGTGTCTCACGATCTCGAAAGGAATCGCCTGCTCGCGGTGCTGCCAAAACCCGAACGCGACCGCTGGCTGCCGCTGCTGGAACCTGTCGAGTTGCGCCTCGGCCAAGTGCTGCATGAGTCTGGGGTGACACTAAATCATGTCTACTTTCCGACCACCGCCATCGTCTCATTGCTCTATGTCATGGCGAACGGCGCGGCAGCGGAAATTGCGGTGGTCGGCGACGACGGTATAGTCGGAGTGTCCCTGTTCATGGGGGGTGAGTCCACGCCGAGCCGCGCGGTGGTACAGAGCGCCGGGCGGGCTTTTCGACTCAAGGCGCAACAGTTGATGGATGAATTCAGCAGAAACGGTCCCGTGCTGCACCTGCTGCTGCGCTACACGCAAGCGCTCATCACTCAAATGACGCAGACCGCCGTTTGCAACCGTCATCACTCGGTGGACCAACAGCTATGCCGGTGGCTGTTGCTGAGTCTGGATCGACTCGAAGGATGCGAACTCCTGATGACGCAGGAACTGATCGCCAACATGCTGGGCGTGCGGCGAGAGGGAGTGACGGAAGCCGCGACAAAATTGCAGCTTGCCGGACTCATACGCTATTCGCGTGGCCACATTACCGTCTTGGATCGGGATGGGCTGGAACAGCGCACCTGCGAATGCTATGCAGTCGTGCGACGGGAATACGAGCGCCTGCTGCCGCAACTGACAGCCACCTAGACCGCCGATGAAAAACCCCATGCCGGCCGGTAGTCCGGCACTCACCGACGCTTCCCCGATACGGATCGTGGGTCTTGGCGCCTCCGCAGGTGGACTCGAGGCGCTGGAACAGTTTATCGCGAACGTGCCGCCGGCTACCGGACTGGCGTACGTGGTCGTTCAGCACCTGGACCCAACACATAAGGCGATGCTCACCGAGTTGCTGCAGCGGTCGACCGCGATGCCGGTGCGCGAAGCGACAGACTCGACGCGTGTCGAACCGGATGTGGTGTACGTAATCCCGCCCAGCGCGGAACTCACCGTGGCGGGCGGCCGGCTGCATCTGGTCGAACCTGCGCAGCCTCGCGGCAGGCGGCTGCCGATCGACGTGCTGTTCTGTTCTCTTGCCCGGGATCAGGGGGAGCGCGCGATCGGAGTAGTGCTGTCGGGGATGGGTTCGGACGGCACAATCGGTCTGCAGGCGATCAAGGCGCAGGCAGGCCTGACCCTCGCGCAAGCGCCGTCGTCGGCGCAATTCGATTCCATGCCGCGGAGCGCGATTGACGCGGGTGCCTGCGACATCGTCGCGCCGGCCTCCGAGCTTCCACAGCGCATCCTGCTAATTGCCGCGAAAAACGCCCTTACCGCACCCAGATCCGTTGGTACGGAGGAGGGCAGCGAGCAATCGCTGAACGAAATTCTCGGGCTGTTGCGCGAGCGGAGCAAACACGATCTCACCCTGTACAAAGTCAGCACGGTTAAACGACGCGTCGAGCGGCGCATGGGGGTGCACGGCTTCAATACGCTCGCGCCCTACGAACGCTTCGTACGCGAAAATCCCCAGGAACTG
>Ga0302325_10005402_pt1 | contig 29075 bp, 24 predicted proteins | sample Palsa_T0_2_FD_201948 | JGI IMG/M metagenome (GOLD analysis project Ga0302325, IMG submission 201948) | Peat permafrost microbial communities from Stordalen Mire near Abisko, Sweden - Palsa_T0_2 | ecosystem: Environmental > Terrestrial > Soil > Palsa > Peat permafrost | place: Sweden: Abisko...
CCGCGACGGCGGCGTCGTTGAACTGCTTGGTCACGTCGATCGCCGTGACGTCGGGGAACGGGTTGGAGCCGAACGACTCGTTCAGCACGTTGACGTGATCGGTCTGGACCGCGTAGTTGATCGCCTCAAGGAAGTTGGACTCGAGGGTGAACTCGAACTCACCGAAGACGTCGAGCCCGACCAGGGAGGCTCCGGGGGCGACGCCCTCGATACGGATGTCGCACGCGGCGGGGTCCGGCTGGGCACTGAAGCCGTTGACGTCGTAGACGTGGATGCCCTGGCCGGCGATCGAGTTGGCGTCGAGGAACGCCTCGTCCCCGCCGGTCACCTTGCCCGGCCCGTCGCCGCTGAAGTCCTGGTAGTCGCCGCCGGTGGCGGTGTCGAACACCGACGTGCCGTCGGGCCGGATGAAGTTCACGTTGTCGGGGTCCAGGCCGTCGGCGATCCAGGCGACCTTCACGCCCGCCCCGGTGAAGCCGAGCGCGCGCGCGGTCTGGGCATGCGGGTCGGTCGAGGCGGTGTGGGTGACCTGGAGCGCCTCGGGGTCGAGCTGCGCCTGGCCGTTCGGGCCGCAGGCGCCGGGGATCGGGTGCGGCGTCAGCGAGGTGCCGGCATCGGTCTCCGCCGTCTTCGCCGCCGTCGTCGCGGCTGTTGCGCTCGCCTGCTCAGGTGCCGCCTCATGGATTTCAACGTCCGGGACGACCTCCCGCACGCCGGAAGTCGCCTTCAGCCGCGCTGCCTCGCCGGCCGACACCGTTGCGGCGAACGCGTCGACCAGCTGGTACGCCGTGACGTGCGTGGCGTGGACCTGCCGGAGCTCCCGCATCACCGGTGCCTGGATGGCGGAAATAGCGGCAGCGCGCACGGCAGACGCGGTGCTGCCCTCCGGCGCCGCCTCTGGCTGGTTCTTCATGATCACGATTACCCGGTCGTTCACGTTCTTCGACAGCTGGGCGGCCAGCGCGGCCGTCATCGGCCGCAGCGCCGCCCCGGCCGACGTCACGCTGGCCGACGTCACGCTGGCGGCCGCCTGCCCAGTAGCGGCGACGAGCGCCTGCCCTGCCACCAGCGCGGGGATCGACGCCGCCACCGCGATGCGAGTAACGGTCCTGCTCTTGCCGCGCGCCGTCAGCGCGTCGCCCTTCATGCGTCGTCGCATGACTTCCTCATCCCTGGGGCGGCCGCGCGGCCGCGCGTCTGACCTGGCCCAGCGCGCACGTGCGGAGGAGCGGCTGGGGACAGGAACCTGGTCCGTCGAGAACGCCGTCGAGTACGGAGCGTCGTCGATAAATGATCGATGGGCAGAACGTTATAAGACTGGCCATAATAGCGTTTTCTGACCGGGTCGCCCCGGCTTTCTCAGGAACACGGGCGCAGCGGGCCTCCTGCGCCGCGCCTCCTGCGCCGCGCCTCCTGCGCCGCGCCTCCTGCGCCGCGCCTCCTGCGCCGCGCCTCCTGCGCCGCGCCACCATTAGGTGCTACGGAACCCGGGACGTCCGCGTCGGCGGACCCGCGGCATCGTCCTGCCAGGCGAATGCCAGCGGGGTCAGCGCGGTCAGGTCGATCGCGGGTTCCACCGTCGAGTAGGACTGGACGTTATCCGCGAAAACCGCTTTATGGCCGGTGAAGGCCGAGTACGGGACGTTCCCCGGTCCGTTGGCCACGCAGGGCTGCATGTTCGGCACCGTCCCGGTCGCGGTGAACGAGTTCGGTCCCTCCACCGTCGCCCCCGCCAGCACCGGCGGCTTCCCGTCGTGGGAGCCGACCAGGTTCGCGATCTGGTGCTGCATGCAGTCGGGGAAGATCGTCCCGTCGCCGACGATCAGCGACACCCCCCAGGCGTTGGCGCCGAGGACGTCGTCGAGCCAGCGCTGCGCCCACGCGGCGAAGACCGGGCGGCCCACCAGCGCGTCGTAGGAGTTCGCCATGATCGACAGCCCGGCGCCGTGGGTGGTCGTGTCCCACTGATCCCAGGCGAACCCCAGGCCGAACGGGTCGCGGGCGGCAACGCCGATCGCCTTCTCGATCTGCGCCCGCAGGTTGCCCAGCAGCGCCGCCCGGGTGACAGCAAGGCCGCTGGCGTGCTGCGCTCCGATGGCCAGGTAAAGCTCGTAGTCGGCGAGCGCGCTCACGTCGTACAGGTTGAGCGTGTCGGACAGCGCAGTCGGCCCGTGTACCCATTCGCGCGCCCAGACGGCGGCGGCGCGCAGGTAGGTCGCCGCCGACCGCACCGGCAGGCCGGCCGGCCGGTCGCCCTGGCCCGCCGCGTCCAGGGCCAGCGACAGTTCCGTCGCGCCCAGCATCATGTCGTCCCGCCACGTCGTCTCCGGGTAGAAGTCGTACGGCGCCGCGGTGAGCAGCTGCCCGTGCCAGTGGGTGCCGGCCAGCGAGTACACGGTCTCCGCCGACCGGAGGCAACGGGCGGCGTAGGCCGGGTCGGTGGCGCGGTAGACCCGGTAGCAGAGCGCGAAATCGGCCGCCAGCCGGCCTGCCAGGTTCGGGCTGATCGCCGATCCGGGCTTGCCGGCCCTGAATACCGGCGGATGGCGGATGTAGACGTAACGCGGATTTGATCCCATGTAGTGGTCATCCGCCTGGGGCAGCCGCCAGATGTCATGGTCCCCGAAGTAGTAGTTGTTCGCCTCGCCGGTGCCGACCTGGTAGTACAGCGTCCTGGTCCGCTCGTTCCACATGCGCTGCAGGAAATCGAGGCCGAACCTGGCCTCGCTGGTGAAGTCCGCGGGCGCGGCGGCGCCCATCTGGCCGGGGAACGACTCGATGCCCTGCAACATGATCGCGACGGCGTAGCTGGTGGTCTCGACGAAGTGCAGGTTGTCTCCGGCGTCGAACCAGCCGCCGGATGCGTTGATCCTGATGCCGGTGGCGTATCTCGCCAGACTGCCCTTGAAGTCCCCGTTGTCGTTGACGCGGGGCGTCCGGTAGGTCAGGGCGCGCTCGTCATTCAGGTCGCCGGGCGCGGTGCGCAGCGCCGAGCGGATGAAGTCCGGGCCGTCGCGCTCGTTTCGGTAGAACGAGAGTGCGTTGGCCAGCGGCTGCGCGTAGACCTGCCGGGCCGGCGCGATCTCGAACCAGGGCGAGGCGACCGACGGGTCACCGGCCAGGCCGATCCGGTAGCGGCCTGTCGCGCGGGTTCCGGAGAAGCGCACGGCCCACACCCGGCTGTACCGCTTGCTCCACGAGCCGAGGTCCTGGCTTGCCACGCCGGAGGCCGCGACTGCGCAAGTCCCGGCCCGGACCAGCACCCAGCCCGGATCCGCGCCTTGCCCGGCGGCCGTCATGACCTCGGCCAGCTTCGGCGCTGCCGTCGGGTAGCCGACCTGGTCTACCCGGATCACGGCGGCCGGCGGCGGTGCCGCCGCCTTCGCCGCCTGCCGCGCCGAGCCCCTGACCGGAGTGCTCGACGGAGCCGGCTGACGGCAGACCTTCCTGGCGATGGCGACGCTGACCCGTGCCTGGCCGGCTGCCTGGCGCGCGGTGCCGGCGCCAGGCGCCGCGCAGGACGCCGCCGCCAGGGCGAGCGCGACGAGTGCGGCAGTGAGCATGGCAGGCCGGCGCAGGTGATCCATCGGGAAAGGCTAGTTCAGGGCGATCTCGGCCACAATGGACAGCCGGCCCGCCCGCACCACGCATTGATCCATGATCTCGAAGGATTCGCGTCTCACAGCACTCCTAATCCTTCGGGATCACGGAGCGGTCTATCGGGATCCGCTGGTCCGGCACCGCGATCCCCGACGGCCATGAGAACGTTGCCTGGTGGCTGGGGTTTCACGGCAGAAGGACGGCACATCCACGATGAGGTACGCGGCACTGCTCAGGGGCATCAACGTCGGCGGCAACAAGAAGGTCCCGATGGCCGCTCTGCGCGAGTTGCTGCAGAGCCTCGGCTACGCGGACGTGGTCACCCACCTGCAGAGCGGAAACGCCGTCTTCAGCAGCCCGGAACAGCCGGCCCAGACGCTGGCGCGCGCCATCGCCGATCGTATCTCCGCCGAATTCGCGATGGACGTCAAGGTCGTCATCAGGACCGGCAGCGAGCTCGCCGACGTGATCCAACGCAGCCCGCTGCCGGACGGCCCGCAGAATCCGTCCCGGTTCTTCGTCGCCTTCCTGGCGGCGGCGCCGGCCCCTGAGACGGTCCGAACTCTTACGTCCATCTCGTTTGACCCTGACCGGATCTGGGTCAGCGGGGCGGAGGCGTTCCTGTGGTGTCCGGCCGGCGCCGCGGACACCAAGCTCACCAACAACTTCCTGGAGAAGCGGCTCGGGGTCACGGCGACGTCGCGCAACTGGAATACCGTCAGGAAGCTGGCGGAACTGACCAGTGCCTGAAATGACCCGCTGCCTACTTTCCCACCGGGCTTGCAGCCGGGCTGCTAGTCCTCGCTGGCCCGGCGCATCCGCTTGACCTGGGCTCGGTGCTGCTTATCCGCGAGCCGCCGTTCCCTTGCCGCGCGGCTTGGCCTGGTCGGGCGTCGTGGCCGCGGCGGCGGGGCGGTCGCGTCGGTCAGCACCGCGGACATCCGGTGCGCCGCTGCCTGCCGGTTGCGAAGCTGCGAGCGGTGCTCGGAGGCAGCCACCGTCACGACCCCGTTTGCCAGCCTGCCCGCCAGCGCTCGCAGCGCCCGCTCCTTCAGTGCAGGGAAGATCGCATCCGATGCGGCCAGGTCGTAGGAGAGTTCCACCCGGCTCTCGGTCGTGTTCACCGACTGGCCGCCTGGTCCCGGCGAGCGGGAGAACCGCCACGACAGCTCGTCCGGCGGGATCACCACGCCGCGGACGACGACCGGGAACAGGTCACCAGTCACAGCGCACCTGTCCATGCTTCGAGAGCGGCCTCCGCCGGCCGCCAGGTATCCCACACGGGGTTAGCGAGCGCGGTGCCGCCCGCCAGCTCGTCGTGGTAAGCCATGCGTCCTGCCTACCACGACGCATACCGGCAAGAGATGCAGGGGGCGCGGACTGCGCGGCAAGCGAGCACGCACCATTGATCGGGTAGACGTAAGCCGCGTTCCGGGGATGGACAGAGCTAGCTGCGGCCGGTACGAGCACGCATGAAGGGCAGCCCGAGCGGGACGACGGCTACTACGGCCGCGATGAGCCCGATGAATGCCCCAAAGGTCCAGCCAAAACCGGCCGCGGGCCTAATCAGGAAACCAAGGAGCACGAGCAGGAAGTTAATGCCCGTGCCCGCCAGCAGTAGCTGGTCATGACTGAACGGGAGCTTGAACGGAAGTTCCTGGAACCCCGCGCAGAGCAAGAGGTAGACAAGTATCGCCAATGCGACGATGAGCGTGATGTACTCCCAGCCGTGCCACAGCCCGTTCACCGAGACGCTGACGAACAGATCGCTCGCGCTGAACCACGGCAAGAACAGCGAAATCAGCAGCAGCAGGGTGGCGCCGCCGACGATCCGATCATTCCGCGTCCATCGCTTGGCGTCGAAGTTGAACTGAGGGGCGGGGGCCGGGGCAGGGCCTGGGGGTGGCGGTGGTGCCGGTGCCCCCCGGTCTCCGAAGCCAGAGGCCTGAGCTCCCTGAGTTCCGAAGCCAGGCTGCTGTGCTCCGCAATTGGGGCATGCCGCGGACCCTGCGGCAACGTCGCTGCCGCACTGCGAGCAAATCATATTTCGCCGCCTCTCGAATTGGCCGGAGCTGTCCTCCGTGCCGTCCCGTCGGCCCACGCGCGGCTTGCCGTGCCTGGCCTCGGTCGCGCACCGCTCCAGCACGGCCAGTTCGCGTTCGCGACCGACGAACGGCCCGTCGCGACGTCGTCGGACGAAGCGGTCATTGGCCGAGCGTAACTCCGTAACCGCCTTGTCGTGAGGCCAATGAGCATCCCTCACGCCTGATACGGGTCCGGGCCGACCGAGTAGGTCAGCCGGGCTGGCGTCTTCCATACCAGGAAGCCTGGCTGAGGCTGGCTGAGCTGCCACTCTTTGAGTTGCTTAAGCCGGTGATGGTGCCTGCATTCCGCTGACACATTGCAGCGGCATGTCGGACCGCCGAGGTCATACGGGATCGTGTGGTCCATATCCGTGCGCCACGCCGGCCGTCGGCACCCCGGGAACCGGCAGGTCTGGTCACGCGCCTCGATGAGCCTTCGCATGCTGTCCGGGATCCGGTAGCTACTGACAGCTCCGACGTGGCCGCATCTCGCTGCAGAGCTGACTGATGGCCGCGCGTCAGCCGTGCCCGTGCCCGTGCCGATGCCTGTGCCCGTGCCGATGCCTGTGCCCGTGCCGATGCCTGTGCCCAGGCCGATGCCTGTGCCCATGCCGATGCCTGTGCCCATGCCGATGCCTGTGCCCAGGCCGGCCCTGGCCGCGGCCTGGGCAGCCTTCGCGGCTGCGGTCAGTGCCGCGTCCAGCAATCTGCCGAGCACGGCCGATCCGGAGAGGTTCTCTGCGCCCAGCAGAGCGCCGGTTGCAAGATCCGCGGCGCGCACCGTCATGACGACTCGCGCGACCCAGCCTGGACTGCGACGCTCGCCTCGCCCGATGACGGCACGAGCCTTGCTCCGCTTGTCCAGCCGGGTAATGGCGATCGCCTCACCGGACGTTCCGATCACGATGATCTTCCATTCGCACGCGGGGTTCTCTGCGGCCGCGCTCGCGATTCCCCGTGCCACCTCCCCGGTGACCGCACCAAGCCGGCCAAGCTGGCCAGGCTCGCCAGCAAGCCCAGCCAGCGTCCGCAACGGGACGACGAGTGTCATTGACCCGGCCGGGATCTTTCCTGCCTGTTTCCTACCCGCACCGCTCTTGCCTGGCTGGCTCTTGCCTGGCTGTTTTCCTGGATCCTCCTCCGCAGCGGGCTCTGGCGCTGAGACCCCGCCCAGCCAGTCGGGAGCGCAGCCCGGAGCCGGGATAGTTCCCGGTACCGGGATCTTCGGCCAGTTAAGTTCGGCGGGGCCAGCTCTAACCCGGCTTTCCGGCGGTCCTTCGTCCTGGATTCCCCCACCCGGATCGCGGTCAGCGGACTCGTCTCGCTCATTGCGGTCCGCCGAGGCATCCGCATCGCGCGGTTTCCCCAGCCACGGCTGGCCCGCCGCATCCGGATCACGCATTGAGCCACCATCGCTGTCCTCGGAGACTCCGCTGTCGCCTGAGCCGTCCCAACGTCCCTGGACGTCCCCGTCTGCAGGCTCACCATCTGCCGGGACGTCGCCATGTTCCGGACTGACGCCCGATCCCGGACTGCCGCCTTCACCTGGACCATAATCACCACCGTCATCCGGGTCCAACCCGCCGCCGCCGCCGTCATCGGGACCGGGACAGTCATCGCCCCCCTCATCCAGAGGCGGCGGGATGATCGGCAGGGTGCCGAGCAGCAGGCCAACAAACACCTGCGCCCTCAGCAGGTCTATCCCGCCACCTGCGCCCCCGCTCTGCAGCGCCTTTGCCATCGCGCAGATCCGGGACCACGCGGCTGCCGCATGTCCTGCGGGCAGGAAGCGCCCTGCGAGCGAACCGGTGCCCTCGGGGTCACCGGATAGCTCGACGCGCGCGTTCCGCTCCGCCTCCTCCCGCCGACGCTCCGCGGCCTTTGGATCAACGCCGATCACGGCCCGCTGCAATGACGCCCGGAGCTGACCAGTTGTCTGCTGCTCGGCCTTATCCAGAACTCTCCGTTCCACCTGGCCAGCCAGGTCATCGTCCAGGCAGGTCGTGAACGCCTCGATCAGCTTGGCCCTGGCCAGGTCGATACGGCCCGAGTGCAGTGCGGCAACCGTCGCGGGCAGCCGCCGGGTCATGCTGACGGCCAGGTCCGTCCAGGACTCCGCGCCGCCCTGAGTCAGGGTCAGCGCGAGCGCCACCTCGCACGGAGCGAACTCCGCTTCCAGCCTCTGCATGGGGTCCTGGCAGGACGCCGTCTCGGCCTCGCCACCGCGGCGCCTGGCCAGCTCGGCTACGGCCGTCAGTTCCTGGGCCTGCGCCCAGGAAGTCACCTTGCGCCAGGCGGTAATCGACGTCACCAGGCCCGCGTCATCCAGGTCGGCGGACGGAGCGCAGCTCAGCCAGCCCGCGAGAGCCGGGCCGGGATCGATCAGGGCATGTCCGGCAAGCTCGGCGAGCGTGACACTGGATCCCGCGCCCGACAAGACAGCCTCTACGACGTCCTCGCCATCCGGATCGTCCACTACCGGGCCGCACGAGATCGCCTCCCCATCGGCGTCAGCGGGGCCGGCGTCAGCGGAAGGGGGAACCGCGTCGCCGGAGATCCCGGCGCGGCGGCTGCTCGCTTGGTTCCTCCGCTCCAGCCGCCCCGGGATCTCGCCACCCGCCAGGTAACGGGCCCGCCGCGCTGCCGCGGCCAGGATGTCCTCGATGCTGACTTCTGATGACCACGTGAACTCCATGCCGCCCCAGGGCAAGGACGGGCCGCCAAGGTCACTTGCGGACATCGCCCCACCTCCTAAGGTGTCGTCTGCCTCTTGACCAGCAGCCCGAAGTAGCAATACGAATATATTAGCGATTAACTTCGAGACTGTCAAAATTAAACGATATTGTGTTCGTATAATTATCTTGATCGGCTAGGCGGGGAGAGTTCCTCGACCGGCCGGTACCCGAGCCGCTGGTACACGGAGTTGCTCGTCGGGTTAGCCAGATCCGTGAACAGGACGACGGCTGCCTCACCGGCGTCCAGCGCGGCCCGGGTCACGGCGGCCGTGACCGCCGCGCCGTAGCCGCGCCGACGGTGCCGAGGAGGCGTGTACACCGGCCCAACCCGGACCGCCCGGCCGGCCCGGCACTGTCCCCGCTCGCCGGTCAGCAGAGTCACGGAGAGTCACTTCGCGTCGCCGTAGGAACTGACGACTGCGGTCGTCATCGGGAACCGCACCGGCGTCGCGCCGAACACCAGCCGCCCGGCCTCCTCACCAGCTTCGCCAATCGCAGCCAGCACTGCCTCGACCACCGGCTCCGGGCAGTGCACGATCACTTCGTCGTGCTGGAAGAACACCAGGTGCGGCCCAGCCATGGGGGCCATGCCCGCTACGGATGGCACGCCGGAGGCCTCGTCCGGCACGGGCATCAGCGCCAGTCGCCTGCGCAGGCCCGCGAGCAGCACAAGCGCCCAGTCGGCCGCGCTGGCCTGCACCACGAAGTTGCGGGTGAACCGGCCGCGGGCACGCGAGGCGGCGCCCGCGCCGGGGTCGCGCGAGCTGTCCGGGTCACCCGACTCCTCGGTGATCGCCCGCCACGCGGCGGACGGCGGCGGGCAGGTCCGGCCGAGCACCGACCTGACCACGTGGCCCTCCTGCCCGGCCCGCGCCGCCACCTCCACGTACCGCGCAGCCAGCGGGAACCGCGTCCTGAGCACGCCGAGCAGCTGCCCGGCCTCGCCGCCCGCACCGCCGTACATGGCGGACAGCAGCGCGACCTTTGCCTTCGCGCGGTCCCCGCCGAATGCGCCCGCAAGCGCCAGGTACAGGTCGCCGCTCGCCGCGGCCTTGGCGAACGCGCGGTCGCCCGCGAGCGCGGCAAGCACTCGAGGCTCCAGCTGCGCGGCGTCGGCCACCACGAGCACCCAGCCGGGATCGGCCACGACCGCGCGGCGCAGCACCTTCGGGATCTGCAGCGCGCCGCCGCCCCGGGAAGCCCAGCGCCCCGACACCACCCCGCCCACCACGTACTGCGGGCGGAACCTGCCGCCGGACACCCAGCTGTCCAGCCAGGCCCAGCCATGTGCGGCGTGCAGCCTGGCCAGCTCCTTGTACTCGACAAGCAGCGGCGCCGCCGGGTGGTCGACGTCGCGCAGCACGGAGAACCTGGTCGAAGGCACCCGAACGCCGTCCTTGGCGAAGGCACGGATGAGCTGGGCGGGCGAGTCCGGGTTGACCCGCCTGCCGCCGAATGCCTCGTCGATCCTGGCGGCAAGCTCGGCCAGCCGGGCTGGCCTGCCGCCCGCAAGGACCACCGGCGGCCGCGGCCCGAGCAGCCCGGCCAGCAGCGAGTCGTGCACGTCGGCCCGCCAGGGCAGCCCGGCGAAAGACATCTCCGCGCCGACCAGGCCGCCGGCTGACTCCGCCGCCGCCAGCATGCCGAACCGCGCCGGGTGATCATCGGCGGCGATCCGTCGCAGCTGATCCGCGTGCACGGCGATCAGCGCGTCCAGCGCGGCGGTGAGGTCGGCAGGCGCGGCGTCAGCCGGCTCGAACAGCGATTCCTGCGCGGTCCCCGCCGCGGCGCGGTCCGGCGGGAGCGTTGATGCGAGGCCGCCCGCCTGCCCGTCCCGGCCCAGCAGCAGCCGCTCGATCAGTTCCACATCATGACAGCGGGCTACCCGCTGGCCAGCTTGCAGCAGGGACGGGTAAAGACGCGCCCCGCTCGCCCACACCCAGCGGACCGCGCCGGCCCGCTCATAACCAGCAATCGCAGCAGAAAGATCATTAACATGAACGGGGGCGTCCCGCCGGCTCCCGTCCTCTCGGAGCTCGCAGAGCAGCGCGGTCCCTCCGGTCCCAGCAGTCACGGCAACCCGCACGGCTGAGATTCTCCAGCATGGGTCCGACAGTCGGTCGGAGCCGCAGGCCAGCGGTCCAGCGGGCCAGCGCGTGCTCGCTACCCGGGCGTCCCGCCGGACTTGCCGGGCGTCCCCGCCGGACTTGCCGGGCGTCCCCGCCGGACTTGCCGGGCGTCCCCGCCGGACTAGCCGGACTGCCCGCCGGACTAGCCGGACTGCCCGCCGGACTAGCCGGACTGCCCGCCGGACTAGCCGGAGTGCATGCCGGGGAACACGAACTGCGCCCGGCCGGCCTGCAGCAGCGTCGTGTCCGCGATCCTGGTCGCAGTGGCCCTGCCGCCGCTCACCGTGGCCAGCACGACTGCCTGGTTGCCAACCTTGACTGAGCTGATGCCACCGCGCTGCGCGTCGATGATCGTCGAACTGAGCACCGCGTACGTCTGGCTGAATCCGTCGGTGCTCTTGACGGTGATCGAGCTATCGCTCACCGCGGTGACCTGACCGCGCTGGATGTCGACGGTCTGGTAGCCGCCACCGGGCTTGGCCAGCACGATCTGGCCGTGCAGGGCGCCGAGGAGGCCGCGGCCCAGGCCGAAGACGCCGCGGTGGAAAGGACCCGGCCCGAAGCCAGGCCGGGCACCGGGGTGACCGAACCCGCGCCAGGCCGGCCGACCCTGGGGATGCTGCCCGAACGGCGACGGCGACGGCGACGCGGCCACCTCGCTAGCCGGTGCGGCAGGCGACGACGGCCCTGAGGTGGCAGCGAGTGCCACGCCCGCGCCGGAGCCGAGGGCGGCCACCGCCACCCCGGCGAGGATGAATGGACGGCGTGATCGTCTCCCGCGGCCTGCCGGCCCGGCTGGTCCCCATGGCTGAGACATCGGAACTCAACTCCTTCCGGGCGCAGGATTTGACGCACCCGTCGCGAGTATGGTCCCCGAACCTTAGGAGAAGCTGAGTCCGCTTAAGGTGTTCTCAGTCAGATGGCGTTGTCCCTGCGGGCCTCGCCACTGGCCGGCTCCGCATCGTCAAGGTCCGGGCGTGCGGCGGCCGTCCACGGCGGCGGCTGGCGCCGTGCCTGGCCTGGCAGCTCTCCCGAGGCCCAGCCAGCCAGGTCACCGGCCATCGCCGAGAGCCCCCGGTTGTCGCTGATCTCCCTGCCATCCCGCCGACGGCTCGCTGCCTGCGGCAGCACGGTCGGCTTGGCCAGCGGCCCGGCGTCGCGCTCGGCGGCCGCGCTGACGCGCCTCTGCCTGGCCGCGTGCTGGACGGCATGGCCCGCGGCGTGGCGGTGACTCCTGGGCCGCCTGGCCGCCTGGCCGCCAGCTGCCTCGTCGTCAGCGAACGGGCTTGACTCAGGTGTATCGCCAAGGAACGGCGTGGACTCGGCCCCAGGCCGGAATGCCATCATGGCGGTATCACTGCCGTCGGCCGGGAACGCCGCATCACTGCCGTCGGCCGGGAACGCCGCCTGGTCGGCTTGCCCGTACTGGTCGGCTTGCCCGTACTGGTCGGCCTTGACAGGTACGGCCTGGCTCGCTGATCCGGTCTCGGCGCGGGCAGGCGGGGACGCATAGCCGTATATGGCAGCCCAGCCGAGACGACGGTCCTCGGCCTGGACCGGCGGGGTCGCGGGAACCCGCGGCACCGGCGCACCCCGGTGGAGTGGTGGCGGCGTCTGAGCGATGGGCACTTGCCGCTGACGCAGCCCGGCCAGATCCGCCTGGATCCCGGTAGCCCGTCTGCCTAATGCATCGTGGTCGGCCGTACCGTTGGGCAGGCTTTGCGGCGCGCCCTGCCTGGCAGTGCCGTTGGCCGGGCTTCCCGGCCCGCTGTACCCGGCCGTGCCGTTGGGCAGGCTTTGCGGCGCGCCCTGCCTGGCAGTGCCGTTGGCCGGGCTTCCCGGCCCGCTGTACCCGGCCGTGCCGTTGGGCAGGCTTTGCGGCGCCCCCTGCCTGGCAGTGCCGTTGGCCGGGCTTCCCGGCCCGCTGTACCCGGCCGTGCCGTTGGGCAGGCTTTGCGGCGCCCCCTGCCTGGCAGTGCCGTTGGCCGGGCTTCCCGGCCCGCTGTACCCTGCCGTGCCGTTGGGCAGGCTTCCCGGCGCGCTGTACCCTGCCGTGCCGTTGGGCAGGCTTCCCGGCGCGCTGTACCCGGCCCTGGCCGCAGGCACCCGCTGGGTGCGCGCCGCCGGGCCGCCGGCCAGCTGCTGGCCGGCCGCGGCCGGCCGGTCCGGACCGGGTTGGCTGGCGCACTCATGACGATCGAGCAGCGCGGCGAGTTGTTCTGCCTCCTCGGCAGCCACTCCGAACACGACGCGCGGCTGCCCCCACGGCTCCTCCAGCGAGTAGCCCACGTAGCTCGACACGGGCGGCGACGGCTCCGCGCCTAGTCCATGCAGAGCACGCCACTGGTCCCACGCTCGCTCCAGCACCGCTGCAGCTCGCTGTGCACGCGAGACCAAATTCGGATCACGCATGGTGCGATCTCCCTCCAAGCGACGGCTCGCTCCAGCCATATGGCGGGTCTCCCAGGGCGCGCACAATGTCGTTGACCTGGCCGAACGTCGTGCCGTTGACCTGGCCGAACGTCGTCAGCTCTGTCACGGTGCTCGCCGCGCGGACGCTTACCTGCCGCCGTCAGCCCCCGCCGCCGGCTTGGCGACTAGTATGGCTGACCCCTCGGCCCAGCAAGAGTGATTACAAAAAGTTGTGTTGAGATTACTTAGAGACACTGGTTTGGCTCAGCCACGCTCGCCCCACTTGCGAACGATTCGGAAGCAACCAGCGAACGGCTCGGAGGCAACCAGCGAACGGCTCGGAAGCAACCAGCCGGGCAGCCCTGGCAGCTCGCGCGGGAGTCGGTCGCCACCTTCGTGACGTCGACTCCGTCGGTTGAGACCGTCCATGCCGCCGTCGTGACTGCCCGCGGTCGTGACCATCGACGGGCCTGGCGGACCGCGTGCCTTACTTTCCCTGGAGGCCTGATCGACACTTTCCCTGGAGGCCTGATCGACCCCGGTAATGCTTTCCCCTGGAGGCCGGATCGACCCCGGCAACGTCCGATGGAACGCGTCCTGGTGACGCTTTCCTTGAACTACCCCTCTACACGGCGCAAGGCCGCCGGGGCCGACCCCCCCTGCTGTACTTCCTGGCCGCCACCAGCGCGCCCATCACACGCCGACGCGGCTGCCCTGGCGCTCACCACGCCAGGAACGGCCAGGCCCTACTCAGAGCGCTGCTGCGGGATCCCCGCCAGCAGAGCGCGAACCTCTGTCTCCCTATAACGACGGTGACCACCAAGCGTCCGGATGGACGTCAGCTTGCCGGCCTTTGCCCACCGGGTGACGGTCTTGGGGTCCACTCTGAACATTGTCGCGACCTCTGCCGGCGTCAGCAGTGGCTCCGCCTCTGGCGTGCGTGCAGACATGTGTACGGCCTCTCCTCCTGGACCGGTACTGCGATCCTGCGTTTTGTAGCGATGCCTGGCTCCATTGGGGAGCCTGCCGTGGATGTCCCATATGGTCTACTCACAGACCATATTGCCATCACCAGCGGTGACAAGTCGACCACCCGGAGCAAAGTTTCTGTGATGACTTACCCCGTTGCTCCACTGATCTGAGTCACGCTGCGTGATTCTAGCGATACGGAACGTCGCATCGGGCAGATTCGGAAAAGTCCATCCCCCTCCCTTAACTACCTAGCTCGATCGCCTCCAAAGTGCGCCACCTGTCGCGCATACGCTGATACATGGCAGCAGCTACCTCAAGCTCCCCGTTAGCAAGAGCAGTTACGGCAGTGGAGACCTCGGCGGCCGACTGATCGCTGCGCAGCGCATCGTTGTCGAGCAGCTGCACCAGCCCCCCGTAATCAAGTTCCACGAGCGAGTGCGGATGGAATTCCTCAAGCCACCGGCCGATCTCCTCGAGCTCGTCGCAGACGCGCAGCAGGGCAGCCGCGGCCTGGCCGGGCTCCGCGCGACGGCTGCGGGGAATCCGGCGGGCCGTAGCCAGCGACCGGGCGACCCTCCTGCGCGCCTGCGACATCGCCGTGGCATAGACAAGCGCGCGGGTCGCGGCGGCGGTGGCCGGGCCCCTGTTTTCCCCCGCGGCCGGCTTGCCCAGGACCAGCCAGCGCTCGGTCGGCGCGAAGGGCACGAACCAGGCAAGCGGCACTGACCAGGCGCTTGTCTGGATGTAGACGCGCGGCGGGCCTTCGCGGGCCTCCCAGCGAGCGAACTCCCTAACGGCCAGCTCGGCCTGCTGCGGGGCGAACGCCTCCGACATGGGCGGCCTGGCAGTAGCCTGCAGCCTGCTCAGCGCGAGCCATGATCGCAGCCGCGTCTGCCACGGGCAGATGTAGGTGATGCCGTTGGCCCACCGCACGTACGCCTGCCTGCTCTCCTGCGCAGGCGCCACGATCGGCGGCAGCGCGATAAGCCTGCGGAGCGCCTCCGCGTGCTCAGCGGCCAGTGCGCTGGCCCTGCGCGGCCGGTCGGCGGAGGCCGCGTACGCGGCCCACTGAGCCCGCTCCGCGGGACCGAAGGCCGAAAGGGGTTCGTATATGCGCAGGTAGGCAGCGCTCGGCAACATGTGCAAATCGTGACATGCAATGGCCTATCGGCAGAAGGTCCCCAGATGATGAGAATCGGCGCACGCACTCCGCGTCGTCAGCACGCGCTCTGCGCCGCCGGGCCTTCGGCATACCCTGGTCCGGTAATCCCGCTTCAACGAGGAGGCGGGATCGAGTCGGGAGTCACTGCAGTGACGCATGTATTCGGGAGTACCCACGCAGCCGTCGTTTCCGATCGTGAAGACGTCGCGGAGCTATCGGGCGGCGGCCCGAACGACCATCCCAGGCAGGACGGCCATCTCGCGCCCGAGCAGGTGATGTTCTGCCAGGACCCCCCGACCGGACTGCGCGCGATCATCGCCATCTACTCGACCAGGCTCGGCCCAGCGCTTGGCGGCACCCGGTTCTACCCCTACCCGAGCGAGGACGCTGCCCTGGACGACGTGCTGAACCTGTCCAGGGCGATGGCCTACAAGAACGCCCTGGCCGGCCTTGACCTCGGCGGCGGCAAGGCCGTCATCATCGGCGACCCGGCACGGCTCAAGTCCGAGGCGCTGCTGCGCGCCTACGGACGGTTCGTCGAGTCCCTGAGCGGACGCTACGTCACCGCCTGCGACGTCGGCACCTACAGCGAGGACATGGACATCGTCGCCCGTGAGTGCACGCACGTCACCGGCCGGACCGTGCCGAACGGCGGGGCCGGGGATTCCTCCGTGCTGACGGCCTTCGGCGTCTTCCAGGCCATGCGCGCCGCCGCGGAGCATGTCTGGGGCAGCACCAGCCTGGCGGGGCGGCGGATCGCCGTCGAGGGCGTGGGCAAGGTCGGCAGGCGCCTGGTCGGGCACCTGGCGGAGGCCGGCGCTCGGGTCACCATCTGCGACGTGTCCGCTGACGCAGTCGAGCGGGTGCGGGCGGAATACGCTGCGGTGGAAGTCGCCGCGAGCCGGACGGAGCTGATCGCGGGGACGATGGACGTCTACTCGCCGTGCGCGCTCGGCGGATCGATCGACGACGACGCGGTCGCGACGCTCAGCGCCGGGATCATCTGCGGTGGCGCCAACAACCAGCTCGCTCATCCCGGCATCGAGAAGCAGCTCGCCGGCCGGGGCATCGTGTACGCCCCGGACTACCTGGTGAACTCCGGCGGGGTGATCCAGGTTGCCGACGAGCTGGCCGGCTTCAACTTCGACCGTGCGCAGGCCAGGGCAGCGCAGATCTTCGACACGACCAAGAGGATTCTGGCCATGGCCGACAAGGAGGGCGTACCGCCCGCCGCCGCCGCCGACTGGCTCGCCGAGCGGCGGATGTCCGAGGTAGGAAGGCTGCGCGGCATCTGGCTCGGGGGCTGACCGACCCCGTCCGCGGGCCCGGCCGGCCCCGTCCGCGCTGCCCGGAAGCGCTCGGCGCCCAAACCAGGTACGGTTATGTCCGTACGGAGGCAGGAACGCGTCGGGTCCCAGGCGGTGCAGAGGCGTCGGGTCTGCCTGTTGTGCATGAAGCCCGCCTGCATCAGCGAAGTAGCGACAGCACGTTGAGTGCGGTGACCAGGGGCCTGACCAAGGCCCGCGTACGTTCGAGGGGGTCGAGCCAATGGGGCGCGGCCGAGCCAAGGCCAAGCAGGTCAAGGTTGCACGCCAGCTCAAGTACAACAGCGGCGGCACGGACCTTGACCGGCTGCGGGCTGAGCTGGGTGTCGTCACGGACCAGCAGGACGGCGAGTCAGACGCCGCATATGCGGAACTCGCCGATCGCTACTCCATGGACGATGACGACGACAGCGACGACGACGAGGACGACCAGCTTGATGGCGAGCAGCGCGAGGACCAACTAGCCGGCGAGACGTCCCACCGGGCGGCGGGCGGCACGGCCAGGTGAGCGGGACCACGGGGAGCTGACGGCCGTCTGGACGGCTCGGTCTGGACAGCTCGGTCTGGACGGCTCAGTCTGGATGGCGCCCGGCCAGGCGGGCATTGCCAGTGCCGGGAGTGATCGTGCCGGCCTCCCACGCGGGCACGTCTCTGGAACTGAGCAGGTTCAGCGCGCGGCCGGCCTCGCCGGAGCCGACGACGGCCACCATCCCCACGCCCATGTTGAAGACGCGCTCCATCTCTGCCGCTGCCACCTGCCCGTGCGCCGCCAGCAGGCCGAACACCGCCGGCGGGCGCCAGGTACCGCGGTCGACCGTGGCGTCGGCACCGGGCGGCAGCACCCGGCCGAGGTTAGCTGCCAGCCCGCCGCCGGTGACGTGCGCGAAGGCGTGCACGTCGCAGCTGCCGGCCAGGGCGAGGCAGTCACGAGCATAGATACGCGTCGGGGCCAGCAGCTCGTCCCCAAGCGGCCTGCCCAGACCAGCTGGCTCGGCGTCCAGCGCCAGCTCGCCGGCCTGCTGGCCGATCAGCTTCCTGACCATCGAGAACCCGTTGGAGTGCAGTCCGGAGGACGCCATCGCGATGAGCACGTCACCGGGCCTGACCCGGTCGGGGCCGAGCAGCTCGTCGGCCTCCACCACTCCGGTCGCGGCGCCGGCCAGGTCGAAGTCGTCGGGACCGAGAAGGCCGGGATGCTCCGCTGTCTCACCGCCGATGAGGGCGCACCCAGCGCGCAAGCAGCCCTCCGCGACACCGCCGACGATGGCCGCCACGCGCTCCGGCCGCAGCGCCCCGCAGACCACGTAGTCGGTCATGAACAGCGGCTCGGCCCCGCAGGCCACGAGATCGTCGACGACCATGGCCACCAGGTCGATGCCGACCGTGTCGTACCTGCCCATCCGCTGGGCTATCGCCACCTTCGTGCCGACGCCGTCGGTGGCGGTGGCCAGCAGCGGACGCCGGTAGCCCGCCAGCCTGGACGCGTCGAACAGTCCGGCGAAACCGCCGATGCCGCCCACCACCTCAGGCCTGGCGGTGCTGGCGACCGCCGCGCGCATCAGCTCGACCGCTCGCTGCCCGGCCTCGATGTCGACGCCAGCGCCGGCATAACTCGGGCCGGCCTGCGATGAGCTCACAACCTGGCCTTGGGCGCGCTGGCGACCGCGCCCTCAAGGACATGCTTGCCCCGCTCCGCTTCCGCCACCGGGATCGGGTAGTTGCCGTCGAAGCAGGCCCGGCAAAGCCGCCCGGCGGGCAGCGTCGTCGCCGCGGTCAGGCCCGCCAGCGACACGTAGCCGAGCGAGTCGGCGCCGAGCGAGACCCGGATCTCCTCGACCGACAGGCCGCCGGCGATCAGCTCGGCCTTGCTGGCAAAGTCGATTCCGTAGAAACACGGCCACGTCACCGGCGGGCTCGAGATGCGCACGTGCACCTCGGCGGCCCCGGACTCGCGCAGCATCGCGACGATGGCCCGTTGCGTGTTGCCCCGGACGATCGAGTCGTCGACGACGACGATCCGCTGGCCGGCGATCACGTCCCTGAGCGGGTTCAGCTTGAGCCGGATGCCGAGTTGCCGGATCGTCTGGCTCGGCTGGATGAACGTCCGGCCCACGTAGGAGTTCTTGACCAGCCCCTGCGCGTAGGGAATGCCGCTGGCCTCCGCATAGCCGATGGCGGCCGGCGTGCCCGACTCCGGCACCGGGATGACCAGGTCAGCCGGGACTGGGTACTCGGCCGCAAGCTGCCTGCCGATTTCCACCCGGGTGGCATGTACGCCCCGGCCGGCAATTGTGGTGTCCGGCCTGGCCAGGTAAACGTACTCGAACAAGCATCCGCTGGGCTCGGGCGGCGCGAACCGCCTGGACCGCACGCCCGCCTCGTCTATGGCGATCAGCTCGCCGGGCTCGATCTCCCGGACCAGGGTCGCGCCGACGATGTCCAGCGCGGCCGTCTCGCTGGCCACCACCCAGCCGCGAGTCAGCCTGCCGAGTACCAGCGGGCGGAAACCCTGCGGATCACGGGCCGCGTACAAGGTGCGCTCGTCCATGAAGACCAGCGAGTACGCGCCGCGCACGAGCGGCAGCGCGGCAAACGCCGACTCCTCGATGCTGGTGGCACGCTGACCGTCGGCCCCGGCCAGCGGGTCACCGGCGGCTCCAGCGAACAGCGCGGTCAGCACGTCGGTGTCCGTGGTCGCGTGGCTGCCGCCCGCTCCCGCCGCCGGATCCACCAGCGCGGCAAGCTCCAGGGTGTTGATCAGATTGCCGTTATGGCCGAGCGCGAGGCTGACCGACGGCGTCGCGCGGAACGTGGGCTGAGCGTTGTCCCATACCGACGAGCCACTGGTGGAATAGCGGCAATGGCCGACGGCGATGTGCCCGCGCAGGGTGTTCAGCACCGATTCGTCGAAGACCTGGGGCACCAGGCCCATGTCCTTGTAGACCACGATCCTGATGCCGTCGCTGACGGCTATGCCCGCAGACTCCTGGCCGCGGTGCTGCAGGGCGTAAAGGCCAAAGTAGGCAAGCTTGGCGACTTCCTCGCCGGGCGCCCAGACACCGAAAACGCCACAGGCGTCCCGCGGCTGCTCCCCCGGATCTAGCTCGGCCGTCAGCCGGCCATCGGGCTTGATCACTGGTTCAGTGTATTGACTGGCGCGGACGGCGGTGCCGGACTACCGCGGACGGCAGGCGCCGGACTACCGCGGGCGGCGGTGCCGGACTACCGCGGGCGGCGGTGCCGGACTACCGCGGGCGGCGGTGCCGGACTACCGCGGGCGGCGGTGCCGGACTACCGCGGGCGGGATCTGTCCGCCGGCCGTCACGGCCGGCCGTCAGCCGGCGGGTCACCGGGCCGCAGCGGAAGGTACCCGGCCAGGTCGGCCCGCGGCCCGCTGGCCCGGATGAGGCCGTCGGCAACGGCATTTGCCCAGGCCAGCCTTCCCGTCGCGAGCCTGACCCAGGTTGCGGCGTCGGTTTCCACCACGTTCGGCGGGGTGCCGCGGGTATGCCGGGGGCCTGGCACGCACTGGATCGCCGCATACGGCGGGATGCGCACCTCGACGGCGCGGCCCGGCGTACGCGCCTCGAGCAGCTGCAGGAGGCGTATCGTGGCCGCCCGCAACGCCTCGCCACACGGCGTCACGGCCGAGTCCAGCGCTCCGGTCACCGCGGCCACGCAGCCGTCGCCAAGTGCCTCGGCCGTCAGCGGGCCAGCCCAGGCAGGGCGGCCGAGCTCGGCCCGCTGCTCGTTCAGAGCAGCCAGCAGCCGGCCGGGATCCAGGCGTCGGGGGGGCATCGCTGCGAAGGTAGCCGGCCGAGTGCCGGCCACCGGCCCAGTCGGCGGCCGGCGGACGCCGCGGCGATCAGCCGAAGAGGGCTGGCAGGGTCTGGCGGTACGCGGCGCCAAGCTCGTCCAGCGAGATGCTGAAGCCGTCCGTGACCGTCAATCCCCCGCCGCCGGTGGTGCCGAGCACCGCGGCGGGGACCTCGCGGTCCGCGCACAGCTCGGCGAAGGCCGCCTCACAGCCGGGCCGCACGGCCACCACGGCGCGCGCGGCCGACTCGCTGAAGAGGCTGGTGAACGGGTCGCCGGGAAGGGTGACCGTGCAGCCGACGCGGCCGGCCAGGCAGCACTCGGCGAGCCCGACCGCCAGACCGCCGTCGGACAGGTCGTGCGCCGCGGCCAGCAGGCCGCCTGCCGACCCGGCGGCGAACACCTCGGCGAGCCGCCGCTCCGCGTCCAGGTCCACCCGCGGCGGCCGCCCGCCGAGGTGCCCGTGCGCGACGCGGGCCCACAGCGATCCGCCGAACTCCGCGGTGGTGCGGCCGAGCAGCAGCACGCTGGCGCCGGCGCCGGCGAAGCCGAGCGCCAGCCGCCGCCGGACGTCGTCATGCACGCCGAGCACTCCGACGACCGGAGTGGGGTGGATCGCCACCCCGCCGGTCTGGTTGTAGAAGCTCACGTTGCCGCCGGTCACGGGCACCCCGAGGGTCGCGCACGCGTCCGCAAGCCCGCGCACGGCGGCGGCGAACTGCCACATGACGGCCGGGTCCTCCGGCGATCCGAAGTTCATGCAGTTGGTCACGGCGAGCGGCCGCGCGCCGGTGGCTGCCACGTTCCGGTACGCCTCCGCGAGCGCGAGCTGAGCGCCGGCGTACGGGTCGAGCAGGGTGTACCGGCTGTTGCCGTCGGTCGCGAGCGCTACCCCCAGGCCGGTCCGCTCGTCGATCCTGACCAGGCCGGCGTCCTGCGGTGCCGCCAGCACGGTGTCCCCGCGCACGTAGCTGTCGTACTGCTCGGTGACCCACGCCTTGTCGGCCGCGTCGGGAGAGGCGAGCAGGGCCAGCAGCCCGGCTCGCAGCTCGGCGCCGCTGGCCGGGCGGGGCAGCCTGGACGGATCGTCGGCAGCGAGCTCGCTGTGGCCGGCCGGCCGCTGCGCGCTGCGGTGGTAAACCGGCCCGTCGTCGGCCGCGCTGCCCGGCGGGATGTCCACGATCAGCTCCCCGCGCCAGGTCATCTCCAGCCGGCCGGTGCCGGTGACCTCGCCGATGACCTCGGCCGGCACGTCCCACCTGGCGCAGATCTCCATGAAGCGCCCGACGCAGGCCGGCTCGACGATCGCCATCATGCGCTCCTGCGATTCGCTCATCAGGATCTCGGCCGGCCCGAGCGCCGCATCGCGCAACGGGACCGCGTCCAGGTCGACCCGCATGCCGACTCGCCCGCCCGCGGCAAGCTCGGTGGTGGCGCAGGAGACGCCGGCCGCGCCCAGGTCCTGGATGCCGACCACCAGTTGCGCCGCGTACAGCTGCAGGCAGCACTCGACGAGCAGCTTCTCCATGAACGGGTCGCCGACCTGGACGCTCGGCCGCTTCGCGCCCTCGCCGGACCCGCCGAACGACGCACTGGCCAGCACCGACGCGCCGCCGATACCGTCCGGGCCTGTCCTCGACCCGAAGATGACCACCTTGTTTCCCGGTCCCTGCGCCACGGCCAGCTTGAGGTCGCCACGCCGCAGCACCCCCACGCAGAGCGCGTTCACCAGCGGATTGCCCGCGTAGCAGGGGTCGAAGGCCAGCTCGCCGCCGATGTTGGGCAGGCCGAGGCAGTTGCCGTAGAAGGAGATGCCGCCGACCACGCCGGGCAGCACGCGCCGGGTGTCCGGCGCGTCGGCCGGGCCGAACCGCAGCGCGTCCATCACCGCCACCGGCCGGGCGCCCATCGCCAGGATGTCGCGCACGATCCCGCCCACCCCGGTCGCCGCACCCTGGAACGGCTCCACGTACGACGGGTGGTTGTGCGACTCGATCTTGAAGGTGACCGCGTAGCCCTGCCCGATGTCCACCACACCGGCGTTGTGCCCGATGCCGGCCAGCAGCGCCCCGGTCGGCGGCGCCTTCTCGGCGAACTGCCGCAGGTGCGCCTTGGAGGACTTGTAGGAGCAGTGCTCGCTCCACATGACCGAGTAGATGGCGAGTTCCGCGTCGGTCGGCCGCCGGCCGAGGACCTCCCTGATCCGCGCGTACTCCGCACTGGTCAGCCCGAGTTCCGCGTACGGCTGCGGCCGGTCCGGGGTGGCCGCCGCGAGGGCCACGGTGTCCTGGCTACGCACGCGAGGCCACGGTGTCCTGGTGGCTCACGCGCGGGCCGCGGCGAGCAGGATCGAGGCGAAGAAGCCGAGGCCGTCCGCGCTCGGCCCGGTCAGCGTGTCGACGGCGTGCTCGGGATGCGGCATCAGGCCGACCACGTTGCCCGCTTCGTTGCAGATGCCCGCGATGCCGTCGGCCGAGCCGTTCGGGTTCGCCCCGGCGTACCTGGCGACCACCCGGCTGCGCGCGCCGAGCTCGGCCAGCGTCGCCGGCCCGGCGACGTAGGCGCCCTCGCCGCTCTTCAGCACGGCGGTGATCTCCTGGCCGCCCGAGTACAGCCGGGTCCACGGCGTCGCGGTGCCCTCGATCCGGAGCCGCACGTCCTTGCTGACGAAGCGGAGCCCGCGGTTGCGGGTCAGCGCGCCGGGCAGCAGGTGCGCCTCGCACAGGATCTGGAAGCCGTTGCAGATCCCGAGCACCGGCAGGCCGGCCCGGGCGGCAGGCACCAGCTCCGTCATCACCGGCGCGAACCTGGCGATCGCCCCGCAGCGCAGGTAGTCACCGTAGGAGAAGCCGCCGGGCAGGATCACGGCGTCGACGCCGTGCAGGTCTGGCTCGGCGTGCCAGAGCGGGACCGCCTCGCCGCCCGCCAGCCGCACCGCCCGGGCCGCGTCCTTCTCGTCGAGCGACCCCGGGAAGGTGACGACTCCCACCCGCGCCGTCATGAGCGTCCTCGCGGGCAGGAGCGTCCTCGCGGGCACGGCATGCAGGCAGGCTACCGGCTCACCCCGCGTCGCGAAGCCGGGCGGCCGGCGCAGCCGCGACCGGGGCGTCCTCGCGCCACTCGATGCGCTTGCGCAGCGAGACCACCGTGCCCTTGCCCGGGCCGCTGCTCAGCGTCACGTTGTCGACGCAGGCGCGCATGATGGCCAGGCCGCGGCCCGACTCCGGCAGCTGCGCGATGGCCTCGTCGTCCAGGCCGCGCCTGGCGCGGGAGAACCGGCTGCGGGCCGCGTGCAGGGCCGGCGGCGCGGCGAGCCGGGCGACCGCGGACTGCCCCTGGTGCGCGGCCAGCAGGGCCGGCCGGCGGCGGAAGCGCACGTGCCGGGCGGACAGCTGGACCGGCCGCCGGCGAACGGCCAGCCTGCCCGGATCGAAGCCGCGCCCGCTGTCGAGCACCTCGACCAGGCAGCCGCTGCGGCTGATGCTGGCCACCACCTCATAGCGGTGGCTGGGCCCGCCGTGCTGCAGGACGTTCGTGCAAGCCTCGGTGACGGCGAGCAGCAAATCGCCAATACACCCCTCGTCAACACCGAGCCTGCTCAGGGTATCGCCGAGCACGCGGCGCATTACCGGAACGCTAAGCGACTCGCGAGGGAACATCAGGCAGAACCTGATGTCGACGGTCGCCTCCCCGGCCCGTATCACCCGAGTACGCATCCGTACCTCTACTCCCTACCTGCACAGATCCTCGTCGATCACATTGTGAAGGATTTCCCGTGACGGACCGTGGTAATCATGAACTCAGGTGATTACTGGACGAACGCTGCCGATTCAGGGCCGCAAACCGCGCGGCCAGCCCGCCGCGACCGACTCACATCCCCTGCGCAGCCGGCCTTCGCTAGCGGGAGCGCCGCCGGAAAAGAAATCAGGGCGCGCGGATCTCGAATTCCTCAATCACCGGATTGGCCAGCAACTCGGCGGCGAGCTCAGCGATCCGGGCCACCGACGCCTCGTCCGCCGATCCGCGGATCTCCAGCTCGAATCTCTTGCCCTGCCGGACGCCGAGGACCTGCCCGAATCCCAGCCGCTGGCACGCGCCGGCGATCGCCTCGCCCTGCGGGTCGTGGATCTCCGGCTTGAGCATCACGTCGACGACGACTTTGGCCACCTGACGCAGCGTACGCGACGGCCACCTGCCGCAGCGCAGGTGACCTGGCCCCGGCCGTGCGCCCGGGAGGGGCGCAGCGCAGATCGGCCGGCGCCGGGAGCCGCGAGCTGCGATGCTGGTAGCGTGCCCCAACCGGTTCACTGAGCGCCGCTCCGGGCGGGTACTGTCACTGCGGGGGCGGACGACCGGCCGGTCAATGGTGATCTCCGCGACCGGCCCCGGGCATCAAGGAGTGGCACGTGGCCTTTCATGCTAAGGGTGCGGTCGCCGCCGCAGCGGATCCGCTCGGCCCAGGCGGGCGGGAGCGCGCGGCGGTACCTCTTCAGCTCCTGTCCCCCGAAGGCGAGCGGGTCGAGCATCCGGACTACCCGCTGCAGGTGTCCGCCGGGGAGCTCCAGGCCCTGTACCGGGACCTGGTGCTGGTCCGCAGGGTCGACTTCGAGGCGATCGCGCTGCAGCGCCAGGGCGAGCTGGGGATCTGGGCCTCGCTGCTCGGCCAGGAGGCCGCCCAGGTGGGCTCGGCGCGGGCGCTCGGCCCCGGTGACATGGCCTTCCCCACCTACCGCGAGCACGGCGTCGCCTGGTGCCGCGGCCTCGACCCGACCAAGCTGCTCGAGCTGTTCCGGGGGGTGAGCCACGGCGGCTGGGACCCGAAGGCGCACGGCCTGCACCTGTACACGATCGTCATCGGCTGCCAGGCGCTGCACGCGACCGGCTACGCGATGGGCATCCAGCGGGACGGCGCCGTCGGAGAGGACGGCGAGGCGGCCATCGCCTACTTCGGCGACGGCGCCACCAGCCAGGGCGACGTCAACGAGGCGTTCATCTGGGCGTCGGTGACCAACGCGCCGGTGGTGTTCTTCTGCCAGAACAACCAGTGGGCGATCTCCGAGCCGCTGGAGCGCCAGAGCAGGGTGCCGCTGTACCAGCGGGCACGCGGCTTCGGCTTCCCCGGCGTCCGGGTGGACGGCAACGACGTGCTCGCCTGCCTGGCGGTGACGAGGAAGGCGATGCAGGCCGCCCGCGAAGGGCAGGGCCCGACGCTGATCGAGGCCTTCACCTACCGGATGGGGGCGCATACCACCACCGACGACCCGACCAGGTACCGGCTGGCGGCCGAGCTCGAGTCGTGGAAGCTGAAGGACCCGATCGAGCGCGTCAAGGCGTACCTGATCCGGTCGCAGCTGGCGGAGAAGGACTTCTTCGAGGCCGTCGACGCCGAGGCCGACGAACTGGGCACCAGGCTCAGGCGGTCCTGCCTGGAGATGCCGGACCCCCGGCCGCTGGCGATCTTCGAGAACGTCTACGCGGAGCCGAACGCGCTGATCGACGCCGAGCGCGAGCAGTTCACCGCCTACCTCGACTCCTTCGTCACGCCGGAGGCGGCCCGATGACCACCATGACCCCGACGACCACCATGACGCTGTCCAGGGCGCTGGGCGAGGGCCTGCGCAAGGCGATGGAGAGCGACCCCAAGGTCATGGTCATGGGCGAGGACGTCGGCAAGCTCGGCGGCGTCTTCCGGGTCACCGACGGCCTGCAGAAGGACTTCGGGGAAGACCGCGTGGTCGACACCCCGCTCGCCGAGTCGGGCATCGTCGGCACCGCGATCGGGCTGGCGCTGCGCGGCTACCGGCCGGTGTGCGAGATCCAGTTCGACGGCTTCGTCTACCCGGCCTTCGACCAGATCGTGTCCCAGCTCGCGCACATGCGGCTGCGCTCGCTCGGCACCGTCAGCCTGCCGGTGGTGATCAGGATCCCGTTCGGCGGCGGCATCGGCGCGGTGGAGCACCACAGCGAGTCCCCGGAGGCGCTGTTCGCGCACACGCCCGGGCTGCGGGTAGTGGCCTGCGGCGGTCCGGCGGACGCCTACGTGATGATCCAGCAGTCCATCCGCAGCGACGACCCGGTGATCTTCTTCGAGCCCAAGCGGCGCTACTGGGACAAGGCGGACGTGGACACGGCCGGCGGGCTAGCGTCGGCTCTCCCGCTGGAGAAGGCAAGGACGGTGGCTAGCGGCACCGACGTGACCGTGCTGGCCTACGGCCCGATGGTCAGGACCTGCGCGGAGGCGGCGGTGGCGGCAGCCGCGGACGGGCGATCGCTGGAAGTGATCGACCTGCGGTCCCTCGCGCCGCTGGACAACGAGACGATCTTCGCGTCGGTCCGGCGCACCGGCCGGTGCGTGGTCGTGCACGAGGCCGCGACGAGCGGCGGGCTGGGCGCCGAGATCGCCGCGAGAGTGACCGAGGAGTGCTTCTACCGGCTGGAGGCCCCGGTGCTGCGGGTTTGCGGCTACTCCACCCCGTACCCGCCGTCCCGGCTTGAGGAACACTACCTGCCGGACCTGGAGCGGGTGCTCGACGGCGTCGACCGCGCCTTCGCTTACTGAGAGGGCGGCGGCATGTCCGAGCCAAACACGTCCGAGCGCAGGCAGTTCAGGCTCCCCGACGTCGGCGAGGGCCTGACCGAGGCCGAGATCGTCCGCTGGCGCGTCCGGGCGGGCGACCGGGTGGTGGTCAACCAGATCATCGTGGAGATCGAGACGGCCAAGGCCGTGGTCGAGCTGCCGTGCCCGTTTGCGGGCGTGGTCGCCGGGCTGCTGGTGCCCGAGGGCACCACGGCGGACGTCGGGACGCCGATCATCTCGGTGGACGTGGCCGCCGGGCCGCCGGCGGCCACCGCTGACCAGGGCGCGGCCGACGCGTCCGGGTCAGCCGCGGCTGACCGGGACGCGGCCGCGTTGGCCGCCGCGGCGGCGCGGGAGCTGATCGGCTCGCCGCCTGCCGAAGGCGCGGTCGAGCCCGGCATGCACGGCAGCCCGGCGCCGAAGGCCGAGCGCCAGGCGGTGCTGGTCGGCTACGGGGTCATACCCGGCACCACCGCCAGGCGGGCGAGGAAGCCCCGGGCGCAATGGCCTGGGCTGGCCGGACTGGCCACCGAAAAGACAACAGGTTCGAACGGGGCAACCGGGGCTGGCCCGCCGGCCAGCGGCGAGCGTCCTGCGGTGCTGGCCAAGCCCCCCGTCCGCAAGCTGGCCAAGGACATGGGCGTCGACCTGTCAGCGCTGGCCGGCACCGGCCCGAACGGCTCTATCACGCGGGACGACGTCCTGTCGGCCGCCGCCGGCCGCGGCGCAGGGGAGCGGTTCGCCCCGGTGGCCGCCGTCTCGCGGGAGGAACGGATCCCGATCCGCGGCATCAGGAAGCACACGGCGGCGGCGGTGACGGCGAGCGCCTTCACCGCACCGCACGTGACGGAGTTCTTGCAGGTCGACGTGACGGAGACGATGGCAGCCACGGACCGGCTCAGGTCGCTGCCCGACTTCGCCGGGGTGCGGGTGTCCCCGCTGCTCCTGGTGGCCAAGGCGCTGATCGTCGCGGCCGCGAGGCAGCCGATGATCAATTCCTCCTGGGACGAGGAGAACCAGCAGATCGTGCTGCGGCACTACGTCAATCTCGGCATCGCCGCCGCCACCGAGCGCGGCCTCATCGTGCCGAACATCAAGGATGCCCACGCGCTGACGCTCCCGGCACTTGCCCGGGCGCTGAACGAGCTAGCCGACACTGCCCGCGCGGGCAAGGCCTCGCCCGCCGACCTGCGCGGCGGCACGATCACGATCACGAACGTGGGCGTCTTCGGCGTGGACGCCGGCACTCCCATCCTGTCGCCGGGCGAGGCGGCGATCCTCGCGTTCGGCCGGGTCAGGGACGCGCCGTGGGTGCACGAGGGACAGCTCGCGGTGCGCAAGGTCACCACCCTCGCGCTGTCCTTCGACCACCGCATCGTCGACGGCGACGTCGGGTCGGCCGTGCTCAGCGACACCGGGGCGATGCTCACCGATCCGCTGCGCATGCTCGCCTGGGGCTGACTCGCCGCACGCTCGCCTGGGGCCGACTCGCCGCACGCTCGCCTGGGCCTGACTCGCTCAGAACGCCTCGGCGGGCAGCTCCATCAGGTCCAGGGTGGTCCCCTCGGCGATCTGCCGCTCGGTGGCCAGCCTCGGCAGCACCGTCGCGGCGAAGAACGCCGCAGCCGCGATCTTCCCCTGGTAGAACGCGCGATCGGTGCCCGCCGCGTCGTCCAGCCTGGCCAGTGCGACCTCGGCATGCAGCGCGAGCAGCCACCCGATCACCAGGTCGCCGAGCGCCATCAGCAGGCGGGTGGTGTTCAGCCCGGTCCGGTAGATCTCGGCGGGATGCTCGGCGGATCCGGCCAGGAAGCCGTGCATGGCCGTGACCATGCCCTCGACGTCGGCAGCGGCCCTGGCCAGCGCGGCGCGCTCGGCCTTGAGCCGCCCGTTCCCCCCGTCGCCGCCGGCGAAGTCCCTGACCTGCCCGATCAGGAACCGCAGCGCCCGGCCGTCGTTCCGGACGATCTTGCGGAAGTACAGGTCAAGACCCTGGATCGCGGTGGTGCCCTCGTAAAGGCTGTCGATCTTCGCGTCCCTGACGTACTGCTCGACCGGGTAGTCCTGCAGGAAGCCCGACCCGCCGAGGGTCTGCAGGCTGGCGGTGAGCAGCTCGTACGCGCGCTCCGACGCCACCCCCTTGACGATCGGCAGCAGCAGGTCGTTGAGCTCGGCCGCCTGCTCGGCCGAGCGGGCGTCCGGCTGCCCGGCCGCCGATGCGCCGGCCTCGGCGACCTGCCTGGCGTCCTGCCAGGTGGCCGTG
>Ga0302325_10005404_pt1 | contig 29044 bp, 30 predicted proteins | sample Palsa_T0_2_FD_201948 | JGI IMG/M metagenome (GOLD analysis project Ga0302325, IMG submission 201948) | Peat permafrost microbial communities from Stordalen Mire near Abisko, Sweden - Palsa_T0_2 | ecosystem: Environmental > Terrestrial > Soil > Palsa > Peat permafrost | place: Sweden: Abisko...
ATGCTCTTGCTCTGCCCCTGCCTTGACGTTGCTCTCGCCTTTGCCCCCTTGGTCGTGCTTTAGCCGGCTGATGTCGACAACTGCTCCCGCCAACAATTCTCTACACTTCTCTACAGTTTCCCCACTTTCGCCTTTCTCGCAACTCGCCTTCTTGGAGTATGATATTCGAGTGAAATGCTCCGTACAGCGCTCGTTTCCGGCTTCGCCAGCGCTTCTCGGTATGCTCCTGCTTCCAGTTCTTTTTGTCTCCCTCAGCCCTGCTCAACACAACAGCGCGTCGGCAACTTCCTCCAGCTCCGGACACGCCTTCAGCGGAGCCGCTCCCGGCGCCGTTTCCTTCAGCCACACGAGCTCTCAGCCGGGCGCCTCTTCCGGCAAGACTTCGCCTTCCAGCAACGGCTGGAGCCACAATAACGGACATCCCCGCCACGGCGCCTCAACCGGCAATGACGATTACCCCTACCTCTATGGTCTGCCCGTGCCCTACGCTGCCGATGACACCGGCGCCTCCGACGAGGATGACGATGACGCCGAGTACCAGGGCGGTCCGACCATCTTCGACCGCCGCGGATGGGGTCCGGAATCCTACGTGCCTCCGTCGTACGAAGGCCCAGCCCACGCGCAAACCCAGGAAGCTTCCTCCGAACCACGGTCGATCCCAACCACGCTCATCTTCAAAGACGGTCATCAATTCGAGATCGAAAACTACGCTGTCGTTGGGCAGACGCTCTACGATGTTAGCCCCGGTCATTCCCGCAGGATCGCTCTCGCAGATCTCGATCTCCGGGCCACCGAGAGAGAGAATGACGCCCGAGGCGTCACGTTCGAGTTGCCGTCCTCGGCCCGGGCAAACTGACCATGCGCCCACTCGCCATCTTCGCGCTGCTGACCGCTCTCACGCCATGGGCAGCAGCTCAAAGAACCTCTAGCGCACACGCCGCCGCTCCTCGCCTCGCCGGCCCGCGCCTCAACTCACCCAGTGCCAGTTTAGCTTCCCGACAAAGCGCGCATCCTTCCGGATTCCGCCGATCGTCTCCTTACACTTCTCTGCCTTTCCCGTTCTTCGGCGATTTTTTCAATCTCGATGACATCTACTCCACCGGCTACCCCGTCGCCTCTCAGCCACCCATCGTCCTCTTCGAAGCCGCCCACGCCCTGACCGGTTCCTCCGAATATCCGACCCGATCTAAGAACGACCGCGAATCGAGCTCGACTCAGCCGCTGATGATCGAGCTTCAGAACGGCCGCTATGTCCGCGTCACCGGTACCCCAGCCAACGGCGAGGCTCTGCCCCTCGAGCCCAGCCACGCTCAACCGAACCATCCTCAGCCAGTGCAAACTCGCCCTAATTCCCCCGCCGCGTCAAACTCCGTCACCCCAACACCGGCGAGCGACCTGCCCCCCGCGATTCTAGTTTTTCGTGACGGACACAGCGAAGAAGTCCGCGACTACGCCATCGCCGACGGCGTCCTCTACGCCCGCGGCGACTACTACACCGACGGATACTGGAACAAAAAGATCGCTCTCTCCACGCTCAACGTTGCCGAAACTCTCGAAGCCAACACCACGCGCCAAGTGAAATTCGTCCTACCCACATCTCCCAACGAAGTAATCACCCGCCCCTAGTTTTACAGGTTTCCCGCATCCGCCTCTCGACGGCGCAGTTTGACCCTGTGCACCTCGGAGCCTGCCTTGAGCGAAGCCCCTGGGCCCCCTGTGGTTAACGATTTTGGGACACTCGACACCCCCCTAGATGCAGCCATCACGCCCCGCCGCGTGCTACAATATGGGTTCGATCCAAATACCAACTAACCGCCTGTAAATGCAACCGTTTAGCCCCAACTTCGCGACCATCAAAGCAGCCGGCGTCGGAGTCCCAGCAGGAACAAAGAAAAGCCATTAGCGAGAAGCCAAAGACCCGAAACCTGAGACCTTAGCAATGCCCGACGATCAAAATCCCGAACTCCCCCTGACTCCTCCTGGCGACGGCAGTCCCGGCGCTCTGCACATTCAGCCCGTAAACATAGAAGACGAGATGCGGAAGTCGTATCTCGACTATTCCATGTCGGTCATCATCGGACGCGCCCTCCCCGATGTCCGCGACGGACTGAAGCCGGTCCATCGCCGCATTCTCTACACCATGCAGCAGATGGGCCTCCAGCCCAATCGCGCCACCCGCAAATGCGCCCGTATCGTCGGCGACGTAATGGGCAAATACCATCCCCACGGCAATCTGGCGGTCTACGACGCCCTCGTCCGCTTAGCGCAAACCTGGAGCATGCGCTACCCGCCGATTTTCGGACAAGGAAATTTCGGCTCCGTCGACGGAGATCCTCCCGCAGCCGATCGCTACACCGAAGCCAAACTAGCGCAAGTAGCCACTGCGCTCTTAGAAGATCTGGATAAAGAGACGGTCGATTTCCGTCCCAACTATGACGGCAGCGAAGTCGAGCCAGACGTTCTACCCGCGCGCATTCCGAACTTGTTAATCAACGGCTCCGACGGAATCGCCGTCGGCATGGCCACAAAAATTCCGCCGCACAACTTAACCGAAATCGTCGACGCCACCATTACGCTCATCAACAACCCCAATGCTCAGCTAGCCGACATTCTAAGGTTCGTCCAGGGCCCGGACTTTCCTACCGCCGGCATAATCCACGGACGCGCCGGAGTCTTTGAAGCCTACCGCACCGGCCGCGGCCGCTTCATGATGCGCGCCAAGGCCGCCATCGAAAACATCACCAAAGACCGTCAGGCCATCATCGTTACCGAAATTCCCTATCAGGTAAACAAAGCCCGCCTCGTCGAACGCATCGCCCAACTGGTCAACGACAAAGATATCGAAGACATTTCCGACATCCGCGACGAAAGCGATCGCGACGGCATGCGCATCGTAGTCGAACTCAAGCGCGGCGCCGAGCCTCAGATTGTTCTTAACCAGCTCTTCAAACACACCTCCATGCAGGAAGGCTTTTCCATGATCCTGCTGGCGGTGGTCAACGGCCAGCCCCGCGAAATGGGGCTGATTCAAGCCATTAAGCACTTCATCAATCATCGCGTCGATGTGGTCCGCCGCCGCACCGCCTTCCTGCTGCGCAAAGCCCGCGATCGCGAGCACATCCTCGAAGGCTATCTCAACGCGCTCGATCATCTCGACAACGTAATCACGATAATCCGCGCCAGCGCCAACCGCGCCGACGCGAGAGAAAACTTGGTCGCCTACTTCGGCGGCAAGAAAATCGACATCAACACCACCGGCCGCGCTCCCAGGCTAGATCCCGAAAAGCCCTTCACCTCGCGCCAGGCCGAAGCTATCCTCGAACTGCAACTGCATCGCCTGACCAAGCTCTCGATCGATGAAATCTCCAACGAACTCAAGGAAACCCGCGAACGCATCGAAGACTACGAATCCATCCTGGCTTCCGAAAGCAAACTCCGCAAAGTCATCATCAAGGAATTAGAAGAAGTAAAAGAACTCTACGGCGACGAGCGCCGCACCCGCATCGAAGACGAAGCCGCAGAAATCGTCCTCGAAGATCTAATCGCCGACGAACAGGTAGCCGTAACTTTCAGCCACTCCGGCTACATGAAGCGCACACCGATCTCCACCTACCGCATGCAGCGCCGTGGTGGAACCGGCCGCACCGGCATGAAGACCCGCGAGGAAGACTTCGTCGAGCATCTCTTCATCGCCTCCACCCACGCCTACATCCTAATCTTCACCAACAAGGGCAGAGTCTACTGGCTCAAGGTCTACGAAATTCCCGACGTCAGCGCCGCCGGCCGAGGCAAACACATCGGCAACCTCATCGGCCTGCAACCCGGAGAAACCGTCCGCACCATGCTAGCCGTGCGCAACCTAGAGGAAGAAAACAAATTCATATTCTTCGCCACGCGCAACGGCCTGGTAAAAAAATCCGAGCTCCGCGAGTTCATTCACGTCCGCTCCAATGGCATCAACGCCATCAACATCGAAGACGGAGACGAACTCGTAGCCGCTCGCATCACCAACGGCAACCAAATTGTGTTCATCGCGACGCACGAAGGCATGGCCATCCGCTTTGATGAGAACCACGTCCGCCCCATGGGCCGCGCCGCCTACGGCGTAAATGGCATCCACCGCGAAGAACGCGACTATGTAGTGGGCATGACTGTAACCCCGAAACCGGAAGCCGAAGGCACAGAGACGGACCAGACAGGGAAGGACCAGGCGGCGACGGGCGTATCGGCCCGTCTGGCGAGCGAAGCGAGCCGAACCGGGGATGCAGAAATCCCAACCACCGAAACCGTAGACCTAACTCAAAAAGGCACGCTAATTCTCTCCGTAACTGAAAACGGCTATGGCAAGCGTACCCCCGCCGACGAATACCGTCTAACCAACCGCGCCGGCAAAGGCGTAATCAATATCAAAACCACGGAGCGCGTAGGCAAAGTAGTAGCCATAGCTCTGGTAGATGAAAACTCTCAGGTAATGCTGATCAGCCAATACGGCAAAATCATCCGCATGGATTCCAAAACCATCCGCGAGTCGGGCCGCAACGCCCAAGGCGTCCGCCTCCTTCACATGGAGCCCGGCGACCGAGTAGCCGCCGCCGTAGTCCTAGCCCCAGAAGAAGAACCCAACGGCAACGGAGGCACGCTTCTCCAGTAGGAAGTCTTTGAAGTTAGGAAGTTTTACAGTCCGGAAGTGTTGCCAGTGTAGGAGTGTGCCCGTGTGGAGCGGGCATTTCTGCCCGCTTGCTTTTGACTTTGGCGGGGACGCGCACGACGTTCAGTCGTGCCATACGCAGCTCAATAAGGATGCGGGCTTTAGCCGCAATCCCAAGGTAAGGTTAGGCGACCAGTCGGCGCGGATAAATCCATGATCCTGTACGGGCAGACTAGTCGTGAGAACCAGCGTCCATCCCCCTCCGGTTTCCACCAAAACGATCCAGACAAAGATATCTCTTGTGTACAGTATCCCAGAAAGTTCTTCACAGCGGCAGCACCGCGGACCAGCCAATCGTCCCAACTGCTCAGCGACAATTCATTGCAGGGGAAGTTGGTGACGGTCAACCGTCGTTCAAAACATTATCGCGCCTGGCGAAGATGCTTCTGAAGCTAATCGTGCCTGGTTCAGACTGCGCGGCTGCGCATCGATCAGATCATCGCGTAGCGCTAGGAAAGCGGTGATTGAGAGAGCGGGGACGCTCAACCTCTCCATCCCGCGGCAGAGATCCTCATCCAGTATCCGCTCCGGAAACTTCCGCACCATTGCCACCCTCTCGCACCGATGCGGATGATTACGTTCAAAACATGGGTAGTGTGTGAGTGCTTTGCAGGTACTAGGTACTACTTAACTCCCTGCTTCCGATTAATCTCCCACGAAAACTCCGTGAAGAAATTCAGCAGCGTCCCCCACCCCACCTGCTCCACCGCCGCCCGCCCGCCGTTGGTAAACGCATTCTTTGGACTCGGCTTCCAAGCCGTAGAAATCAGTCCTCCGCCAAACGCTCCTCCGTACAAAGCCCACTGCGGACGCAAATGCTCCTCGCTGCGATCATATGTCACTAAGTTCCTGACAAACGCATGCCGCGTCCGCCGCCACAACCCCTGGCACTTACATTGGTCGTAGCGCACTTCATATCCCAGTTTCGCATTGCCCAAAGCCGCCAGCGAATTCGCCGAGATAAACTGTCCTTCCCGCGACGCAAATCGCTCCGCATACCCTGCCCACCCAGTGTTCCACTGGTAAGGCACCCCGCGCGCCTGGTCGATCGCCGCGGCAAACATTCGCTTGATGTACGCCTCCGGAGTAGTCAGCGTCTCCCGCAGATAAATCTCTTCCCGCTGCTCTCGAGTCGGGGAAACCAACGACCGGTTCCTGCCCATATACTCACCGGCAATCCACCCCGACTCCCAGTCCCTCGCCTTCTTCAGGCCCGCCGTCGCCGCATCCCTAGTCATGACGACGGGATTTGCATTTTGCTCTTTCTTCTTACCCTCTCCCGGCGCATCCGGAAGCTCTTTCCCCGTGGCCTGTCCAGAGTTCTGCGGAGGAGTCTGCGCCGGCTCCTGCGCCCACGCGCGGCCCAAGCCCAGAACACCCAATAGGCATGCCATCACAAACGCAAAGCACGCCCTATCCCGTGCCCTCTGTGGTAAAGCGTTTGACTTTTCCACCGGCGACACCCCTCCAATACTAATCTCCGTTGGATGCAATCACTATACAATCCCGTTGCTGGTTAAAACGTAGGGCGTCTCGTCGCACGAAGCGCCGGCATCCTTCACCGTAGCCATGACGCTGGTTCGCTCTCGACCTCCGCGTCGCGCCGCCGACCCGTTGCAAGAATCATGACGAGTCGGCTCTTGCGACAGTCCGGCGCTGGCGATTCCAACCCCGCCAACTGGAACGGTGACCCTAATGCCAGTTCAAATCAGAGTGGATGTTTAACTGCGTTATATCGCTCGCCTCTCGGCACCAGGTAGTCGCAACTCGCCCTACCCTCGCTCAAACGCATGCTTCTTCTCCAACTCTTCGACCGCAGTCCGCATCGCAGCTGCAAATCGTTCCGCCTGCGCCATTAGCCGAGCGGTCGCCTCCGCCCACTCACCGTCCATCTGCACCAATCCACCCGCCGCCAATCGCCCCGCAACTTCCAGCAAGTGCTCCGCAGTAGTCTCCAGATATTGCGCCTCACTAGGATCCCCAATCCAAACTCGCTCTTGCCCACCGAACTTAGTCTGCCAATAAACCCTCCGCTCCAAGAAAGCAGCAATCACTTCATCCGAGGCTTTCCCAAACACCCACTTCTGCCGCTTGAAGTCATAATGCCGGCTCGAAAACGCCACCGGCTTCAGCTTCCCCGACTTTACAAACTCAATCTGCTTCCGGTCCACTTCCTTGCGCAAAGCATTGATCACCGGACTCTCCGCGTCCTTAGCCTCCAGCGACGCCAGCACTTCCCGAACCGTAGCCGACAAATTCACCGCCACCGGCGCATGCAGTCCATCCGAACCCTCCAGCCGGATGTCCCCATGCAGCACCCAAAAATCCGCCCCCGAACTAGACCGGTGAAACGGCCACTCCAACTCAATCGTCAGCGGCATCCCGCTCACAGTTACCCAAATCTTTTTTCGATCACTCCCACCCGCCAGTACCATTTCGATCCCCATTATTCGGATAAATGAACCAAGCCCGCGTGAAGTACGGACTGGAAACCGGAAACTGACAACTCGGTACCAGCTACTTCTTCCGCACCCTAGCCCCCATCCGCAACAATTTCCGAACCGTCCCCGTAGGCAGCCGCTTCATCTGATCATGCAACTCAGTCACGGCCTCAAAGAATCCCGCCATAGCCGCCAAACGCTCCCGCGTAAAATCCGCCCCCGGCTCCTTGGGATCCAATTCCTCCAAACACCGCCGCAGCAACTCCCGCGTAGGATCAATCTCCCGCCGCTTCCGCTGCTCGATCACCAGCCGGAACATCTCCCAAACATCCTTCATCGACTCATAATGTTCCCGCCGGTCACCCAGCACATGCACCGCCCGCACAATCCCCCAAGTCTCCAACTCCCGGATCGAAGTGCTAACATTCGACCGAGCCACGCTCAAAGTCTCCGCAATCTCCTCCGCCGGCAGCGCTCGCGGCGACAAATACAGCAGCGCATGAATCTGCGCCACCGTCCGGTTAATCCCCCACCGCGTCCCCATCTCTCCCCAATGCAAAATGTACTGCTTCTGCATCGCCGTCAAAGTAGCCATATCAGTACTTTCAGTTCAATCAGAATCTAGAGAATGTGCCGCCGCCATGTCACCGCTCACGCTCCCTTGGATCTTTGCTCTGGATCTAGTACGTCGACTCTTCGATCCGGTCATCCCGAACGAAGTGAGGGACCCCGGTTTCTCGAGCAGCGCGACTGTCCCGGCAGACGACGGCTGGCCGCTAACGAACTAGCTACTGGGGACTCGGGACTCGCCACCCGGCACTCGCGCCTCGCCGCTCTGCTTAACCACCTTCTTCTGAGGAGCCTTCCGCTCCGCCTCCGCCCGCTTCCGCTCCTGATACCGCCGATCATGAGACGACTGGTCCGACGCTTGTTTCTTCATCCCTCCAGCTTGCCACAGCCCCGCAAACATAGCCAGCCCATGCGCAGACGATGTAGACAAGGAGATACTCCGCTCGAGGTATGCTCGGTTAGAGCGGACACTCCTATCCGCTGCTTTTGACTTTGACGCCGACTTTAATTTGACGTTGATTCTGGCGCCCAGTCCAGCTTGTTGAAGCACCGAGAGTGCGGATCAATCATTGTCGAGACGCGGGCGACTCGCGCGCGAAAAGGGCGGAAACTGCAATTGACGCCCAGAATCATGTGGGAACAGCCACCTCGGCTGTCCGTCGAGCAAAGCTCGGCTGTCATGCCGAGCGCAGCAGGATCGCCCAGAGGACGATCCTACGCAGTCGAAGCATTTCAACCCGGTGCCACTCTCTCAAAACTCGATCAGGAGTTTTCACCCCGAGGAATTCATAATATTAGGTAAGCTATGCTGGAGCAGCGGGCGAAACGACCTTCTCACGACTCGGTTGCGATTGAATGGGAGGCGCAGCATGCCGCGTTCGGAGTTAAGGGTCCGGTCAGAGCGGTAAATTCAGACCTCAGCAGATGGGAAAAACGGCAATCTCATTCCGGGTCTTTTCGTGAGCCCAGCCGAAGTCTTCTTCACCCAATACCGGGGTCCGGTCGACGAAAGCGTCTATCACCTCATGCATGAGCTAGCCCAGGCGAAGTCGGCAAGCAGAGGAAGCGAGGGCACTGACCCACAGGCCTTGATAGAGGCGTATCCGCGGTTCTTCGCGCGTGGGCGCTGAGAATCCTATGCACGCCGCTCGCATAGCCGAACTGCTCCACCCCTTCTTGCAGGAAGCCAACGACCAACGACCAAAGCCCAGCGACGACCTCTATCAAGATATATCGACGTACATCGATATACTCCTCCGCTGGAACGCCCGCATCAACCTAACCGCCGTCCGCAATCCAGAAGAAATCGTAACCCGCCACTTCGGGGAATCCCTTTTCGCGGCCAGCCGTCTGTTCCCGCGTGTTTACCCCCCGCCCTCTGGGTACGCTGTCGTGGATTTTGACTGTGACCCGGTTAACGACCAACGACCAAAGCCCAAAGACCGCGCAGCCGAGCGCGCAGCAGACGTAGGCGCCGGCGCCGGCTTCCCCGGACTCCCGATGAAACTCTGGGCCCCCAACATCGCCCTTACCCTGATCGAGTCCAACCACAAGAAAGCAACCTTCCTGCGCGAAGTGGCCCGCGCCCTTACATTGACGGACATCAATATACAAAACATCCGCGCCGAAGCCCTCCCCCCGGTCACCTTCGACGTAGTAACCCTGCGCGCCGTAGAGCGCCTGACCGACGTCCTCCCGACAGCCGCCAGGCTCGTAGCTCCCTCCGGACGCCTAGCCCTGCTGATCGCCTCCGCCCAGCTAGAAGCCGTCCATTCCACTCTTCCCCAGCTTACATGGGATCCACCAATTCCCATCCCCGAGTCCAAATTCCGCCTCATCCTAGTCGGTCGTCCCGAACCACAAAGGTGAACAAGTGGAGTGTAGGAGCCGTTTTTCCCTTAGAATGCTGCGTAGAATGACCGTCCCATGCCATAAAAAGCACTTAAAGTGGTGAGCATCCAGGTTTTGTGCCAGTTTTCCTAGTCGACTGCACTTCCGAAGACCATCCAAAGTGTTCCAAACCGGAACATTATGGAGATATGTTCCGACCGGAACATTTCAACGATATGTTCCAACCGGAACATCGATTGATGTGTTCCACTCGGAACCCAGCGCAAATGGGCCGCCAACCCCCAGTCGAGCAAGGCCCCCAATGCTAACCAGACGAGGGCTCCGCCCTTGAGTTCCCTTCGGGCTATGAGGCCGGCGCCGGAGCCAGAAGCCGGCAGACAGATGCGTATCCATTTCGGCCGGAGCCGGGCTTCTTCATCCCCGACTCTGCCGAGTCACTCGTGTAGCTCCCTTGGACGAATTGGTCGCTGCGCTCGGGCTGAAGCTTGCTGCTCTTTCAGTCCCCGACGCGAACAAGATTCTCGGCGGTACCCCCCAATAACGGCCTTAGGGAGTCGTACTCAGCACATCGCTCGAGGGTTCCGACCGTTGTTTTGACCCCCTTGGCGACTGAAATGAGCGGCTAGAAAGTTGCGCGAGAGTTCCGACTGGAACATTGGACACGTTTTGCACACAAATTCGCCTTCCGCATAACAATCGACCTTGCATTCGAAACGTGAACCCTACTATTCTTCAAAAAGTTCTGGCTCCTCGACAATTTATATGGGACGCGTCATCGCTGTTGCCAATCAGAAGGGCGGCGTGGGGAAAACTACGACTGCCATCAATCTAGCCGCGTCCTTCGCGGCGGCTGAAGTGAACACGCTGCTCATTGACTGCGATCCGCAATCGAATGCCACCAGCGGCCTGGGGCTGGTGAAGGATCCGGAACGCATTTCTACTTACGACTTGCTGCTGGGCGCAGCCTCTTGCGAGGAGGCATTGGCAACTACTGATCTGGAACAGCTATGGCTGATCCCCTCGCACAAGAACCTGATCGGGGCAAACATTGAGCTGGTGGAAGCTGAGCGGCGCGAGTACTGCCTGCGGCAAGCGATCGCGCCCTTGCGTGATCGCTTCCAGTACATTGTGCTGGACTGTCCGCCGGCGCTTGACTTGCTGACTCTGAACGCGCTGGTCGCGGCTGACTCAGTGCTGATTCCTATGCAGGGGGAATACTTTGCTCTCGAAGGCATCAGCGAGTTGATGGACACAGTGGAGAGAATCCGCGCGGCGCTGAACCCAGGGCTTGAGATTGAAGGTGTGGTGCTGACCATGCTCGATGAGCGCACCAACCTGGCGCAGCAGGTGACGGCTGAGCTGAGAAATTATTTTGGGGAGAAGGTGTGTGCGACAACCATACCGCGGAACATACGGCTGGCGGAGGCGCCGAGCCATGGGAAGCCGGCGCTCGTGTACGATCCGCGGTCGAAGGGGGCGGAGAGTTACATCCGGCTCGCTAAGGAGATCCTTGGGAAGCAATTAGCGGCCGCCAGTTCCCAGCCAGCAGCCGACAGCCAGCAGCGGTCAGAAGAGGCGGAGAAGCCGCTGGGTGCGGAGGAGATGGATAAGACGGCTTGATAGATCGATGAATGTCGATATACATATATTGATATACATCGATATACCGAAGGGGTCGGGCCCGGCGTGCTGCAGGTGGCTTGCCTAGGTCCCTTCGGCCCGCAAAAGGGCTTGGGCCTTCAGGATGACAGGGTTTCGGAAGGGGATAAGGGATGACTGCTAGTTCGGCGGCGGAGAAGTTGACTGGGCATGGCGTCGAGAAGAAAGCCGAGAAGGTGGAGAAGCGGCGGGCTTTGGGCCGGGGGTTGGCTTCTTTGTTGCCGGGGCCGCGGGTGGTTGCCGACCAGGGGTTAAAGCCCGAATCATTTTCGCCTCCAGGGGGCACGGCTCCCGCCGTGCCCTTTCCCTCGTCGCCGGCCGCCAGTGCAGCGGGCGCTGAGGGCAGTAGTGGCGTCGGCGAGACCGAGATCCCATTGCCTGTCCCCGCATCGGAACAAGGTGACGCGGACGAAGTGATTTCTATTCCGGCGGCGGCCGCAGACGGGGTGGTGGGCAACCGGGTGATTCATCTTCCAATCGACCTGATTGAGAAGAATCCGTATCAGACTCGGTCTGTGTTTGATGAGGAGACGCTTTCGGAACTGCGGGATTCGATCCAGGAACATGGGGTAGTGCAGCCTGTCGTGGTGCGGCCGGCGGAGGAGGAAGGGCGTTACATCCTCGTTCTCGGGGAGCGGCGGTTGCGGGCTTCGAGGATGGCGGGGAAGGAGACGATCCCGACTTTGGTGCGCCGGCTCTCGCCGCAGCAAGCGGCGGAGATGACCGTGTTGGAGAATATTGTCCGGGAGGATTTGAATCCGATCGAGCAGGCGGAGGCGTTCCGGGTGCTCAGCCTGGAGTTTAAGCTGACGCAGGCGCAGATTGCGGATCGGATTGGGTTGTCGCGGGAGACGGTGTCGAATTATATGCGGCTGTTGCGGCTCCCGCAGAAGGTGATGGATTACATGCTGGCGGACCGGCTCAGCTTCTCGGACGCACGGGAGATTTTGCGGCTGGAGAACAACGACCACATCGAGGCCGTGGCGGAAGAAGTGGTTACGCACAAGTTGAAATGGGATCAGATTGAAGATCGGGTGATGCGAATCAATGGGTCGTTTGCGATGCTGCCGGGACAGACTCTCTCGGGAGAAAAGAAGAAGAGCGGTGGGGCGCGGTGGATGGATCCGAATGTCCGGGCGGCGCAGACGGATATGGAGCGCACTTTAGGGATGCGGGTGAGGATCCGGGATCGGCATGGGAAGGGAAAGATTGTGATTGAGTACGCTAGCGTGGACGATTATGAGCGGGTTACTTCGATGCTCCGTGGTAAACAGTAGATAGTACCGGGCGCCGAGTAGCGGCTTCTGGAGGGCGGCCTGACGGCCGCCTTCTTTGTTTCGGGGAGGAATCACGAACGTTAAGGAATCTAGATGGTAATGGTGGAATGTGCCGCGGAATTTTGGGGATTATGATGGAGTCTGTGGGCGGGAATCTTGGGGAAAATGGGTGATGGGCCTGACTGAAGTCGAGAAAGTCTTGGGATCGGTGGCCGTGCAATTGATGAATGGCGAGGAAGTTCTTCTCGAGGACCAGAAGATTCGCGTTAAGCGGGTGGGGAGTGGGCGGCTGCGGATGGTTCAGTTCCGGATGAACGGGCGGGTCTTGGCGGCCATTGAGCAGAACCGGGAGAAACCCAGCCGATGGGGAAAGCTGGCGCGGGAGAAACATCAGGTGGTCCAGTTTCAGGATGTGGAGACGCATAAGTATGTAGCGGTGTCGGTGGATGGGGAGGTGCAGCAGTATTGAGAGTTGTCAGTACCAAGTAGATCGATTCCATAATAATGTTGCACTACCGCTCGATCCGGCTGATGCTGGGCAATCATTGCGCCCACATCTCCAACGAGACGAGCGGCCTTCCTGGCAACGCTGCCGAACCGGTTTGAATTCACCTTCACGCCCAAACACGGGTCCTGCCTAAACTTGATCGACTCGTTCTTCCGGAAGATGGCGAAGACCCTGTTCAGTGAGATCCGAGTTCGCCTCCGCCGAGGAACTGAAGGCACGGATCGAACTCTACGTCAAAGAAGTCAATGAGACCCCGAGGGGTGTTTCGTTTGGACGTACAAACTGGAAACGTTGTCCCTGGTTTAGTGATTGATCTGCATTTTTGCAAGTCCTCCCATGTTCTCCTGGCAACGGCGGAGCTACGCTGCCTTTGACCGCTGAAGGCGGCTGTTGCCACAGGGGCACTTTGACCCACGGCTGTGGGGTGGATGTAGGGATGCCCTTCGGCTTCACTCAGCGTGACCGGGCTTATTTACTTGGCGAAAAAGTAGTCGAAGGATTTTACGGCGGTGAATTCGTCGTCTTTGACGTCGAAGACGGTGTAGAGCTTGGTGACGTTCAGCACGTCCTGGACTTTCTTGGAGAGGCTGAGGAGCTTGAGTTCGCCGCCGGCATTGCGGACGGTGGTGAAGCTGCTGACCAGTTCGCCGACGCCGGAGGAGTCGATGTAATCGACATGGGCGAGGTTGAGTACGATTTTTTTCTTGCCTTGGGCGATGAGCTGGTGGACGGTGTCGCGGAGCCTTCCGGTTTCGTCGCCTAGAGTGATGCGTCCGTTGATATCGACGAGCGTGACGTGGCTGACTTCGCGGGTGGTGATGGTCATGTTTTCCAGTTTCTAGTTCCCACCCATACATGGGAGGTTCGGGTGAATGGTAGAGGGTGAGGCGTCGCAAAGTCAATGGGTGGGAAGTTGAACGGAATGCAACGATTGCGAATCGTATTCCCGCCCCGCAGAGGCCGTGGTGGCTCGGGATGACAGGCTTGTGGCAGAGCTGCCGGCCCTACTTATGCGGAGCAATTTTAGTCGTAGGTAAGCGAGTCGACGGTGCGGCCGGCGGAGATGGGTTGGGAGTCGCGGATTTCCTGAATGGGAGAAGTGACGATGGGAGTGTCGTATTCGGGGTGGCGAAATTCGAGGTGCATGCCGCGGCCTACGTATTGGAGCTTGAGCATGGAACCTCCCCAGGTAGAGCCGGCGATAGCGACTTGAACCGGGTCGGGACAGAATTCGGGATGACCGGAAATGAGTGCGTCGCTGCCCCCGAGGAGGACGGCGGTGTAGCAGTGGTGCATGGTTTGAATGTGGAGAACGGTGGAAGGCGGAAGATCGTGGAGGAAAACTCCGCCTTCGATCTCCGATTGGATGATGGCGTGGTTGACGTCATCCGCCAGGTTGGGGTGCGGGTTGAACATTACCGATGCCAAAGTATAGGTTACTGGGTTTCGGGCGGGCGAGCAAGGGTTGTTTGGAATTTTCGACGAACTTTCGGGAGGGGGGCTTCCGAGGAAGGCAAGAGCTCTCTAACTACTGGGGACACAGGGCAGGGCTCTGGGTTAGGGGATGATGGCGATGGAGCCTTTGGGGCCGACGATTAAGGCTCCGCCGGTGGGGTATGGGCTAAGGGCATTGAAGTGGAGGCCGGACTTTTTGGGCGGGCTGATTCTGGTGGGGTTGCGAGGTGGGCGAAAATCATAGATAAATTTCGGGCCGACCAGGAAGAGGCGGACGTGCGCCTGGTTTTCCGCAAAATCTTGGGCTTTGGGATTCTTGCGTCCCTGGTCGTAGGCTGCGGCGGAGTAATAGGACTGGGGGAAGATTTGGGAGAGGGTCCAGGTTTTGCCGCCATCGTTGGTGAAGGCGAGATTGGGGCCGTCCCGGTCGGGATGTTTGTAGTCGCCGCCGGCGATTACGCCGTGAGCTGGGTCGCGGAAAACGATGGAGAAGATGCCGGCGGAGTCGGGGCCATGGAGGATGGGAGTATCAAAAACCTGCCAGGTTTGGCCGCGGTCGGGGGAGTGGAAGACGCGGGCGGCGCGCCCGCCGGTGGCGAACCAGATGTTGGGGTCGGGGTCTGAAGCCGCTTCTTTTTCCGAAGGCTGATGCAGCGCTCGAGCGCCGCTTTTCCACGGTAGTGTCGGCGTAGTGGAGTTGGGGCCGACACCGTAGGTCGCGCTGGCGAAACCAAGATCCCTCGCTTCGCTCGGGGTGACAAGGGTGTGGGCGCTCGGGATGACGTAGCTTTGTGAGTTCGCGATCACAGTGGTGCTGGAGAGGATGGCTAGGCAGGAGTTGCTCGCGGCGAATGCGCCTTCACCTTCTATAGCTCGCGGGAGTTGATCGGGTGGGATGGGCGTCCAGGTTTGTCCGTCGGTGGTGATCAGGAGTTCGAATTTCAGTTTGCCGGTCTCATCGGGGATGGGATCGCCGAGAACGATGCCATGGGTCGGGTCCCAGAAGACCATGGAGTCGAAAAAGCCTTTGGGATTTGTATTGGTGAATTGGAGCTGCCAGTGCTCGCCAGCATCGGTGGTGTGGTAGATGCGGGACTGGTCAGCGGGACCGGCGGACATGAGAAAGGCTTCGCTGGCGGAGAAGGCGACCACGGCGCGGAAGTCGAGGGCGGCGGCATCGGGAACTTGTGCGGGAGTCCAGGTGCGGCCGGCGTCGGTGGTGAGGAGATAGGTGCCGTGGGTGCCGGAGGCCCACGCGATAGTTTGCGAAACAGCACTCGCGCCGCGGAGGTTTTCCGTGGTGTGGGAGGGATGAGTCTGCGGGCTGCGCTGGGCGACGGCGGTAGCGGCGAGAAGGATTAGCAGGGTGCGCATGGGAAGATTGTCGCAGAAAAAAGCGGGAAGAGGTGGCCGTGAGAAATTGCGCGGGAGTTAAGCGCCGCGACCATCGGCGGGGACGGCAAGTTGCACGGTCCTTTGCTCGGCACAGGATGACAGTCCAGCTTAATTCTGTTCACTCGATTTAAAGAAATGCGCCGTGGCTACTTAGCGACGAAATCGGCGAAGGTGGCGGTCTTGCCGAAGTAGATGCGGAGGGTGCATCTGCGGCCGACGTGGGCAAAGGCGACTTCGAGGGCGTCCGCGGGTTGGCTTACCTGTTCGGTCTCGATTGCCGCGCGGGCGAGGTCTTGCTTCTCGTCGTAGGCGGCGCCGGGGGTAACGTTCTTGTTGACGACGAGGGTCCACTTGTCTTTAGCCGGGATGGGGTAAACCGTATAAGCGCCGACGGGGATGGTAGCACCGGCGAAGTTGAGCTGGGCTTCGGTAAATAGAGTCATGGGAGCGCCGCCTGGGGCCCAGGGCTTGCCGTTGGGAGCCCTGTCGTTCTTGGCGCTCACGGAGTTGTAACGGATGTAGACCTGGCGGCCGTCGTCGAGGTTGCAGGTGGTGGTGGTGGGCTCGGATTGTGCTCTGCAGACGGCAGTGAGCGTGAGCGGAATAAGAATGGCGACGACGAAGCGAGCGCGGAACATGGCAGACCCTCTGGGGCAAGAGTGTAGCGCTGAAACGGGCGGAGGGAAAGAGGATTTGAATTCTGGTGGATTTGAATTCTGGTCTTTGGGCGTCCGCGGGCGCTTCGCCCGGGCCGGACAGCCGAGGCCGCTGTCCCCTCATGCCTTCCTTCCACACGAGCATTTCTTCCACACGAGCATCGCAAGCCCCGTTCGTTGCTGGTCTTCGGTGATGTACTCAGCGGGTAGGTGGGTTGCTACCGTGAGTGGGGCGAGTACCGGCAGTTGACACTGGTACCGAGCGAGGACGAAAACTCATGGCGACGGCGGTGCGGCTGAAGATTCTTTACGGTGAGGGGGATGGGTAAGCACAGGCGGCCATGGCAGCGGCATTGGAGAAGGCGGGTCACACGGTGGAGAAAGCAGTGGGACGTAAGGCCGTGGAAGCGGCGATTGGCAAGAACAGGTTCGACCTGGTCGTATTGGGGCCGACACTCAGCCGCAATGACCGGCATCATCTGCCGTATGTGGTGAAGAAGGGGCAAGCAGACGTCAGTGTGCTGGTGATGCACGCGGATGGAAGCCGGCACCCCTATGTGGATGGTTGCACCGACACAGGGGCGAGCGTGGAAAATGTGCTGGCGCGGATTGAAGGGATGGCGATTGCGGGGATGATGCCGGCGGCAGCGGCGGCTGGTCGATAGTAGCGAGTTGCTGGAGGGGCGGCTTTCGGCCGCTCCTTCTTTTTGGACGGAGGAAAAGCCTCAACCCCCGAGGGTCACAGAGAGTCACAGGGGAATTCTTATTGCTACGAATCTAGGTGGTTAGCTGGTGGGATCGATCGGGGCTTGCGGCGCCCATTTCTCGATCTGCTGGGCGCGCCGTTTGATGGAAGTGGAATTCCGAGTCGCTCGGCCGGAGAGAGTTTTGTGCGAACCTGGTTGGTAATAGTGGAATTTTCTGAGCATTTCTTGCGGTTGACTCGGTTGTTGGATATTCGAACAGCTACCTGCAAGACCGTGTAGTGGGCTTCTTTTCTCAAGAAACTTCTTACTGACAACTTTTGAGAAGCGAATCGGTGCCGGGTACATCCAAGCCGGTGTGCGGTTCGTCCGACTGCGGACTCGCTCGCTCGCTTGAGAGCCCCTACAGCTTTCGTCAGGGCAGGCCGTGGCGGCCGTCCCCACATGAGCTTCTTGGTTTCTTCAAAACCTTTGAGGAGGGTGCAATGGGAATTAGTGCGGAGTTGCTGCCGGAGTTTGATCTTGAGATGGCGTCGGCTCGGCGGACGTTGGAGCGGATTCCGGAGGACAAGCTGGCCTGGAAGCCGCATGAGAAGTCGATGACGCTCGGACGGCTGGCGGGACACATTGCGGAGCTGCCGGGAATGGGAGTGAGGGCGATGAAAGAGGATGCCCTCGATTTTGCCAACCGTCCGGCCGGCGAGGTCGCGCGCAAGCCGACGGTGGCGGAGTCGCGGGGGCATGTGCTCGAATTATTCGATAAGAATACTGCGGCGCTGCGGGCAGGGATTGCGGGTGCCAGTGATGAGCATTGGTCTAAGAACTGGAAGCTCTCGGCGGGGGAAAAAAAGTTTTATGACGGGCCGCGGATAGGTGCGATCCGGCGGATGGTGATGAGCCACATGATTCATCATCGAGCGCAGTTGGGAGTTTATTTGCGGTTGAATGGAGTGCCGGTGCCTTCGGTGTATGGGCCTTCGGCGGATGAAGGACGATAGCGTGTGGGGCGTAATTGTTTTTCATCAACCTGAGTCCTATAATTCTGGCCCCAAGATGGGGAGGGTTCAATACGGTTGCCTCTAGCGGAGTTCCACCGCTCTTGACCAGACCTGGCCCAGGCGACCCGAGAAGGTATGGCGGGTTGGACTTTCGCGTCTATCTGGATCTAAAGAATCTAATCCATCGCTACCTGCTCACTAAGTTGGATCTGGAGAGAATTGCCAGCGCCCCGGACGAGCGGACGCGGGGGAAAGTGTTGGCCGTGATCCAGGATGCGGTGTCGCGAGTCAAGACGGCGCTCGGGGTCCCTGAAAAAGAGCGTTTGTCGCTCGAAATCCTGGATGAAGTCTTTGGCCTGGGGCCGCTTGCGCCGTTGCTACAAGACCCGACGATCGATGACATCCTGGTGAACGGCGCTAAAGAAGTTTATGTGGAACGCGCCGGCGTTCTGGAAGAAACCAAGATCATCTTCAAGGATGATGCGCACCTGATGCGCGTCATCAACAAGATTGTTTCGGCGATCGGAAGGCGAGTGGATGAATCGTCGCCCATGGTGGACGCTCGACTGGCCGACGGATCCCGTGTCAATGTGATCATTCCGCCCTTGGCGATTGACGGTCCCCATCTTTCGGTGCGCTGTTTTGGTCACGTTCCTCTCACCGAAGAAAACCTACTGGCCAATAAGACTTTGAGTGCGCCGATGCTGGGGTTGTTGAAAGCTGCGGTGGGAGGACGTCTTAATATTGTGATCTCCGGCGGGACGGGAGCCGGAAAGACCGCATTGCTGAATGTGCTCTCCGGCTACATTTCCTCGAAAGAACGCATCGTCACGATTGAAGACTCGGCGGAACTGCGACTGAAGCAGCACCACGTGGTCCGGTTGGAATGCCGGCCCGCCGACGCGGAAGGCAAGGGCGCGGTCCAAGCACGGCAACTGGTGACCAACAGCCTGAGGATGCGTCCCAACCGGATCGTGGTGGGCGAGGTGCGAGGCGAAGAAGCCTTCGACATGCTGCAAGCGATGAACACAGGCCATGACGGATCACTGACCACGGTGCACGCCAACTCCCCCCGGGATGCTCTCGCCCGCATGGAGACTATGGCCACGATGGCGAACCTCAACTTGCCCGAGAGGGCGATTCGAAAACAGATCGCGTCCGCGGTTTCTCTGGTTCTTCAGGTGGAGCGCTTCAGGGACGGAACGCGCCGTCTCACACATATCTCCGAAATCACCGGCATGGAATCTGACCTGATCAGCATGCAGGATCTATTTGTGTTCGAACAGCAAGGACTTTCATCCGACGGGCGCGTGCTCGGAATTTTTAGGGCCGAGGGCATCCGGCCCAAGTTCGCCGAAAAACTCAAGGCCGTCGGCTTTCCCCTGCCAACCAATATGTTTGACTAACCCGACAGAGACTGGTGGTGAACGGCACCGCCGTGGATCTATCGACTGTGTGGCGGATTCTCTTTCGGGAAACCTGCCCTTTCGAACCAGCCCTTTTTAAATCAGCCACTTCGCTGAGGATGACAACACAAGTGCCATGCACGTTGGTCACTTTGGCCGCGGGTCCGCAGTTCGCTAAGATCGCAAAATGGATTTAGAGTGCTTGATCGTGACCTGCGACCCCTCTCTGTTAGGTCATGTCCAAGCCGGTTTAGGTACGCACGGAGCCTCGCTTCACCTCCGCCAGGATTGCGCGAGCGCGATCGAGTTTGTCTCCCGCCGGCATCTGGATGGACTTGTGGTCGACTGTGACGATGTGCCCGGAGGCGCAAGAGTACTCCCCGCGCTGCGGGCCGCCCCCGCGAACAAGCAGACCCTTATTTTGGCGGTACTGAATGGTATGACGAGCGCCCGGGAAGCTCTCGCTCTAGGGGCCGATCTCACACTCAGTAAACCGATTCAGCAGGCCCGACTACGCAGCATCCTAGAGGGCACCGTTCCCAAGATGGAACGCGAACATCGTAGATATTTCCGATTCTACGTGGATGTGCCTGTGCGGTTTCAGAATGCTCTTGGGCAATCCTTCACGGCCAAGATGAAGAACGTGAGTGAAGGAGGGATGGCCATCAAGCTCACTGATCCGCTGCGACTCAAAGGAGTCGTCACCGTGGAGTTCGAGCTTCCCAGCCTCGACCCACAAGCTTTTCATGCCAAGGCGGATGTAGTTTGGAGTGACTCCTTTGTGATGGGCCTGCGCTTCTTATACGTCAGCAAAGACTCGGGAGTTGCGCTTCAGGCTTGGCTAGACTCGTTAGAGGGTCAGTCCCATTTCCGTGAATCGGTTCAACCCTCCTCCTGACAGGCTGGGTTCCTTTTCTCCAAACCATCGCGTGCAAGAGCGGCTTCCCGGAGAAGGCCCGCGGCGTCGGTGGCGCGAAGGCTGCTTGCATCGATCCCTTCGACCAGCTCAGGGCAGCTGCTTCGGCCCCCAATTCAGCCCCGAAAAAAGCGCGGCCTCAGGATGACGATTCTCGGAATGGGGTCACCGTCCACTGCTATTCGAGGGTCACGTTCATATCTAGATTGTGGGCGACGAAGGACCAGGTGTCGGCGGTTTCGTCGATTAGCTTGGTGATTGATTTGCCGGCGCCGTGGCCGGCTTTGGTTTCGATGCGAATCAGGACGGGGGCGGGTCCGGCTTGATCGGCTTGCATGGTGGCGGCGAATTTGAAGCTGTGGCCGGGGACTACGCGGTCGTCGTGATCCGACGTGGCAATCAGAGTGGGGGGATATTTCGTTCCGGGTTTCAGGTTATGCAGCGGCGAGTAGGCGTAGAGCGCTTTGAACTCTTCGGAATTGTCGGAGGAGCCGAAGTCGGAGGTCCAGGCCCAGCCGATCGTGAATTTGTGGAAACGCAACATGTCCATGACGCCGACTTCGGGCAAGGCTGCGCCGAAAAGATCGGGACGCTGGGTTAGGCATGCACCGATCAGCAATCCGCCGTTGCTGCCGCCGCGCATAGCGAGCTTGGGGGTTGAAGTGTAGTGGTTGGCGATCAGCCATTCGGCGGCGGCGATGAAGTCGTCGAATACATTCTGCTTTTTGAGTTTCATTCCGGCCTGGTGCCACTCCTCGCCGTATTCGCCGCCACCGCGCAGGTTGGGCTGAGCGTAGACGCCTCCCATTTCGAGCCAGACAACGTTCGGGACAGAAAAGAACGGGGTGAGAGAGATATCGAATCCGCCGTAGGCGTAGAGCAGGACGGGATTCTGGCCGTCGAGCTTCAGCCCTTTTTTATAGGTGAGAAACATGGGGACGCGGGTGCCGTCTTTGCTGTGGTAGAAGACCTGTTTGGTTTCGTAGCGGGTGGGATCGAAGTCGACCTTGGGCTGGCGGTAGACAGCGCTTTTGCCGGCTTGCGGATCGTAGCGATAGACCGTGGTCGGGGCTGTGAAACTGGTGAAGGCGTAGAAGGTTTCTTTGTCCTTGCGTTTGCCGCCGAAACCTACGGCGGTGCCGATGCCAGGCAGGTCGACGTTGCGCAGGAAGGCGCCGCTCAGGTCGTGGACGCGGACTTCGGTGCGCGCGTCTTTCAGGTAGCCGAGGAGAAACACATTGTCTACGACATCGGCGAACTCGAGTTTGTCTGGGCCCTGAGGAACTAGGGTCTTCCAGTTGGCGCACTCAGGATGGCGGGTGTCGATGGCGATCAGGCGTCCGCGGGGAGCGTCGAGATCGGTATGGAACCAGAAGACGGGACCGTCGTTCTGGATGAATCTGTATTGGGCATCGAAGTCGTCGAGCAGCCTTACGATTTGGGAATCCGGTTGCGTGAGATCTTTGTAGTAAAGGCGGTTCTTGGGGGAAGTGTCTTGGGTGACGGTGATAATCAGATAATGGCCGTCATCCGTGACTTCGCCGCCAAAGAACATCTCTTTATTGTCGGGGCGCTCGTAGATGAGTTTGTCTTCGGATTGGGCGGCGCCCAGGCGGTGATAGTAGAGCTTCTGGAAATAATTGGTGTCGCGCATCATGGCGCCTTTGGGTTCGTCGTAACGGCTGTAGTAGAAACCCTTGTTGTCTTTGGTCCAGGAGGCGCCGGAGAATTTTACCCACTTGATGTCGTCGGGAAGGTCTTTGCCGGTGTCGACGTCGCGCACGTGCCACTCGGTCCAGTCGGAGCCGGAAGTAGCGATGGCGTAGGCCATCAACTTGCCGTCGTCCGAGACCGCAGTACCGGCTAGCGCGACCGTGCCATCGTTCGAGAACGTGTTGGGATCGAGCAAGACGCGTGGTTCGGCGTTGAGGGACTCGGCGACGAGGAGTACGTTCTGGTTCTGGAGTCCGTTGTTGTGCTGGAAGAAGTAGCGGCCGCCCTCCTGTTCAGGAACGCTGAAGCGCTCGTAGTTCCAGAGCTTGGTGAGGCGGTCGTGGATGGCCTGCCGGTAGGGAATCTGCTCGAGGTAGCGGAAGGTTAGCTTATCTTCGGCCTCAACCCAGGCCTTGGTTTCGGCGGAATCGGTGTCTTCGAGCCAGCGGTAGGGATCGGCGACCTTGGTGCCGTGGTAGTCGTCGACCTGATCGCTGCGGCGGGCTTGGGGATAGACGAGCGGCGAAGTCTGGGCGGCGGAGAGCAGGGTCATCATTGGCACTAGGAGCGCGAACAGAATGATTGCCTGGCGAACTGGATGCATAAGTGGGGCCTCTCGAGGGCGAATCGGTGGAGCGGTCTATTTTGCCTGAGAGGGCGGGGATAAGTACAGAGCTTGGGTGGTTGGGGTGGTTGGGGGTCGTTGGGGAGTGGCTCCTTTGAATTTAGCAGGGCTCCATCAAAGCACAAGTTCTCTTGGGCTTGCCGGAGATCGACGCGACGATCGCCAAAGGGATTTGTCTTTCGCCGGTTTTGGGGCTTAGTCACTGTCCATCTTTCGACCCACGGCTTACGCCGCGGGCTCGATGCTTGCGCCAATTCGCGGCTGCTTCTGCCTCAGCCTACGGGACCGTACGACGGGCGGGCTTGGTGGCGGCGGGTTTGTAGTCCGCAGGATAGAGGACTACCGAGCGATTGAACCCTTCTCCGTCGCTTTCGGTGCGCAGGTCGGGTTGGTCACGCAGGGCGAGGTGGACGATGCGGCGCTCGCGCGAGGACATGGGAGCGAAGTGGAAGGGAGTTCCGGTTTGGCGAACTTTCTCCGCCGCGACGGTGGCGGCCATGCGAAGTTCCTGCAGGCGCATGGAGCGCTGGTTCTTGCAGTCGAAGGAAATCTTTTCGTGATCGGCGGAAGGCAGGCGTAGGATTTCGAGGGCCAGCAGTTCGAGGGCACGGAGAAGTTCGGCGCCCCGATCGAGGAGCAGGGCGGAATCAGGACCGGAAAAATCGACGAAGATTTCGGGCTTCTCAAAGTCGCTTTGCGCCGGAGGATCGACGACGATGCGGTATTTAAGGTGAAGTCCGCCGTTGGTGACGACGGATTGGAGGAATTCGTTGATGCGGTTGGCGGCGGCAAGTTTGTCCATAGGGCAGCTTTCAGCCGTCAGCTGTCAGCTGTCAGCTTGATCGGCGTAGTTTCTGGCAGTTTTCTTTCCTCTGCGGCGAGAACCTTTACCACAGTGGACACAGGGGTTCACAGGGTAACCCTTTGTCTCGAACAAATCTTATCGCAATACTGGCGGCTCTTGCGCCCCCAGCTAAGAGCTAAAGGCTAAGAGCCAGTCGCTGGTTCACTTCTCTTTCTTGCGAGCGCGTTTTTCCATCATTTCGCGCATTTCACGGCCCAGCTTGGTGCGGTTCATGATGGCCTGCTGCGCGATCGAAATCAAATTGGTTTCAGCGTAGTACAAATTCAATCCCGCTTGAAGATTGAAGAAGATGAAACCCATCATGAGGGGCATCATCCACATCATGATTCTCTGCTGCCCCGGATCCATGCCGGCTTGCGGGGTCATGCGCTGCATGGCGAACATGCTGATGACCATCAGGATGGGCAGCAGGAAGTAAGGGTCGCGCGCGGAAAGGTCGCTGATCCAGAGCCAGTGGGCATGGCGGAGATCGAGCGCGACGCCCAACATGCGGTAGTAGGCGATGAGGAACGGGAACTGGATGAGAAGAGGCAGACAGCCGCCGGCGGGATTAACGCCTTCTCTTTTATACAGCGCACTAATTTCCTCGTTCATGGCGGCTTTGCGCGGATCGCGGAGGCTGTACTTCTTGTATTTTTCCTGGACGGACTTGATCTGGGGAGCGATGCGCTGCATCTTGAGCATCGACTTCATCTGGGTAATCCGCAGCGGGAGCAGCGCGATGGTGATGACGAGAGTCTGGAGAACGATGGCCCATCCCCAGTTGGGAACGATGTGCTTGTAGGTCCACTTGAGCCAGAGGAAAAGCGGACGAGCGAGCACGCCCCACCAGCCGAAGTCGACGATGCCGCGAAGATCGGAATTGTCGTTCTTAATGGTGGGGACGGAGACGGAGTCGAGCACGGCGATCTCTTTCGGGCCAACGTACATGCGCTCGGTGGTTAGGCCACGAAAGTTGCCGACGGCGGTGCCCAGGACGTCGACGTTGGCCGTGTCTTTGGAACTGGGGCCAACCGGATTGAAGCCAGGCTTCTGCGCAATCTCCAGGGGATTGCGCAGCGTGACCATGGCGGCCGAGGAGGGATCGTCGGGGATAAAGATGGCGGTGAAGTATTGATCGCCCGTACCGGCCCACTCGAATGGTCCTTTCAAAGTGTTGCCGCTACTGATGCTTTTGACCGGCAGGCGCAACACGAAATTCGGAAAGACCAGGGCGGTGCGGTCCGAGGAGGCGTCGCTGTGGTAATCGATGCGAGCGGCGGCGTAGGAGGCGGGAGTGAGCTGGTCGCCGAATCCGGCGGGCCATGCGGGCGGGGCGAAGATTTCAGCGCCTTTGTAAGCCACAGAAATTTCGACGCTCAAGACGTAGGTGTGGTCGAAACGGAAAGTCTTGCGGACCACGAGATCCTGATCGGCATACTCGAAGCTGATTTGAGCCGGGGCTGAGAGTTGGCCTTCGCTCGATGCCACGTAGAGTACGGAGTTGAGACGATTGCGCAGAGTCTCGTCGTAGGTCCAGAGGGAGAGCGGATAGCCGTATTTTTGAGCTGTCGCGGGACTGACGAGATCGAGCCGGCCGTTCTGGGCGTCGTTGTCGAATTTCTTGAGGATCCAGGATTTGACCTGGGCGCCGCGGTTGGTAAAGGTGATGCGGTAGAGGTCGTTCTCGATGACGGTCTCGGCTTCGGTGGAGGCCTGTTTGGCTGCTGTATTGGTGGTGACCGTGGGCGGAGCCGGTGGCGTTGGGACGGAGGAAGCGGTTGCGGGTTGAGCCGGCACAGTCTGGTTTTGCGTTTGCGGATGCGGCGCGGGCGGCTGTGGCATGTACTTCTTCAGCAGCGGCTGGAAGATAATGAGGACGATAAAGGTCAGAAGAAAGACAAGGAGGAGGCGGCGCTCGGCGCCGGGTTCCTGTTGCGGATTTTTGAATTCGGCCAAAGTTTACCTTAGCTACCTCGGAGGCTTAAGCCCCAATCCAAATGCAAGAGCATCCATCGAGGCCTGGAAGACCTGCTCCACCCTCTGACCTGCGTTTCCCCTGGCTCTGCCCGCCCCTGCATTGGTCCCGGCCTGAATCACAGTTTTCCGCAGCCGGTCGCCTGCTTTACCACCGGGTCGTAGCCGGAGCGGGCGAAGGGATGACAGCGGAGGATGCGGCGCAAGGCCATCCATCCGCCGCGCAGGGCGCCGTAGCGCTCGACGGCCTCCATGGCATATTCAGAGCAGGTCGGCACGTAGCGGCAGGCTGAAGGCAGCATGGGCGAAATGGCCCACTTGTAGGCCCGCAGCAGTTGCAGCGTGACGAATTTGGCGCACTGATTCAACAGCGGCTCCCGGCTTCTGGTTTTCGGCTCCCCACACTTCTCTTCGTTGATGCTTGAGGCGCCGTCTCTAACGGAATTTGCGAGAGCTTCTGTTCGATCACGGCGAAGGCGCGCGTGACTTCGTTGAGTACTGCGGCGAACTCGGTGGTGAGCAACGATTTCTTCGGGTTGATGACAACGTCGGCGGCAACGCCAGCCTGCGGAAGCGACATGCGAACTGCCTCGCGCAAGCGGCGCTTCATGCGATTGCGCTGGACCGCGCCGCCGAGGGCGCGGCCCACGGTGAAGCCAACGCGGAGGCCGGTGGTTGGCCGTAAACTGGGCGCGGTTCCTGCGACTCGGGTTTGTGCTTCCGGGCGAGGAAAATAGAAAACGGTGAGGGAGGCGGAAAAGTGACGGCGTCCCTGCTTGTACACGCGCTCGAAATCCGCGTGGCGCAGAAGGCGCGCGGTGCGGGGGAATCGTGCTGCTTTCTTTGGCAGCATAGCGGAGTCCGACCAAGTTCTCAGCGTGGCATCAGCCATTATGCCCTCACGCGGCGACAGGCAGCAGAGGGTCTCGACTGTGGAAGTAAGGGGCACAAGAAAAGCTACTCGCGGAAGCCGGGCTTCACGGAAACCCGCTTCCGCCCCTTGGCGCGGCGGCGGGAAATCACCTTTTTGCCGCCCTGAGTCTTCATGCGCGTGCGAAAACCATGCTTCTTGCTTCGCTTGCGCCGGTTGGGTTGGAATGTACGCTTGGGCATGAAAAATAGCTGCTCCTGATTCCATCGACAGTGTTAGGGCAAACGGTAAGTATAAATGACGGAGCATGGTGATGCCAAACCCACGCTTGTTGGGTTTGTTGGGTAGTGCCTCACCCCCAGCAACTTGCATCGGCTGCGATATGAAAGTTGTGAGTGGCGATCCTGACCCAAAGCATATGAGCACGTCCTACGTGGAACGGCACAATTTGAGCATGAGAGTGGGTATGAGGCGCTTCACCAGATTGACCAATGCATCCTCGAATCACGAGGCCATGGTTGCGATCTACGCCGTACACTCCAATTTCGCCAGAATCCACAAGACGCTGCGGGTCACCCCGGCAATGGCGGCTGGCCTATCCGATCGTGTTTGGATCGCGAGGAAATCGTAATGATGGCGGACAATTACATGCCGAAAGTTAGCAAGCGCGGGCCTTACAAGAAACGCATCGCTTAATCGGGAGGCTGGGTTTGTGAAAAAGACAGCCATTGCGTTCCTGTTTCTAGTTCTTAACGGCACATGGGCCATCATGGCATATCTCTTTCACGTAACCGGGGTTCGTACCAGTCATTGCCACCATGGTAGCTATTAGCGTGCCGCTCGGAAATTTCACACTTCTACGCTGGCGTTAAGCTAGGAGAGAAGTTACTCCGCAAAAGCAACTAATTTCAAACTGCGGCACTACTCTTTGTAGATCCGAGCAGATGAAACCACCAACCCTCGACCATCGTGGCACGTTTTCCCCTACCGCCCACAACTTTTCTCTGTTTTACACAGCATTTGAAAAGAAGAATGAAAACTATTGCTTCCCGCCTCGCCGGCAACCTGTTAGTCCTACTCTCGTCATGCTGGAGCCAAAACTTAAGTGGGTTCCCCTGCCCGTGGATGGATCGATAGGTCCACCGCGGGGTCTAACTGATTTTCAGGTGGGATGGTTTTGGAATCTATTCTGGGCATGCCTCGACAATCGGGAATTTCCCGGCTATCTTCCGGTCACTGCGAACCGCAACACTCTCTGGACCTTCGCTGGAGCGCATCGCCGCGCACACTGGGACGCCAACTGTGCCCTGGTCATGGCTGCCTTCGAGCTCCGAGAGATCGCAGGACAGAAGATGCTGTGTCTGCCCGCATTAGTCAACATCGTGGAAGAACAGACCAACAAACTAAGAAATCATCGCAAGGTGAGTGTCCGCAGTTCCCACAGCGATCCACAAGAGTGCGGGGATTGTTCTCCCTCTCAGTTTGCTTTTGATTTTGAACTTCAGGAACAAAGAGGACACATAGATCACTATGGCAAATCACGAAGAGCAACAGCGGGAGCTCAAACTCACCCATACCCCCAAGGCAAGCGGGCCCAGCGCGTCGAGCAAACTCGCGACGTTCTCCGCGAAAGCCTCCGCCGTTACGGCGGCTAGAATGCTCGACTTCGTGCGGGAAATGTCGTTGGGCAGCGAGGACTTTACTCAGCGCCAATCCGACTACTGGATCTTTGTGTTACAAGACTATCCTTCACCTTTAATTGAACGCGCCTTCCACCAGTGGGTAAAGCAATCGAAGCATATGCCCGTGCCCTCAGAAATAATCGCTATCGCCGATGCCATGATCGAAGCCGAGCGCCAAGATGGAGTCGCTCGAGAGACCGAGCGCTACCTGGCCGAAATGCAAGAGACGCGCCGACAGTTGGCTGAGGCAGGCCAGCCTCATGGCGAGGCGCAATACTATGAACTCATGAAGCGGGCGTGCGAAGTCGTACAGGGCTTCCCCGCGCTTCCTGATCCGAATCGAGTGTCCACTCTCAGACAACGTTTGAAGCAGGTTCAGCAAGTACGAGCAGTGCGAAAACCAGTCGCTCATGCAGAGCCCGCGTCCGTAACAGTCGAGCAAGCTGGATAAAGGTCACACTGCGTCGGAGTGAGGCGCGACAAAGTTGACTTTGCGATTGTGTTGCCAATGCGCGATGCTGAACATCACTCCCTTCGCAAACGCATGCAAGTTTGCACCGTGCCTGTTGCAGTTACATTTTTGACACTTGACAGGCGCGCGGTTTCGGGTTCTGAATCGTGTTCGCGAGAGAAATTTCGTGCGAAGATTTCCGCCCGAGAGAAAAAATTTGTGCTAGTATGCGGCACTGTTGGCTTTCGAAAATCTCATTCGCCATGGCAACCGCGCACGACACAAGAGGCGCATTCCGCAGTACACTAACTGTTCCATCAGCTAGCAGGTAAACGGC
>Ga0302325_10005408_pt1 | contig 29030 bp, 27 predicted proteins | sample Palsa_T0_2_FD_201948 | JGI IMG/M metagenome (GOLD analysis project Ga0302325, IMG submission 201948) | Peat permafrost microbial communities from Stordalen Mire near Abisko, Sweden - Palsa_T0_2 | ecosystem: Environmental > Terrestrial > Soil > Palsa > Peat permafrost | place: Sweden: Abisko...
ACCTGCTCTAGCTCGAACCCAACGGTGGATAGGGCGTAACCGCGAGCCCAGAAATGTTCGCCCGTGAAGTTTCTCTCTTTACCGGACATGCGAGCGATGGCGATGGCGCTCTTCCCTTTCAGAAAACCGATTACAGACGCCACCGGGTGCTTTGGTGGAATCGCAAGGCACATATGTACATGGTCTGGCATCAGGTGTCCTTCGATGATTTGGCGCTTTTTTTGTTTGGCCAAGGCGTGGAAAATTGGCCCCAATTGAAGACGCGCTTGGCCAAAGATGGCCTTGCGTCGTCGTTTGGGCACGAAAACAACGTGGTACTTGCAGTCCCATTTCGAATGGGATAGGCTTTGATAAAGCTCCGACATTGCATCCTCTCCTTGTGGGTTCATCCAGCCACTTGGAGAGGATTCTACTCCCGCAACGGTCAATCCTCTTCGAGTCTGGTCGAACCAGTGGCTTACCCCTTGAGTTATCAGGCGCGCCCACTTGGTCGATGCGAAGTTGGGCAGACTTTGCGACCACGGCAGTCTGCGCTGTAAGGCCTGGACCTGCTTCGAGAGTTATGATGCCTTCAAAGGGATGTCGACGCTCTGGATGCTTGGGGTAGGGGCGGTAGCATAATCGGGAACCATCCGTCATGGCCTGCACGCGCTGTCGAAGTTCTTCAAGTACGTCCAGAAACACAACTGGTGCCGCGATAACCCAGTTCGCGGGGCCGAACTGCCGAGCGATTCTGAGTCGATGCGTGTGCGCATAGTTGATCTATTTCGAAGCCGCCCAGCGCTTCCCCAACCTGTATGACCTTGGCCGCCTGATGTTGAATCGGGGATGCCGGCCGGATGAGCTGATGTCACTTCGCCAAGTGGACATTGAACTTAGCAAACGTGTGGTACGCATCCGCGCTGGAAAGACGAAGGCTGCCCGGCGTGAGTTGAAACTCACTGCGGAAAGCCAGTCAATTCTCGCTAGAAGGGTCGATGGTGGAACCTGGGTATTCAGGGCCAAAAGAAGGAACGCATCTGTCGAAGCTGAACGGCAGTCATGAGAAAGTTCTCGACGCAATTAACCCTTGTGCGAAGTGCGGCCGGATGCTTTCCGAGCATAAAGCGAAGCGTTCCGAACGCAATGACAAGGACTGCAAGTATCAGCGGGCCGCTTCGCTCGAGTTTGTGCTGCACGACCTTCGTCACACTTTTGCGACCCGTATGGTTGGTACGGGCTGTAGTCTCCCGGCGTTGGCCGCGATCTTAGGCCTACTGCCGGACCAAGGTTCGCTTTGGTGTGGTCGAGGCGCTCAATGGAAACATTCGGATGCTCATCAATCGTGGTCGTGGCTATAAGAACGTCCGCTACCTACTGCTGAAGGCCAAACGCATGGCCGTGACCAATGCCGAATTCGTTGAATTTCAACAAGCCAAGAAAGCCGCGTAGAATGGGCCATCCGTCGATTTCCTGCTCAGAGCCCAATTTTGCAGCGTGTGGGATTAGGCCATTGAGGGGCTCAATGATCCGAAACGCGACGTTGCAGTCGTTGCCGAGACCCTTTATACCGATGTCGCCCGACACAGGAAACACAACGGAGCCCGGCTTACAAGTAGCTCCATGGTCGACTACCTGCGACCTCCTGCGTGGGAAACAGGCTACGTCCCCTAACACCATGATTACAGGGGAAAGATTTCGGCCAAAAAGTGATTTTAGGTACCAAAAATGCGATTGTGGTGGGGCAAAATGGTTGGGTAGTTTTGCAACGGACCATCCTCTGGCAATGACGCGAGCAATGCTACGACGCGCCTTGTTGGACCAAATCGGGTTACTTCTTAGCGTGTTGAGACGACATCGTCCCAATCTGGTGAATTTATGGCGTCATACCTTGGCAGTCGATCGCTTCGTACAATAAATGTACGGGACATCGCAGTGTTCTACCTAACGGTAGTGCTTGAAAAAGGTCAGATCGTTGACGGTGGTTGCAACAAAGCCGGACTATTTCCGCCGGACAACCGGGTAGCTATCGAACGGTAACATCGTAATCCTGTCCTTCCCATCGATTGCTGTCTCGCCAAAAGAAGGTGAAGCGGATGGAGACATCTTTCGATGAGGACACCGTCACAGGCAAATCTACGAAGTCGATCGCTAGAGCATTGGCGCTCGATTCGGTATCCGTTTGGGATTTCCACCCGTCGCTCGACCAGCGAAGACGGAATGGCTCAGTGCCGTGGATACGCAGGACCGAGCCCTTTCGCATAAATCGCACGTGCCGGTCTGGTTTCCAGACTTCCACAAGCTTGCGATTCTTGCGATCGCCGAGGTAGCGCTCGCGCACTTCGGGGATGGCGTCATAAACATTGCCGTCGGAAGCGGAGCGAAGCAGCTTGACGTACTCGGCGTGCGCCCACATGAGCGGCATGGCGGAACCGGTCGGCTTGCCCAGAGACAAGAAAGCCTTCGGCTTGTCCGCCTCATCCCAGACTTGTTCCGGCAACAGGCCAGTGGGAGAGGCAAACTGCTCCATCGCCCGCAGATAACACTCAACGCTTCGACCGGCAGCCAATTCGTAGTGACCTCGCTCGCCGGTGAGCAGCGGCCACGCCCGCCCTACTCCGACGCTAGTGAAAGGGCCCCCATCTTCCTGCTGACCGTAGCCATCGTGATTGTAGCGATGCCATACGGGACCAGCCTTGGTTTGCACTTTCAGCACCGCATCCATCACCTTGACGCTATCCACAATGATGGGATCGTTGGCGGAACGGATACCGTAGCGCACCAGTTCGAGAAAACCGCCATCCACCACGTCCTTGGCTGGGAATCCGCTTTGTTGACCGCAAGGAATATTCTTGATTTGAAGCGTCCGCTGCTCCGGATTCTCGGCCGGGTTCGCGTCTCCCACTTGCTCGGGCAGAATGCGAATGTAATACCGTTTGATCCCGGGATGAAGCGATCCTTCGTTGGTTACGGTCCAGTCTTCGATGTGTGATTCCAGGAAATCCGCATATTCCTCGACAAAAGCGGCCGATGCCTCATCGCCTCTGTCGCGGAAAAGCAACGACGCACAAATCAACGCGGCGATATTGGAAGCAAGCGTGGAGGGTGAATAACCGCTGGCTTCTTCCCATCGCTCCTGCTGCGTCACAGGGCCATGGCGGATCAGGTAAGTGGCGCCCTTCCGCACCAGGGTGTCTGGATTAAAGTCTCCCAGTCCCTTCTCGCGAAACAGACGCCACGCCAGCATGATCGGAAACGCCACTTCATCCAATTGAATGCCATTCCAATACGCCTCACCGGTGACCCAGAAGTTTTGCGCGAAACCGCCATCTTTGTGTTGCGAGACGGCAAGAAAGATCAAGGCGCGCAGGGGAGTGGCTGTGTCGCCGGCAGCCAAGAGTGCAGTCACACTGTTGACCATGTCGCGCGTCCATACCAGGTGATATCCACCCTGATCCTGGTCACCTTTGGCTTCTCCCCAAGGAATGGCGAGCGACGCAATCAGGGCGCCGGGGTACGATTTGTCCTCGTGCGCCAGCAGAAGGCTGACACTGCTCTTGAAGAGGTCGCCTTTGTCAAACGACCACTTCTCCAGCGGCCGGCAGTGGGCCCCCACGCCTTCCCACTGGTCTTTGTAACGGGTGAGATGCTCATCGAAAGGAGTGCCCAGAGATTGCAGAAGATTTGCAATCGCACGGTGTTCCGTTCCTCCGAACGCCGTTGCGAACGTAAATTCCCGGGTCTTACTGAGATCGAGTTCGCCGGTCAGAGCGATATTGCCGTTCGCGGCATGATCGAATTCAAAATCCATCTGGAAATTCTCATGCAAGTCCGTCCAGCCATCGCTCTTTCCCACGTAACCACAGGAGGTTCGGGAAAAAGGAACAGTGGCAGTCATCGCGAGCCACACGCCTTGCTTGCAGGCCATGAGTATCCGCCAGCCGTTCGCAATGGTGACGTAGCCTGTGTTGCCGTATCCACCTACCTGGATGTGTGGGGCACAGAGCGCGAACAGCTTCAGGGTGGTGAGAAACTTTTCGTCCGGGCCAGTCAGCCGCGTGCGCTGAAGAACGCAGGGCAAGTGCGGATCAGTGATCACTTCTTTGCTAATCGAATAACGCCCATCCGGGTCCGAATTCGTGCAGTGAAATCCTAAGGTATGACCGGAAATCCTCTCCACCGTGGTCTTCAGATCCCGTTTCTCTTCGTGGAAGAAGCTCTTCCCATCCGTGACCAGGTACTGAAGATCGCGCATCTGAGGGCGGTCGACTGTGGGGTAATACACTTCAGTGATAATGCCGCCAAACAGAGTGAACCATATTCGGCTGGAAGCCGCGTAGGCGGTCCCAACGCCATTTTTATTCCCATGGGTCCACCGGGGCTCGATGCCTGGTGCTCCGAACGCTTCTTTGTAACCGTGTTGCCGCATTGCTCAAATCCTCCTCGGATTATCAGCCGGAAAACGAATTGGAAGGAAGTCCTCGCACATCGCAATCGATAGCGAACAGGCTTCCCGAAAGCGGCGCCGCGGCCAACTGGTCCGCCGTCATGGTTTCGCGCGCAGTGGTTACGTACAGGGTTTTCAGATCCGGACCACCGAAAGTACAATCCGTTGCGCGGGGGACGGGCAATTGTACGATTCGCTCCAGCTTGCCCTCAGGATCGTATCGACGAATTTGTCCCAAGCCGACCACGTTGCTCCACACAAAGCCGTCGGCATCCACCGTCATGCCATCCGGAAAACCGCCGCTGTTGCTGTCTAGCGTGGCGAATGGCAGGCGGTTCGAAATGGCGCCCGTGCACGGCTCGAAATCGTAAACAAGAATCGCGTAGCGAAAACTTTCCGTGTAATACATCTTGCGTCCGTTCGGGCTCCAGCCGCTGCCATTCGAACAGATGACATTCTCCTGCATGCGGGTAATGGTTCTGTCGGGATCCAGGCGGAATAAATTGCCCGCTGGAGCAGACCAATGCACCGCGTCCATCGTTCCAGCCCAAAAGCGGCCTTGCGGGTCGCACTTTCCGTCGTTGAAGCGATTGTTTGGCAGATCGGGTTCCACCTCTCCGATCCGCTCCAGCTTTAACGTCGCCGGTTCAAAAGTGGCGAAGTCTTTCCTGAGTGTCAGGACCAATCCGCCCGCAGCCCGCAGCGCAATGCAGGTGACGATCTCAGGTAAATTAAAAGTCTGGTTAGCGCCGCTGGCCGGATGGAACTGATGAATCTGTCTGCTCTGGATATCGACCCAGTAGAGGCTTTGATCTTCCGGATGCCAGACGGGAGATTCTCCAACAAGAGCCTGCCACGGGAGCACGCATCGGATACTTTCGCCAAAGATGGTCCGGACATTCATGCCGTTTGCTCGCGACGACGAAGATGATTCCAATACCCCAGCCAACCCAAGTGGCCAGATGAATTCGGACCACCGAATTTGGTGCTGAGTACGCCTCCCGCCGTGACCAATAGAACTCCAACCAGCGACAGCAAATCGGGGGTGTTGTTCCAGACTACCCAGCCGATGAGTCCGGAAAAGATGACGACGGTGTAATTGAAAGGGGCAATCCTCCCGGCGGTAGCGTGTTTGTAGGCCAGGATGATCAACAACTGGCTCGCCGCCATCATCAATCCAATGCCGCCGAGTAATAACCATTCTCGATCGGTCGGATTTCTCCATTTCAGTACGGCAAATGGCGTCGCCGCGGCCGAAGAGTAGAGGAAATAATAGAACAGGATTCGACGGGAAGGTTCGGTAGTCGAAAGTTGATTGACGGCGACAAGGGCTAAGGCTGAGAAGACCGCCGCGCTGATGGCGATGAGCGCAATGGGATCGGATAGCAACGCCAAACCAGGCTTCAAGATCAGAATCACGCCCGCGAATCCGATGAGCAGACTCACCCATACCATCCCGCCGATCCGTTCCTTCAGCCACACCCAGGTAACCAGAGGAATGAACAGAGGCGCAGAGTTACTGAGCAGCACGGCACTTACCAGGGGCATCCGCTTAACAGCCACAAACATCAAAACTTGCGAAAACAGGCCGGCCGCGGCGCGCAGAATATGCAGCCAGGTGCGCGACGTTCGCAGCTCGGAAACGCCTTTGCCAAGAGCCCAGGGCGTGAATAGCAGCAGGCTGATGAAATTCTGAAACAATACCAGGATGCCGGTGGGCACCTCTTTTGCCGCCTTACCGAATGCACTCATCACCGCTACGCAGGCGAATGCGAGCACAATGAGCAGGTCTCCAAGCGCAACTGAGGGTGTCGATCCGCCGCCTTGGTTCAACGCAGCCTTTCGAGCAAGTGGTCGCCTACGCGAAGCGCATTGGCGATGATGGTCAACGAAGGGTTGACGGCTCCGCTGGACGCGAAGAACGAACCGTCGACGACATAAAGGTTGTCCAGGTCATGAGCGCGGCAATTTATGTCCAGAACCGATTGCTTTGGATCGGCGCCAAAGCGGCAGGTTCCGTTTTGATGCCCCACTCCTTCCAAAGGAATCCGCTGCTTGAAATAGGAATGCAGGTGGAACCAGTGATCGGCATGGCCGGCCTGCTTCAAAACATCGATCCACTTGTTTCGCAGGCGTTCGAAGGACTCCACGTTGTTTGGCGTGTAATCCAGGCGAACCCTGCCGTTAACCATTTGCACCCGATTGTTCGGATCGGGCAGATCTTCTGTCGTCAGCCACCATGGCACGGCGTGGGTGGTCATCAGGTCCAGGATGAAGGTGGGCGTGAGAGGTGGCGCGTCCGCCTTCATCATTTCGTGGTGAAAGGAGCCGATCGGCTGGATGTTTCCCATCGGATAGGGATAATCTTTGTCGCCGAAGTAGAAGTCGTTCAGGGTGAAAGTCTTCATGTAGGAAGACCGGTTCGGCTCTTGGCCGATCGCGAGAATGGCGTCCGCCTGATGGAACATGAAGTGGCGGCCCACCATATCAGAGCTGTTGGCAAGGCCGTTGGGATGTTTGTCGTTGGCGCTCAAGAGCAATAGCGCTGCCGAGTTAATTGCCCCGCAACAAACGGCTATGATGTCGCCGGAAAATGTGGTCTTCTTCCCCGAACCATCTAGCTTTGCTTCCACGGCGTCGACGGCAGTTCCCGTGGCGTTCGTTAGCACGCGCGTCACCTTCGCCCGCGTGATCAGGGTGACGTTCGGAAGGTGCATGATCTGGCGGATGCAGTTGATGTCGGAATCCGATTTCGCGTGAACCAGGCACGGATAGCCATCGCAAGTGTCACAGCGGATGCACTTGCTTTCCACCCGATCGGCTTCGTTCAACTTCAACGCCAGTGGACACGGGAACGGCCGCAATCCCATGCCCTGCAGATCGTTCTGAATCTCCTGCATGCGCGGCTCGTTCGAGATCGCTGGGTAGGGATATTCCGCACTGCGCCGTGGTTCTGTGGGATCGATCCCCTGCTTGCCGTGCACGCAAAATAGCTTTTCGGCCAATGTGTAGTACGGCTCGAAGACGTCGTACTTCACCGGCCATGCGGGTGAGATGCCGCCTTTGTGATGAAGCACGCCAAAATCTTCTTCCCGCAAGCGAAACAAAGCGGCGCCGTACACCTTGGTGTTGCCGCCCACCCAGTAGCCGGTACCGGGATGCAGATCGTGTCCCTCTTTGTCCGTCCAGACATCTTTTGTGTGATAACGGTTGTCGAGGAAGACGTCAGTGGTGTTCCAGTTCGGTTTTTCCTGCGGCAAGAACGGACCGCGCTCGAGAATGAGGACGCGCTTACCAGCATTGGCCAGGTGATACGCTAGCGTTCCACCGCCGGCGCCCGTTCCGATGATGACGATATCGTACCGTCCAGTTGCTGTCACGGTTCCTCGTCGCGAGCCTAATAACTTCCGGACTGCCGCAACATCCCGCCGTCGATGAAATATGTCGACCCGGTGATATATGCCGCCTCATCCGACGCCAGATACACAGCCAACCCGGCAATCTCTTCCGGCTTGCCCCAGCGACCCAAGGGAATCTCGCTCATCAGCGCTTTCTCCATTTCCGGCTTCGCTTCGACATCCGCATCGATCGGCGTAAACACCGCGCCAGGTCCGATGTTGTTAACAGTGATTTTGTCTTTTCCTAATTCCACGGCGATCGTTCTGGTGAGCATCCGCAAACCGCCCTTACTCATGCAATAGACCGAGTTCGTGGGCATCGGAAGATCCTCATGAACCGACGAAATATTGATCAGACGCCCGCCGTGGCCCTGTCGAATCATCTGACGAGCGGCCGCTTGCGAAACCAGAAAAGGCCCCACCAGGTTGATATCCAAAATCTTCCGCAGTTCTTCCAGCGGGTAGTCCACAAACGCGAATTTCTTCTCCACGCCCGCATTGTTGACGACAATGTCCAGTCTGCCGAAGGCTTTCACCGCGCCATCGATCAAGTTCTGGACCTCATCGGGCTTCGAGATGTCAGCCGCGATTGCGATGCTTTTTCCACCGAAGCCGGCGATCTGCTGCTCGGTCTTGCTGGCCACGTCCGGCTTTCCGATGTAATCCACCACCACCGCCGCACCCTCGCGTGCAAAGCGAATAGCAATCGCCTGGCCGATGCCGGTGGCCGCACCCGTCACAATTGCCACTTTGTCCTGTAAACGCACGAGTCGGTCGTTTTCCTCTGCTTCCTGGCTCAGGCACAACTCCACTGCAATGAGCCTACATGTTCAATGTAAGAGAATCGTCGTCAAAACGCCGTCAAAAAGGGATAGATCACTGGTGCGTACTCAAATAGGCTTAACCTGTAGAATCGAAGACGGAAAGAGCATGGACCTCGACTTTCGAACCGGAGCGTTCCTGCTCCTGATCGCGGCGGTGGTTGCAATGTTGACCCGGCGGCTGCGCCTTCCCTACAGCGTTGGTCTGGTTGCGGCGGGAATTCTTCTGGCCGTGCTGCCGTTCGCGCTGCAAGTCAACCTGACCAAGGATCTCATTTTCACCGGGCTTCTCCCTCCGCTTCTTTGAGCGTTCTATATTCGTTGGGACCAGCTGCGGCGCGATTTCCCGGTGATTGTCGTCCTGGCAACCATTGGTGTTGCGCTCTCGGCCTGTGTTACCGCATTCGGAATGCACTATCTGGCGCGTTGGCAGTGGATCGGCGCACTGGTGTTCGGCGTTCTCATCGCCGCCACCGACCCGGTTTCGGTGATCGCCATTTTCAAGGAGGCCAAGACCCAGGGCTGGTGCTCATCGAGTGCGAAAGCCTGTTCAACGACGGCACCGCCGCGGTTGCGTTCGGCGTTCTCGTCGCTCTGGCGTTAGGTCAGCAACTCACGCCGGTCGACATCGCCGCCACGCTTCTGAAAACCGTCTGGGGCGGCATTTTGTGCGGTGCCGCCGTTGCTGTTGCGGCGCTCCTGCTGGCCGGGCAGACCGAAGATCACCTCGTCGAAATCACGTTCACCACCGTTGCCGCCTACGGGTCGTTCCTACTTGCGGACCATTCCGGGTTGTCTGGGGTATTGGCCACGATCACCGCGGGGCTTGTCATGAGCAATTTCACGTCTTTCGGAACGATCTCTGACCGGGGAAAGGAGGCTATCCAGGCCTTCTGGGAATACGCCGCTTTCGTCGCAAATTCGCTCGTTTTCCTCCTGATCGGAATGCACGAGGCGTTTCAGAATTTCCGGGCGATTTGGCTTCCGGCAGTTATCGCGATAGTGCTTGTGACGTTGGGCCGGGCCGTCGCGATCTATCCCTGCTGCTTCCTGTTTTCACGCTCTTCGCTTCGCGTCACGATGAAACATCAGCACGTCCTGCTGTGGGGCGGTTTGCGGGGAGCGGTAGCACTGGCCCTGGCCCTGGGACTTCCGCTAGAGCTCCCACGGCGCGAGGAGATCGTTACAATTAACCTTCGCAGTCGTCGCGTTTTCGGTCGTCGTTCAGAGCCTAACTATGGCACCGTTTCTTCGCGGAATGGGCGAGATTCCGCAACCAGTCCTTTGACCGGCTGATTTCGTTTACAAAACCGGGTTCCAGGGGCCTGCGCTAGCGCGTTTGTTGGCCCAAGATGGATCGATGCATACTGGAAGACGACCATGTCTGAAGAGACCCATGCGGCTGGCGTCGACAGGTGGCGCCTTCAGGGGTGGCTTGGGGTAGACGCGAGTTCGAAGCCCAAAGTATATGAACAGGTTTTCGCAGCCACTGAAATCGCCAGCCTGAGCTATTGGCTTGAGATCTTCTTCTCCGCCGGCATCGCCACCTTCGGCTTGGTGGAGAGCAGCCCGGCAGTAATTATTGGCGCTATGCTCATCTCTCCCTTAATGGGACCGATCATGGCGACCGGCTTGGCATTGGCGGTGGGCGATCTTTACCTGGGAATCAAAGCCGTTGTCAACCTGGTCGCCAGCGTCGCGGTCTCGATCGGTTTTTCCGCTTTGTTGGTGTGGTTGTTGCCGTTTCATTCCGCGACGTCTGAGATCCTCTCTCGCACGAATCCCAACCTGCTGGACTTGGGTATAGCGCTTCTGTCCGGATTGGCTGGTTCAGTCGTGGTCTGCCGCGGCGGTGGCGATGGCGTGACGGCCCTCCCCGGAGTCGCAATCGCTGTCGCATTGATGCCACCGCTCTGCGCGATGGGTTTCGGCATGGGCAGCGGACTGAACATGGAAATCATGAGCGGCGCCGGTCTTCTTTTTGTGACCAACCTGGTCGCCATTGTGGCCAGCGCCTTCCTGATCTTCGTTCTGGTAGGAATGAACACTGCAGACGTTCAGAAGGCCATGCTCGCAGCCCGGGGAGACGATTCGCAAGCTCGCACGCATTCCCATGGGCATAGGCTGGTTGCAAGGATGTTGGCGTCAGGCGGGCAACTGCATTGGCGCGTTTTGATGATCGTGGTCCTGCTCGCTTCCATCGCGGTTCCGCTACGGAAAGCATTGCTCCAGGTGGCGAGTGAAACGCGCGCGAGGGGAGAGGTGCAAAAGGCACTGAAAGACTTGGTCCCCGCGGACGCCATCGTGTCGCAGCAGGTGAGCATCGCCAATGGCGAAATCGTCATTCGCTTGATATCGACTCGCTATATTCCTAATTCCAAAGTGGCCGAGGTACGTCAGGAGCTCACACACCAGACTGGGCAGGAGGTTGAGATATCCATAGATGCCGTCGCCAGCAGGGGCGAATTAGCCGAACTGAGGGCGCGTCTCGAGCGGCCAGCTTCCATAATCCCAAGGGAAAATACCATCGGCGAAACGCAAAAGGAGCTGTTAGACAAGGTCCGTCCAGTTATCCAGGAGCTTTGGCCTTCGGATGCTCCGATTCAGGATTTTGACGTGGTCCTCGGTACCGCCGGAATTACGATTGAAGTACATTATCAGGCCGCTCAGGATCTGGGCGCAGCCGCGATCAGTATGGTCTTGCACAGCTTGCAAACTAAGTTTGAAATGCCGGATCTCATGTTAACTGCATCGAGAATTCAGCCGGCGATTCCGACAAACAGTGCTGCCAAAGCAACCAAGAAAAGGAAACGAAAGTAATTCGCCTTGGGACAGATTCGCATCCTGCTCGCTGACGATCACACCATCATTCGGTCGGGCTTGCGACTGCTGCTCGAGCAGCAGCCCGACTTCAAAGTTGTAGCGGAGGCCGGCGACGGTCGGGAAGCCGTGGACCTGGTGTCGAAACAACATCCGGATGTCGCCGTTCTCGATATCGGTATGCCGCAACTCAACGGGATCGAGGCTACTCAGCAAATCGCCGATAAGACACCCCAGACCCAAGTGGTAATTCTCAGCATGCATTCCGATGAAGGCTACGTCCTCAGGGCCCTGAAAGCCGGGGCGCGCGCATACATTCTGAAGAACTCGGCAGAGGCGGATCTCATTCGAGCAGTGCGAGCGGTAGCCGACGGAAAGTCTTTCTTCAGCCCGGTGATCAGCAAGATGCTGCTGGAAGACTATGTTCGCCAAATACGCGAGAAGCAGGTGGAAGATCGCTACGATCTTCTGACTTCACGCGAACGCGAGATCCTGCAGCTTCTTGCGGAAGGCAGAACCAACAAGGAAGTTGCCAACCTTTTGCAGTTGAGCGTTCATACTGTGGATGCGCATCGCGGCAACATACTCCAAAAGCTGAACCTGCACGGTGTGCCTGAGATGATTCTCTACGCCGTGAGGAAAGGCATCATTCAATAGCGACCGCCACCGGATTCGGCAACTCGACTTTCAGCAGGGTACCTTTTCCGGGCGCGGACTGAACCTCTAACTGTCCTCCGAGTTGTCTGACTCGCTCTTCCATCCCCAGCATTCCAAGCCCTCTTGTCTTTTCGGGATCGAATCCGGAACCATCGTCTTCAACGCTCAGAAACAATGAGCCGTCGTGTTGGCGCACGGTAACCGTCGCATTTTTCGCTCCGGAGTGACGGAACACATTTTGAAGGGCCTCCTGCACCACCCGATAAATACATGTGCGCATTTCGTCGGACAGTGAATCCGAAACATTTTCGGCTGTCACCGCGATCTTGACGCCGCCACGCCGGGAGACTTCTCGCGCTTGCCATTCCAGGGCCGGCATTAGCCCCAAATCGTCCAGCATGGACGGGCGCAGCAGGAGGGCGATGTCGCGGATGGAATTGACGCTCGAATCGGCGAACTTTCGAATGTTGTCCAGGTATCGAAGACTAATCGCGTCATCGGCTTGGATCCGTTGCGCCAGATTGGCGGCCTCCACCAGCAAAGCGTTCAAGGTTTGTCCTACTTGATCGTGAAGTTCCCGCGAAATAGTACGACGCTCCGTTTCCTGGGCATCCACCAGCCTTGCCGACAGTTGCTCCAGTGCTCCGCGCGCCTTGAGAACCTCCTGGTAGCGGCCGCTGTTCTGCCGCTCAATGCGGATAATGTAGAGCAAGCATCCGGCGGCAAGCAGAAGCGCCGTCCCCAACGCCAGGTTGAGCGCCCTACTCAGCCCGGCGCCCAAGTGCTCGAATTCGCTTTGAATCTGGACTTCCGTCGAAGCGGCCTGTTTAGTGTCGATACCTTGCAACTGGGTAGTGATCTCAACGATGGAGGTTTTCAGCGGAAGAATCTCGTCATTGTAGAAGGACCCGCCCCTGGCGGTGTAGAAGGATGCGCCGCGAACCGTTCCGGCGGGCGGCGAACTCATGGCGCGGCTGATGTACTGCCAATGCTGACTCAGCAAGTCTCGCAGCCGTTTTACTTGAACCTCCTCATCCAGGGTGCTGGACCGATAGTTCGCCAAATCGGACGATGAGCGCGACCACGCATCACGAATTTCCGCAAGGTCGGCCTGCGAACTTTGTTGGTTCGAGTCCAGGAGATAGTCACCCAGGTACGTGTGCGTGAGCAGGATGGAGGTGCGGAGGGACGCCAGATGATTGTTGCGCTCCAGCGCCGCGTCCCGGAGAAGTTTGTTTTCGATTCGCATCGCTCCCAGCAAATGCACTGCCTCGATGGTGGCGAGCAGGAAGACCACGGCCATACCGCCAAAACCGATCATGAGAACAAAACGCAGGCGCCGTGCGGCATAATCCACGCCTGCCTGAGTGGTTTGCGCCGTCTTCGCAAAAGACAAGATCCGCACCTCGGCCCTAGTCTATCGAAGCGAGGTTATCTCCGATATCCACCTTCGGTTCTCTAACCGGTGTTGGGGACTCAATCTACCCAACGGAGGCTATGGGAAGTAAAACGCTTCACCCTTACGCTGGGACTGGAGGTAGTAGACATGAAAATCGAGTTCCTGAGAAGCCACCGGTGGTTTGCGGCGGTTTCCGTAGCGACAGCGGTTGCTGTAACTGGTTTCTACGGGTTACGGGCAGCGGAATTGGGGAAATTGCCCTTTGAGAATCCGGCGCCGACCATTCGAACGGTCTCGCGCTCCGAGGCCGCTGCTGGGCGCGGGTACTCGGCCATGCTGAAGCGCGTCCTGCCAGCCGTGGTCAATATTTCATCCTCGAAAGTTGTGAAGCAAACGGCGCAGGAAACGCCGGAGGGCGTGGATCCTTTCTTCCGCCAGTTTTTTGGAAACAACTTCGGGCAAAAGTTCAATGTTCCACAAGATCGCAGAGAGAAAGCGCTCGGATCGGGCGTCATCATCAGCCCCGAAGGCTACATCCTGACGAACAATCACGTGGTGGAAAGCGCCACCGAAGTTACCGTGACGCTACCTGACAAACGAGAGATGAAGGCCCGGGTAGTGGGCACGGATCCGCGTACCGACATCGCGGTGCTCAAGATCGATGGGTCGAACTTTCCAGTGCTGACGCTGGCCGACTCCAGCAAGGTTGCGATCGGTGACATCGTTTTGGCGATTGGCGATCCGTTCGGCGTGGGCCAGACGGTTACCTCCGGCATCGTGAGTGCCACTGGCCGAGGGGGACTCGGAATCGAACAGCTGGAAGACTTCATTCAGACGGATGCTCCGATCAACCCGGGCAACTCCGGCGGCGCTCTGGTGGATGACGAAGGGCATTTGATTGGCATCAATACCGCCATTCTCTCCGGCGGCTCGGGCGGTAACCAGGGGATTGGATTTGCGGTTCCCGTCAACATGGCGCGCCATGACTTGGACGAGATTCTGGCTCACGGCAAAGTGGAGCATGGCTATCTGGGCATACTTCCACAGGATGTGACACCGGCATTGGCCAAGGCCTTCAGCTCGAACGAAACGAACGGAGCGCTGGTCGGCGAGATTACCCCGGACAGCCCCGCCGCCCACAGCAGCCTGAAACAGGGCGACATCATCGTTGCTGTGAATGGACAGCCGATCGCGGACGCTAATCAATTGCGCTCGAAGATCGGACTAATGGATCCGAATGCGACTGTCACGCTGAAAGTGCTGCGTGATGGCAAACTGCAAGAAGTGGCGGTCACGCTGGGCGAGTTTCCCTCCAAAGAGGAAAGGGCCAGCGTCGATAACACAAAATCGAACCAGAGTCTTCAGGGTGTTGCCGTCGAGAACCTTACGCCGGAAACAGCTCAGGAATTGAAGATTCCGGCCTCGACCAAGGGTGTGGTGGTGGGCCAAGTGAGCCCCGCCAGCCGCGCCGCTGAAGCTGGTTTACAGCCCGGCGACGTGATCCAGCAGGTGAATCATCAGCCTGTAACCAGTGTGAAGGAGTACGACCAAGCGGTGGGCTCCTCAACGAAGGACCAGCCTGTCCTCTTACTGGTGGCCCGCCAGGGCAGCACGATGTTCCTAGCAGTGTAGTGTAGTTTTCTGCTGGGATTAACGGCCGGCTGTGAGCTCTTCCTCTTCCCTCCGAGAGCTCCGGCCGGCCGAACTATTTGTAGAGCGATCGGTCACCAGACTCTGGCACGCGAAATGCACTTGGTTGTTGGGTCACAAAAGGTATACCTATGCCTAACTTCGCACTTGAGAAAATTGAAAACGGAGCTCTCGTGACCCAGCCAACATGTCCACGAATACTTTTGGTGGACGAAGAGGAGTCGATCCAGAGCACTCTCAGCACTATATTGCTCCAGGAAGGTTACAGCGTTTATCAGGCGCGCAACGGGAAAGACGCAGTGGAGAGAGCCCGCTCCACGCGGCCTGATTTGATTCTTGTCGATGTCGGCTTGCCCGGAATGGAAGGCAAGGACGTCATACGGCGTTTGCGAGGGTGGGCGGTCGCCCCGATTATCGTTATCTCGGTTCATAACGAAGTATCCGAGAAAGTTACCTCTCTCGATAGTGGTGCGCATGACTATCTGACGAAGCCATTTTCCACTCCAGAGCTGCTGGCGAGGATGCGCGCTGCCTTGCGCAACGTAACTCCGACACGGGATGTAGTTTTTACCGTGGGCGATCTCAAAGTCGATTTGGCGCGTAGGGAAGTGTCAGTGGGAGGAACGGCTCTGAGGTTGACCGCGACCGAATATGATCTGCTGAAGGTGCTGATTCACCATGCGGGCAAGGTTCGGACGCACCATGAACTCATTCGCGAACTGTGGGGCAGGACCCAATATCAGGACCCGGTGCATCTCCTGCGCGTCACCCTGAGCCATCTTCGCCGCAAATTGCGCGAGAATCGCAGGAGACCTCGCTACATCGTCACCGTGCCCGGAGTAGGATATCGGATGAGAACCGCAATTGCGGCCTAACTCGTGGGATGAGATGCAGTCCGCGGAGGTGCATTCACGCGGACGCCACGTGCGGTCTGGGATTGTGCCAACCTCCGTCTGAGGCGATGATGGCGTCAGGTTCATTCGGGCCCGAACTGAATCGCTTGTAGGGGCGAAGCAGATGGTGTGTCTTCAGGACTGGATCGACCACGTCCCAGGCGGCCTCCACAGCAGCCCATGGGTGAAGAGCGCGCCTTCCCCAGCGATGGCGTCGCCCAAGAGCCGCTCGTAGGGCGCTTCCTCTCCCGGCTGCTGTTCCAGCAGGTAGAGCTCTCGCTGCTCGCCGACAAGGAGGCACGCTTCTGCCTCTGGCAAGGTATGCCGATCACGCGCGCCATCGCAGGAACGCACCGACACCGCCGGTCGATTCGAGCAACGTGGCGTCTTCAATGAAGGTTACGGTAGCGCCGGTCTGCTTGGCTTTGGTAACCAATAGATCGGGCAGGGACGCCTGACGCGGTTCTCCGCTTTCCGTCCCTCCCTCCGAATCGGGAATCTCCGGCGCGAAAATGGCCTTCACGTCCTCCGGTAGAGGATGGCTCTCGTCTAGCGAGCCGCTGATGAGCAGTTCTTCGACTTGCCCGTTGGCCAGGGCATCGAGCGTCTCTTGCAGTCCGACTACGGCCAATCCACGAGCCCGATATTGATGCATTAGCCGGTCCACCTTCTCCCCGGCAGTCTTGGCTTCTTGCTCCTGTAGCTTTGCCAGAGTGGCGGCAAGAACATCCTGCTCGGAAGCATGAATATCGAGCTTCATGACCTCCACCATGGGGACCATTTCCGGAGGCAGTTGCTCTTCGAGGAGCGGAATCACAACCGAATCCCCGGCCAGGACGATGTGACTTACTTTGTCTTCGTGGACAATCTCAGCCAGGCGTTCGATTACCTCTTTGGCATGCTCCTGGTGCGCGTTCCCCACGCGCCGCTGGTAGCGGGCTTGCGACCATCCCCCGACCTTCACTCGATGAACTTTCTTGCCTTTCACCTCCTCCGCATCGATGACATGCCCAAGCCCGAAGACGAAGATGCGCGCCGTGTTCGTATCCGTCAGCACCGCCGCGTACCGTGGGTATTGCTCATCGAGGCGGGCCAGTTGAAACAGATCAGGTTGGTTGTAGGCATACACGCGGTTATCGCTGACGCACGTCGTTAACTGGATTGCCTCGAAAACTTCATCCGCGCCCCAACACGCGAATATGGCGACCCCATTTGCCGCGGCGTCGATTTCGTCAGCGGCGTAGGCAACGATCCGCTCCACGTCCCGGTCGAAACTGTGACGTTCAGGAGAGCTCGGCTCCCAGGTCCTGGCGAGAGCCTTGAATTCACGATGAAGATACGGCAATGCGTCCGGCGTGCGCCCGTGCTGATCCGGCTGAGTATTCAGGTAGACGCTCAACACCGGAAACGCGGTGGGCTCGAAGGCTATCAGCCGCGCCAGGGGCTCGTCGAGGGTGGTCGCAAGATGATCGGTGATCGTGGATGACATGGCAGTGCGAGAGCACGCGGTGCGCCAAAGGAAAGGGATATGCCGATCAAGTTGGAGCTGATCCGGAAGCTTGAGAACTTCATTGAAAGGGTTGTTGATGCTTTTGACACTGTTTTGACCTTTTTCCCGTTACTGTGGGGACGTTGCTTCGGGCGCGGCACTGTGCGCGCGTCGGCACGAGGGCCCGGTGCCCGGCACGAAGGAGATCTAAAAACTATGAAGAAGAATATGACTGCATTCACAGCCGCTTTGACGGTGCTGGTGGGCGCGGCCGCGGCGGCCGACAAGATCGACATCCGCACATGGACTCTCGGCCAAGAAGGACAAGACGGATGGAGCATCAAGAAACTGATAGGCACTAAAGCTTTCGGCCCGAATCGGAAGGAAATCGGCCACGTCGAAAATGTCATCTTTAACCCCGAGGGCAAGGTACTAAAGCTAATTGTTACGACCGGGGGCTTCCTCGGTTTCGACGAGACGCCCCTTGCCGTCAACTGGAAGGACGTAAAACTCGGTCCCGACATCGATTACGTCAACACGCCGATCACCGTGGAGAGTCTCGACAAATACGGGTTGTTCGACGGTATGCCTGACAAGGTCGCGATAGGGCCACGCCAATGGCGAGCGACAGAACTCATCGGCGACTATGTGAACTTACAGGGTGGTATTCACTACGGCGAGGTCCGTGACCTGATTATCTCTAAGGAAGGCGAACTTAAGGCGGTGATCGTCACGTCGGATGTTGGCTACGGTCGAATGAGGGGGTATTACGCGTATCCATATTTCGGTTATGGCATGGGTTATGACAATGCCTGGAATCCTGGCAACGACCATTACGATTTGCCCTATGGGAAAACCGACATCGCCAATGTGCTCCCCTACGCTTACAGCAAGAAATAACTAACGTGGGGCTGGGCGGCCGTGGGCACTCACGTGCGCGCTGCGCCGTGTTTTGGAAAGTAAGAAGGGAGATTTCGACTATGTATTACTTTTGGGGAATGCATTGGTATTGGTGGTTTTTTTGGGTGTTCCTATGGATGCTGTTTTTTTCCTTCATGATGCCGATGAGGCGGTCTACTTACCGGCAAATGCAATCGCCTCTGCAGCTCCTGCAAAAGAGATATGCCGCCGGGGAGATCACAAGCGAGGACTATGAAGAACGTCGGACCAAACTGCTGCGGGATGGCAATACGAAATAGACCGGAACTCACGCCGGTCACGAATCCAGCTGAGCCGGTGCGGGGGAAAGATCCATCGGCGCGACAGACTCGCAGGCGCACGTGTTAGAACCGTGTCCAGTCCTGCCCGGAACTGCGGCGTTTGCACGCGACCCGGTTGCTCGTTTCGGCATTTTCTGGACCCGCACGCTGGCATGACCATTGAGGGTTTTATATTCGATAAATAGGAACCCGCACTGCCCGTATTTCGGCGAACGCAATCCCGGACTGTAAATAATAATCACGAAAGAAACAAAACATGAGTCCGCCAGAAATACTGGCAAACATCCTACACCCTGCGGCCTTGTGCAGCCTTCCCGAAAAGACACTTCGGTCCATAGACTCGTGGCGAGAACAATGACCAGGGATCATCGGCGCCTGGACGCCGGAGAGAATTTAATGGGACAGACCAACTGGCTGGACAAGAGCACGCGTGCCATCCCAGACAGCGGGTACGCCGTCCCTCGCTTACGATATCGCGGGAGCTCTCGCGCCAAAAGATATGTCTGCTGCCTTCGCCGTCAGGCCGAATCTGTTCTTCAAGGCCCCGCAACTCCGGAGGTAATCCCGGCCAACGGGGTGATTGGTGCGCTCATACAGTCTGCGTCTGGAAAATCGTGAATCGGGTGTTACAGTTCGTGGGGCCGGACAAGGCATTACAGTTGTTCGGCGTCAAACTTGTGGGCTTAACTGGCGAGAACGGCAAGAAGATGTTGCTGTCTCTCGTTTTCATCGGCCTGATCTGGATCTTCGGATGGGGGGTTGGTAAGTTAGCGGGCGCGCTTCTTCGGCAGCGTTCCGGCCGCAGCGCTTTCTGGGCCAAACAGAGCGTACATCTGTTCTCAGCTGTAGCCGTGGTAATCGTACTTTGCTCGGTTTGGTTCACCGATCCGGCTCGGCTGGCCACCGCCTTCGGCTTGATTACAGCTGGCTTGGCATTCGCTCTTCAGCGCGTGATTACGGCCGTCGCCGCCTACTTCGTAATCCTCCGTGGCAAGACATTCAACATTGGAGACCGGGTTGTGATGGGTGGAGTCCGCGGAGATGTAATCGAACTGAGTTTTATACAAACCACGATAATGGAAATGGGAGAACCCCCTTCTGTTGATAGCGCCGACCCGGCGATGTGGGTTCGATCCCGTCAGTACACGGGACGAATCGTAAGCCTGACCAACGACAAGATCTTTGAAGCTCCCGTCTATAACTACTCGCGGGATTTTCCCTACATATGGGAAGAAATGCTCATTCCGGTTTCATACACCGCGGACGTGGCGCGAGCGGAACAGATCATGCTTTGCGCGGCCCGCGAGGCGACCTTACAATTCGACGAAATTGGAGATGCAGCGCTGTCTGAACTGGAACGTCGTTATGCGGTGCGACGGAGCCAGTTGGAACCCCGCGTCTATGTCCGGCTCACCGATAACTGGGTCGAGCTTTCCGTTCGCTTTCTGACCAGCGAACATGGCATTCGGGATATCAAAGACAAGCTGAGCCGCGAACTCCTGAAGGAGTTTACGCGAGCTGGAATCGGAATCGCGTCCAGCACCTATGACATCGTCGGCATGCCGCCGATTTCAATAAGACTTGAGAACGCGAATCATGAGAAGAATCAGCTGGCTCAGGATCCCGCGGATACTGGGCCAGCCGCCGGCGCGATTCATGGGCCCGAATCTGATGGCCGGTAACGTCATCATGGTAAAGCACGTACCCTCTGTCCCGCAGTACGCCCTTGCTTTTGTAGCCCTCTTCAAAAAGACTGGGGGTCGCGGCCGCAGTACGCCTCCTCATGGGCATTGGCAGGCTCACTCGGACCGGCGCTTATGCAGCCGTCGATCGCTTGACCGCCTGCTGCCGCAAGCGCACTGGACCTTTAATTGCAACCTTCGATTCTGACAACCGGCATCGTTGTCAGCACTTTCACTCGCCAGCGACTTCGCTGCTTGCAGTTGTTGCGGCCTCAATGCCGGTTCTCAAATCGTCTGACGGCGGACCACATATCCTCAACTGACGAGGCCGATAAAAGCTCTTGGATCGACACATACAGTAGTGCCGCGCCCGGAGTGGCTGTATGTTCAGGGTCCCAGGGTGGTTTGAAGCTTTCGCTTGCAATTTGCGATCCGCGTTCCGTGGGCGGGGCTGTGCGGAAGCCTCGATTGGCGCGAATAGCGGCGGCATCGGCTTCGACCATTACGGACGGGTTCGGCATGACCTCGAGTGGCGTTGCTGCAGGGGCCAGAAAGGTTAAATCCATAAGTCCTGGCGCTTCGGCGCTCGCGAGAAATGACCCTACTTTGCTCGCCAAAAGTGACCCACCTCACCGGTACGTTCCAGTACCAGGTTTTGCTGCGGCGACTGGTGAGAGGCATACGCGCCCGACGGTGAGCAGATGATGTGAAAGCACCCCGCACGCCTGCGGCGTGGATGATGTTGCTGGCGGGCTCGTTTACCCGTGGGCAAACCTGTTCTTTGTGTGGGTCAGTCTAAGTGAGCAGAAGTGGGTCATTTCTCGCGAGCGCCGAGGGTCCTGGCGATGCCCGCACGCCTTCCGACTAGCGCCAATTCGCCACCAGGCATGTACTGGAACGGAGTGGCTTCACCGCGAAGGTTCAATTCTGCGAGAGGAATCGTCAAAAAGGAGCCCGTGCCTCGCGTCTGTGGCGACTCGTTTATTGAGGCGCGCCGTTTTGCGGCAATTTGTAATCTGAGAAAGCCATCACGCGATCAATCGAGAAACTCTTCACGAAGAAGATCTTAGCGACCGCTTGAACTTCAACACGTTCCGGCATCCAGATCCCATCATTGACGCGCGTCTGCCGCATGTTAATCTGCGAGCCGCGCAGCAAGCGCACTAGAAATAATCCCATGTAGAACGGGTGGATCACCTGCGCTTCAACCTTGATCCAGCCCAGATCTTGCTTGTCGACCCAAAGCTTACCCGCGACCTTAGGAAACATGCTGCCGTACTTGCCTTGGGCGTGGTAGCCGGGGTGCGGCGTCGCTTGAAGCACATAGGCCGGCCTGCCGTTGACTGCTTCTTCGCCGACCAGCTGGAAGTCGAAGGCCATGGGTACTTCCCGGACAATCGACGCGGTCTCCTCCTCCTGCTTGCGCAATCGCTCGGCCCGCTCTGCTGGAGTTTCCCGCTTCAACTTGTCGAGCTCTTCTTTCTGTTTCCTTTCCTCCCCGGCGGAGGGAGGCCGCCGCCCGTCGCGTTCCACGAACTGCTCAAAAGGAACGCCATTGACCAGAATCGTCCTCGATACATTCACATGCTCCGACTTCACGCGTCCATCCGGGTCCCTGTGCTGATCTTCGTCACGCTCGATATAGGTGTAATGGAGCCGGTCCTGCCAATGGCTCTGGGTCGCCGCGATCGATGACTCCACGATCCGGTGGACGTCCAGTACGCTGGAAAGATTCTGAGCTTTGAGGGGACCTGCGTCACCCTGATCGAGAAGTACGGCGAAAGCTGCAAAAGCAACAATGGCGTTTCGATACTCGCTGATCCGCATGGTCATGCTAGGTTCATCATCCCGATGCCTCGGTGGACACGGGATTGTGCCAGCCGCCGTCGGAACCGATGATCGTGTCAGCTTCCTTCGGCCCCCAACTGCCGCGCCGGTATGGGCGAACCCGATGGTGTGTCTTCAGGACTGGATCGACCACGGCCCAGGCGTCCTCCACCGCATCCTCACGGGTGAAGAGCGCTCCATCGCCGGCCATGGCATCGCCCAAAAGCCGTTCGTAGGGCGCTTCCTCTCCCGGCTGCTCTTCAAGCAAGTAGAGCTCTCGTTGCTCGCCGACGAATTCCTTTCCAGGGAGCTTGACGCGAGCGGCGAGGGCGATGGCCGAGTTGGGGGAGAGCCGGAAGCGCAGGTAGTTGATCCGGCCGGTGTCTGGCGCTGAGTCCGCAACGAGCCTCTGCGGCGGGGCTTTCAACTCCACCAGAATCTCGGTGGCGGTATCGGCCAGATATTTGCCGGAGCGCAAGCACCACGGCACCTCCGCCCAGCGCCACGAATCGATAAAGAGCCGCATGGCGCAGAAAGTCTCGACGTCGGAGTTCTTGGCAACGCCCGGCTCGTTCCGATAGCCCGCGTATTGGCCGCGCACCAAGTCGTCGCGCGTCAACGGGCGCATGGCTCGGAAGACGTTGGCCTTCTGCCGGTGCACTGCTCCGAAATCTCTGTCGGAGTGCGGCTCCATGGCAAGCAGGGCGACCAGCTGGAAGAGGTGGTTCTCGATCACGTCCCGCAAACAGCCCGCGCTTTCATAAAAAGGGCCGCGGTCTTCCACTCCGAAATCTTCGGACAGGGTTATCTGTACGCTGGCAATGTAGTTGCCGTTCCAGATCGGTTCCAGGAACGAATTGGCGAAGCGGAAATAGAGGATGTTCATGATGGCCTCTTTCCCGAGGTAATGATCGATTCGGAAGATGGAGTCTTCCGGGAATACCGACCGCGCCACTTCATTGAGCTCCTTGGCAGAGGCCAGGTCGCGTCCGAACGGCTTTTCCACAATGACGCGGGTGTTTTCAGCCAATCTCGCAGCGCCGAGTTCTTTGATCACCGTCTCAAAGAGGGGCGGCGGGATCGCAAGGTAGTGTGCTGGTCGCCGAGCCGTGCCGAGCTCGGGATCCTGAGCGAAGAGTTGCCGAAGGTGTAACTTGCGGACCTTCGCACAATGCTCCTCCAGCGCGTTGAAGGCAGGCGTGCTACGAAGGGGAACGCTGCTGTTTGACGGGCTGTGTGACGAGGTACGCGGCGCTTGCTGTGTTGTCATAAGGATCTCAGCCGGCAGTTGTGAGCGCGGCGTCCTTCGACTCGATGCAGTTGATGAGATCTTTCCAGGAAGCGACGAACGATACGGCGCCTTCGTGCTGAAGCTCGGCTGCGAGTTTCTCATCGTCGACACCGGCCTTGCCAAACGCGGCGATCACGCTTTCGGCGTCGCCTCCATCTTCCGGCAAGACGTCACCCAGTGTGCCGTGCTCAGCAAACGCCAGCAGTGTTTTCTCGGGAATCGTATTGATGGTGTCCGGCGCAGCCAGCGCCTTGATGTAAAGGACGTCGGAGGCCTTGGGATCTTTGGTACCCGTGCTAGCCCAAAGCAGACGCTGCGGGGCTGCACCGGAACTGGCGACTTTCTTCCAGCGTGGTGAAGCGAGCATCCCGCGGTATGCTTTGTAGGTTCGTTTTGCGACGGCAATGCCCAGGCGGTCCTGAAGTTCCTTAGGAACTTTCCCCATGACGGCTTTGTCCCAGCGGCTGATGAACATCGATGCCACGGAATGTATCTTCGGATCCAGCCCCGCGGCAATCCGGCGCTCGATTCCGCGCAAATAAGCTTCAGCGGCGGCCATGTACTGTGCGGCTGAGAACAGGAGCGTAACGTTTACCGGCACTCCTCGAAAGATGGCTTCCTCAATGGCAACCTGCCCCTCCTTGGTTCCGGGAATCTTAATGAAGAGGTTGGGCCGCTGCGCTTGAGCATGGAGACGGACCGCCTCTTTCACCGTGCCGGCTGAATCGTACGCCAGTGAGGGAGAAACTTCCAAAGACACCCAGCCATCCACGCCAGCGGTTGCGTCATGGATGGGCCGAAAGAGGTCGGCGGCATGCCGCAGATCCTCAATCGCCAGCTCGAAGAAGAGCGCTTCGCCGGACTTGCCTTCCTTCCTCTTCTGGCGGATCGCATCGTCGTAGAAGTTCGAGTTCTTGATCGCGAGGTCGAAGATCGACGGATTGGAAGTGAGGCCGGTGACCGAGAGTTCGTCGATGTAATGACGAAGGGTCCCACTCGACAGCAGGCCTCGCGTGATGTTGTCCAGCCAGAGGCTCTGGCCAAGGTCGTGGAGCTGTTTGGTCGGGTTCATAGCTTCACTGTATGAGAAGCATGGTCAAAATGCCGTCAAAAAGAGCGGAGATTCACATCTCAAATGTTCACGATGGCTGCGAAACTGACGGGGTCCAGGCTGGCGCCTCCTACCAGGAAGCCGTCAATCTCAGGCTGCGCCATGAGACTCTTCGCGTTGTCGGGCTTGACGCTGCCACCATATAGGATGCGGACGTTATTCGCCGCGTCCGATCCGAAACGCGTCTTCGCTTGAGCGCGGATCAGCCGGTGAGCATCCGCGGCGACATCCGGTCTGGCGGTCTCGCCGTCGCCGATCGCCCAGATCGGTTCGTAGGCGATTAGGATTCTTGCGAACTGCCCCTGCGACAACTCGCCAATAGCGCACCGAAACTGCTCCATCAGCACCGATTCGACATTCTTTTTTTCGCGCTCTCCAACGCAGACGATAGGGGTGAGACCGGCGTCGAGCGCGGCCACGGTCTTCTTCAACACGCTCTCGTTGGTTTCGCCGAAATACTGGCGCCGCTCGCTGTGCCCCACGATTACGTGAGAGCAGCCAGACGCACTGATCATCGGGCCGGAGACCTCGCCGGTGAACGCCCCGTCCTTTTCCCAGTAGAGATTCTGTGCGCCAATCCGTACTCTCGTTCCTCGAGCAGCGGTGACGGCGTTCTCAACGTCGAGGAATGAAGGGCAAATCACGATCTCACAATGGTCGGAGTGCTCGATCAACGGTCGAAAACTGTCAAAAAAGGACGTGGTTCCGGCAGGGTCCTTGTACATCTTCCAATTTGCACCCATCACAGGTGTACGCTTTTTCATCAGGTCCATCCAGATCGGTGCCCCGCTTCAGGCAAGTTTCATCCAAAATCGAATACGTCTTCACAGTAAGCGAATGGTTGTCAAAACGGTGTCAAAAGGAGCGCCGAGCGACGCCGCTAAGATTACACAACTATGACAGTCGATCGCCTCTTGCGTTCGTCCGATAACCAGGCAACGATGTGAAGCCGTGAGCGGATCGTAAGGGAGGAACTGATGGACACTGACGCGAGGCCGTTCATCCGACGAGATGGAATCAATTGGATATCGCTAACCGCTTTCACGCTTTTTCATGTTGGCGCAATCGCTGCCATTTTCTTCTTCACCTAGCCGGCTTTTTTTATCGCATTGGCGCTTTACTGGCTTTCCTTGAGGTCTTGAGCTTAAACATAGGAGTGGGCTACCATCGCTTGCTCAGCCATCGTTCCTTTGAAACCCCGAAGTGGATCGAGTATTTCTTAGCGGCTTGCGGGGCGTCAGCGTTGGAAGGCGGGCCAGTGTTTTGGGTTGCGACGCATCGCATCCATCATCAGTTCACCGACAAGGATGGCGATCCGCACAAGCCGCGCGATGGCAAGTGGTGGGGCCATATAGGCTGGATACTGGTCGGCGATGCGACACACCGCAACATCGACCAGTGCTCTTACTATGCCCCGGATATTCGCAAGGATCGGTTCCTGCGTTGGCTCTCGAAGTATCACTATGTGCCTTTGGCTCTTCTGAGGAACACGCGCAAAACGGAGCGCGGCGCGAACCAGTTCCTAATTCAGTTGGCGGTGCGCGCCGCACCCTTTGCGCTTTTGAGGAACACGCGCAAAACGGAGCGCGGCGCGAACCAGTTCCTAATTCAGTTGGCGGTGCGCGCCGCACCCTTTGCGCTTTTGAGGAACACGCGCAAAACGGAGCGCGGCGCGAGCCAGTTCCTAATCCGCTTGGTGGTGCGCGCCGCACCCTTTGCGCTTTTGAGGAACACGCGCAAAACGGAGCGCGGCGCGAGCCAGTTCCTAAGCCGCTTGGTGGTGCGCGCCGCACCCTTTGCGCTTCTAAGCATTCTGCTGCTGGCTTTGGGCGGCCTACCGTTTCTCCTGTGGGGAGTGTTCTTCCGCGTGACGGTAGGGTTGCATGCGACGTGGATGGTCAATTCTCTGACGCACTTTTGGGGAAGCCGACGGTTTGCTACGCGCGATGCGTCGCGGAATAACTGGTTCGTAGCCATGTTGAGTTTCGGCGAGGGATGGCATAACAATCACCACGCAAATCCGACATCGGCCCGGCATGGACTCGCCTGGTATGAGATCGACATGCACTGGTGGGAGATCCGGCTGTTGCAGATCATCGGCTTGGCCACGTCTGTACGCCGCGCCAGCCTACCGTTCAAGCTGCAGCCGCCCGTCACTGCGTCCACCAACGCCGAAGTCTAGCGACCGATGGAACCGGCGGCCTGACGTGTCTTGTCAAACAATACCTGGAGATCGCCCAAAGCTTCCGGGTCCGCCTTCGCCACCTCCGCTGTGATCTTGTCTTGAAAGGCCAAGAGGTCTTCCAAAGCTTTTCGCCCGTGTGCATCCGGCACACGGTTCGCAATTTCGCGAGTACGGGTGAAGAACTGCTTGCTGGTCGCGGCCGCGAGCCCATAATTCTTCTGACTGGTTTGAACGAATGCCAGACCAGCTAAATCGCGGAGATCAGCCAGGTCATCTTCTTGTCTTGCGGCGGATAAGTCTTTCTCGAGGCTCTTGACCTTTATATACTGCGGTACGAAACCGGCCAAGAACGCCACGATCAGGAGGATGATTACCACGATGATCCGGTTCTTCATGGGCACGAACCTTTCATTCGCTGACGGGGATGTGCGACTCCGGAATGATCCCACAACCCGTTGCCATTGTCCCCAAATGGCCGCGCCTGCGACCAGGACGTGTCAACCTTCGTTTGCTCCACCGCCCGGTTCAGCAGCCCCGGGACATTGCCACCATCGACGATGACTTTGAACTTCGTGCCAGCCCAGTACGGCCGGATACCTGAGAAGTATCACCACGCGCAGCAAGATCATCCAGGATGAAAGCGGCGGGCCAACAATGCGGCTTGTTAGATAGCTCGTTCTGGGGAGGTTCCGAGCATAACAGAGACAGGAAGTTTCTGAATGCTCAGCACCAGCGGTCTTATTCAGCTACGGTGCTTTCTTCCCCGGCATTACGATGTTTGAGACGGTAATGGTATCACCCTTCATTTCACCGGTTAGCCGCACCCTGTCACCCGCGTGCTCCTGCAACAGGGCGAGCTCCTGATTTTCGATGTTGTAGATCTTTCCACCGCTGACGAACACATATTTGGCGCCGCCCTTGATGCATGCCAAAGTGCAGTCCCGGTCCGTCATCTTGGCCCCAGGGTGTTCGGCAATCATTTTCGCGTGACTGGCGCCGCACATGCCGCCGCTAATGTTTCCGGTCCACGTCTTCTCGGCGGCCTGCGCAAAAGCGGCGAGGCCCACGAGCAGACCGATACAGCATAAACTTTTCAACGGACTCTTCATGTCTGGACTCCTATAGGTCGCGACAGAAACATTCGCGCCCAACTGCACTATAAGGCAACCAATGTCAAAGCGGCGTCAAAAACAGTCATCAGGACAGACCCCTCGCTCCGACTGACTTTTTGACGCCGTTTTGACGACGATTCCCCTACAGTGAACTTATCAGCCGTTATCGCGCAGAACGGTCGATCAAAAGCAGAACGTAAAGGATGACAAATGTCGATACTCAAAGGCGCTATTCACAAATTTGCAACGCGAAGCTTACTTCTCCTTATCGTGTTGATGACGGGCAGCACATTGGGCTTCTCCAGCGGCCAGAAGATCGAAACGATCGACGCTACCGCCGACGGCACGAGCAGCCAACTCGGGCAGATAATCGGCATAACGCTGGAGATCTATGACTACTCCACTCCAGTGGACACACAAATCCTGAACCAGGCATTCGATAAAGGCCACGACCATGGATTGGTAAACGCTCTGTCGAAAATGAAGGCGGTGGGCCACATCTCGGTCACGGGCACCTTAGGCTACGACGTCAGTTATATACGTGAGGTGGCTACGCCAACCGGGCGCAAGATAACGTTTGTCACCAACCGTTTGATTCGATTCGGAGAAGTCTACTGGGATATGCGGTCAGAGTCCTACAACTTAACCGTCGGCGAATTGACTCTGAACGACACCGACAAGAGCAAAAGTACGGGATTCCTCTACCCCGAATGCAAGCTCAAGATGGACAAGCAGGGGCAATTGCAGTTCGATCTAGTGGGAAATCCATTCACGCTTAACGACGTTCTCGATTGGAAGGGCAGGCCCGGCACGAACTAGCTAGACCAGGCAGACCAGGCGCACCCCATTTGCGCCAAACGGACTGGGCAGGCGTTGTTCAATCTTCCCAGGACATTCAAAATTTGGCGACTGCGCCGGCCGGTATAGTGGTCCCCAGAATTCAGACCAGGCGATAAGTTAGAATTTGGCGGAGTCGGAAGCGCAAGGAGAGGCGATGACGACAACGCGAAAGCAGTACAGCCCGAAGTTCAAGGCCAAGGTGGCGGTGG
>Ga0302325_10005411_pt1 | contig 29013 bp, 28 predicted proteins | sample Palsa_T0_2_FD_201948 | JGI IMG/M metagenome (GOLD analysis project Ga0302325, IMG submission 201948) | Peat permafrost microbial communities from Stordalen Mire near Abisko, Sweden - Palsa_T0_2 | ecosystem: Environmental > Terrestrial > Soil > Palsa > Peat permafrost | place: Sweden: Abisko...
GCCCCCGCCCGCCCGTCCCCCCGGAGAGCCAGCCAAATCAGACCGACGGCACATTCAGTCCCCCAAGGCTGCCATGCTTACGACCGACGCCCATGCGGCACCTTGACGCTCTGCTCGCCTTGCTCGTGGCGATGGCCGCCGCTTGGTTGCTGACGCCGCTCGCGGCGAAGGTGGCGCGGCGGGTGGGCGCGATGGCGAAGCCGAGCGACCGGGGGCTGGCCGCGGCGGAGACGCCGCAGCTGGGCGGGCTCGCGATCTTCGCCGGCGCGCTGCTGGCGGCGGCGATCTGGATGCCGGAGGGCCGTGAAGCGGGGATCACGCGGGCGATCCTGGCCGGGGCGGCGCTGATCACGCTGGTGGGAGCGATCGACGACGCCGTCGACCTGCCGCCGATCCTGAAGCTGATCGGTCAGATCGCGGCGGCTCTGCTCGCGGTGGTGGTGGGAGACGTGCAGGTCGCCCAGCTGACGATCCCGTTTCTGGGCACGCTCCACCTCGCGTCCGGGGTCGGCGGCGTGCTGACGGTGATCTGGCTCGTCGCGATCATGAACGCCGTCAACTTCATCGACGGCGTCGATGGCCTGGCGGCGGGGCTTGTGGCGATCGACGGCGTCGCATTCACGATCATCGCGTTCGAGCTCAAGGGACCGAACTCGACCCTGGCCGGCATCCTCGCGGCGGTCACCGCCGGCGCCGCGCTCGGGTTCCTGTTCCACAACTTCCATCCGGCCTCGATCTTCATGGGCGACTCGGGCGCGAACCTGCTCGGATACCTGCTCGGCGTGGTCACCGTGCAGGGCACGCTGAAGACGAACGCGGCGATCGCGCTCGTCGCCCCGCTCGTGATCCTCGCGGTGCCGTTCCTCGACACCGGGTTCGTGGTCGCGAAGCGGCTCAAGTACGGCCGCAAGCCGTGGTCGGCCGACGACAGCCACTTCCATCACCGAATGGCGCGGATCGGCTTCAGCCAGCGTAAGACCGTCCTGTACATGTACGCCTGGACGGGTCTGCTGGCCTCGTTCGCGGTCGCGGAGCGCGTGATCCCGTGGCACCGCGACTCGCACTACTACTTGGGCTGGACGATCATGATTGCGGCGCTCGGGGTGGTGGCGATCGGCGGCAGCGTGTACGTCGTGTACGTGCTGGAGATCTTCAAGTTCAAGCGCCTGCGGGTACGGGACATCCGGCGCACCGAACCCGATACGAGCGAGGACGAGATCGAGGTCCGCGTCCGGCGCGAGGTCGAGACCGGCGAGTTCGAGAAGGTTTGACCTGAGCGGTGCAGATCGCCAACCTCGATCGGCTCGACGCTTTCGTCACGCTCGACGGCTCCACGATCCGGGAGCTCGCCGGTCCGGCGTGGACGGCGGTGCGCAGCCAGAGCCTGGCCGAGGCGACGCTGCCGGCTGGAGGCGAGACCGCCGAGCATTACCACCCGCGGGCGGAAGAGCTCTATTACTTCACCTCGGGCTCCGGGCGGCTGCGACTCGGCGAGGACGAGGCGGACGTTCGCACGGGCGACTGCGTCGTGATTCCCCCGGGCACGCCGCATAAGCTCTTCAATCACGGTCCGGACCCGCTCGTCCTCCTCTGCTGCTGCGCGCCGGCGTACTCGGACGATGACACCGTGATGACGGGTCGGTAGGCGGCGCTCTGACCGGGCTGACCCGAGTCGAGCGCACAGCGCTCGCCACCATCGCCGTCGCCACCGTCCTCGCCGGCGTCAGCAGGTACGCGAGCGGCGTCCCGAACGGGATCGCATTCGCGCTCTCGATCCTCGCCCTCGTCGGCGTCGCGTGGGTCGTGAGCTTCGCCGTCGAGCATGTGGGCGAGCGCTTCGGTTCCGCGGTCACCGGGTTCATGCAGGCCACGCTCGGCAACCTGCCGGAGTTCTTCGTCGTCGTGTTCGCGCTCCAGGCAGGTCAGCTCGTGATCGCGCAGACGGCGATCCTCGGATCGATCCTGGTCAACGCGCTGCTCGTGCTCGGGCTCGTCATCGTCGTCGGGGCGCGACGTGTCCCCGACGGGTTGATGCGCTTCGGCGAGCGGCTCCCGAACGACACCGCGACGCTGCTGCTGATCTCGACGCTGATCATCATCCTGATCGGACTCGCGGACTCCTCACACGATCCGGCCAGCCACCATGTGGAGGCGATCTCCGTGATCGGCGCGGTCGCGATCCTGGTCGTGTACGTGTCCTGGCTCGTCCCCTACCTTCGCTCGCCGACCACATCCGAGCCTGCCAAAGCGTCGCGCCTGGGGCTCGCCACCGGCGTCGGGCTGCTCGTCCTCGGCGGGGTTGGGTCCGCGTTCGTATCGGACTGGTTCGTGCAGGCGCTGCAGCCGACGATCCGTACGCTGCACATCTCCCGGGCCTTCGCCGGGCTCGTGATCGTCGCGATCGCCGGGAACGGCGTCGAGCACGCGGTGGGGATCGCGCTCGCGCATCGGGACAAGCCGGAGCTGGCGATCTCGGTGGTCAAGAACTCGGTCGCGCAGATCGCCGCGTTCCTCTATCCCGCGCTGGTGATCATCTCGCTGCTGCTCTCGACCCGGCTCACCTTCGCGATCGCGCCGGTGTACATCGGGGCGCTGGCAGGCTCGGCGATCATCGTGTGGCAGATCACCGGCGACGGCGAGGCCACCGTATTCGAGGGCGTGGCGCTGATCGCGGCGTTCGTGATCTTGGCGACCGTCGCCGCGTACGAGGGCTGAGCTGCGCTATCCTTACGTTTACGTAAGGTAGAGATTTCTCGAGCGCAGCCTCCATACGAGCCTGCTCGAGCTCGTATGGGTGATTCTCGCGTACATGATCGCCTCGACCGTGCTGGTGCTGAGCGCGGGTCGCCTGTCCGACATGTTCGGACGTAAGCGGGCGTATCTGGGAGGGTTCCTCGTGTTCGCGGTCGCGTCGCTCGGCGCCGGATTCGCCGGCGCCGCTGGCGCTCCTCGGCACGCTGTGGGGCGCGGTCATCCTGCGCGAGATCAGCGGCCGTGAGGCCGAGCGCCAGTGGGACCTGGCGGGGACGTTGAGCTTCACCGTCGGCCTGACCGGCCTCGTGCTCGCCATCACCAAGGGCGGGATCTCGGGCTGGAGCTCACCGGTCGTGATCGGCGGATTCGCCGCCGGCGCCGTGCTGCTGCCGCTGTTCGTCGTGATCGAGCGCCACCACCGGGCGCCGATGCTCGACCTCCGCATCTTCCGCAGCCGTCTGTTCTCGGCCGCGGCGGCCGCCGCATTCCTGAACGGTCTCGCGCGTTTCGCGCTGATGTTTGTCTTCGTCTTCTACTTGCAGGGCGTGCAGGGAAACACGCCGATCGAGGCCGGCGTCAAGCTCGCGCCGCTCGCGATCGGCATGCTCGTGTCCTCGCCGCTCGCCGGGATCTGGGCGGACCGCCGCGGATCGTCGCGGCTGATGGCGGCCCTCGGGATGCTCGTGACCGGCGGGGGCCTCGCGCTCCTGACCACGCTCGAGCGTCACACCGCGTACGTCCCGATCGGCATCTACATGTTCGTCGTCGGCGTCGGGTCGGGGATGTTCAACAGCCCCAACACGGCGGCCATGATGGGCGTCGTGCCGCCCCATCGGCGCGGGATCGCGGCCGGCGCCCGCGTGCTCGTCCAGAACACGGGCGCCGTGATCTCGGTCGCATTCGTGCTCGCGGTGGTCACTGCGTCGGTGCCTAAGCACACGCTGTTCCGCGTATTCTCGGGTCTCTCGCATCACATCTCGAACGGCCAGCTCGCTCCGTTCATCGGCAATATGCACGTCGCTCTGTGGACGCTTGCAGCCGTGTCGTTCCTCGGTGCGGTCGTGTCGGCCGCGCGGCCGAAGCACGAGGCCGAGCTCGACCTCGGCCCGGCTCCGAGGATGGAGCGCGGAGCGCGTCAGAACGAGCAGGCGGCTCCCGCCGCGACCGAGGCTGCAGCATGAGCACGGTCGACACCGAGCGCCCGCTGCGGATCGGCGAGGTCGCCGAGCTGATCGGAACGACCACGCGCACGATTCGCTACTACGAGGAGATCGGCCTCGTGCCCGGGGCAGCCGACCGCAAGCAGGGCAAGCACCGCTGCTACACCCAGGCGGATGTCGATCGCGTGCGCGAGATCGTTCGGCTGCGCGACCTGCTCGGGCTCTCGCTCGACCAGCTCTCGCGGCTGCTCGAGGCCGAGACAGCGCGCGCCGAGCTGCGGCGTGAATGGCAATTCGCCGAGAGCTCGTCCGAGCGGCGAAGGATCCTCGACCAGGCCCTCGAGCACATCGGCACGCAGCTGGAGCTTGTCCGCGGTCGTCGCCACGAGCTCGAGCAGCTCGAGGCCGACCTGCTCGCCAGACGCGACACGGTCAACGAGCGCCTGGCGGAGCTCGACGGTTGAGCGCGACGAGCCTAATTCGCCAGGCGACGAGCGGGCTCGCGCAGCGTAGGGTCGTGAAGTGACTCTTGCGCGCACCGTGCGAACAGCCAGAGCCTGACTCGCCCGGGATCGACTGTGAGCAACTCCGCCATCCGCCGCGACAGGCCGGCGGGGTCGGTGGCGAGCCGCGCGTCGCAGTTCAGCATGTGTTGCACAGCGTCATAGGCGGGATCGCCGACGAACGGCTTCGGGTCGATCACCAGCCACGGCTCGCGCTGCGCCGCGAGGACGTTCCCAGCGTGAAGATCCGTGCACAGCAGCACCTCGCGGACAGCCGTTCGCGGCAGTTCGCGGAGCACGGCGATCCCCTCGCGAGCGAGACCGCCATCGAGGTCGCGGCTGTCGATCTCGTAATCGCGCTCGAAGGAGTCAGCCCACCGATCGCACATCTGCTGCAGAGAATCGAACGGGTGGCCGGCCGGTGGTGCTCGCTCCCACAAGCGGCACACGAGCCCGGCGAGGACGACGTCCTGCTCGGGCTCCGGTAAGCAGCGCTCGAGCTGAGTTCCCGGCACGCAGCGCTCGAGCAGCAGCGCTGTCGTGTCCCCAAGCGATCGCGCGGCGTCGCAGCGGACCGCGCCGTCACCATCCCATAGGCGCAGCGCCTCGGCCTCGTGCTCAGCCTCCGGGTGACGCCAACCCGCCTTGAGCACCAGCTCGTCGCCGGCCCGGTTACGCGCAGCCGCGACCCATGCACACTGCCCGCCGGGCAGGTAAGGCTCACCGAGCTCGAGCTCCCATCCTGACGCCAGCTCCGCGACCACCTCGGGTAGCGCGGCCAGCCACTCGCGGCGCGCGGGATCGGCGTCCCCGCCGGCCGCATCGATTAGAAGCTGCGGAATCCGGATCGTCCGAGCCACGCTACCGTGATCGCCACCATGACGAACGGTCGTCCTCCGCTGACGGGAAGGGACGCGGCCGGCGCGGGAGCGATGATGCTCGCGGTGAACCTGGTGTGCGCCGCTGCGGGCGCGGGCCTGGGCGCGCTGGTTGACGGCGTCGTGCCGGGGCTGCTGATCGGCTTCTTCATCGGTTTCTTTCTCGCGATCGCGGTCGTCGCCAAGCTCTTTCGAGATGTTTGAGCCGCCATGCCCCGCTGTTCGGAGACCCCCGGCATGGGCAGTCATTTTTCGTGCACGAGCTATAGGATTAGCCCCCGCTCCAGTTGTCCGCAACCGAGTCCAATGATTTGACCTGCCTCCGACACCGCACCCGAGACCATTACCCGGGCCGCATCTCTCCACCGTCGCGGCGGCGATGGAGTGCGGTCGCTTGCAGCCGGCCCGCCGTCAGCGGCGGTCACGACCGCAGCGGGGCTGCTCCCCGACTCGCCCGCCGTGCCGCGTGCGCGACGCTTGGGCAACGTCCGGGGGGTCCCTCTTGGCGGTAGGCGTCGACGCGGCGTCCGAAGAGCGGTCGATGGTGGTTCTGCGGTACCTGGATGTCGTCCTCGTGGCAATTGTCGCGGTGCCTGCGCTTGCGCTCGGGGCGCCCGTGCTCGGCTACGCCGTCGGTGCCGCGGGGTGGATCCTGCAGCGCATCATTGCCACGACCGACAGGCGCCTGATCAGCAAGGCGACGACCAATGACCGCAGGCAGCTCGCCTTCAGTCTGTTCGAGCCGTTCGGGCGGATCTGGTTGCTCGCCGGCGCGATCGTCGTAGCCGGCGTCGGCGGCCGTCGCGCGGATGGGCTGACGGCCGCGATCGTGATCTTCGGCGCGTACTCGGTCGCCTTCGTCGTCAGGCTGCTGAGCGGCCCGCCGCCGCCGAAGGCAGCGCCGTGAGCGCGATCCAGGCATCCGCGCCAGGCGGCTCCACCACCCCGCGGAAGGGCCTCAGCAAGGGCAAGAAGATCGGTTACTCGGTTCTCGCCGCGTGGCTTGGCGGGATCATCCTGTTCGTGATCCTGTTCGGGGTCACGGCCCACAAGTCGAAGGCGATCGCCAACAACTCGTTCTCCCCGACCGACGAGTTCAAGCTCGACACCTGGTTCAAGCTCGGCCCGATCGACTTCAACAAGGGCGTCCTCTACCTGCTGCTGTCCGCCGGGATCACGCTCGGCGTGATGCTGTACGTCTCCAAACGGCTGCGAGAGCGGCCCGGGCGCCTGCAGGTCGCGGTCGAGGGTTTCTACGACCTCACGCGCGCGATGGCTTCGGACAACATCTCCGACGACGCGGTGGCCAGGCGGTACTTCCCCTTGATCGCCACGCTGTTCGTGTTCATCCTCGTCAGCAACCTGATCGGCTACATCCCGCTGCCGGTCGACTCGACTAACAAGTTCAGCCTGTTCGGGTTGCACATCCCGTCGTTCCAGATCTATGCGGCCGACACCAACGTCGCCTTTCCGCTGATGCTCGCGCTTGGTGTGTGGATCCTCTCGATCTACGAAGGCGTGAAGCACCACGGCCCGATCGGCTACATCAAGAGCCTGATGCCCTCCGGCGTCACCGGCCCGATCGTGCCGCTGGTCTTCGGGATCGAGATCTTGTCGACTTTCCTGCGACTGATCTCGCTGACCGTGAGGCTATGGGCCAACCTGCTCGCCGGGCACTTGCTGATCGCGTTCATGGGCGGCGAGCTCGGCGTTCTCGTCGGCCTTCAGGTTGTGTCCTGGTTCCTGCTTCCGATCGGGATCGCGATCTTCCTGTTCGAGGCCGTGCTGATCGCCGGCCTCCAGGCCTTCATCTTTGCCATCTTGACCGCTATCTATCTCGGTAGCGCGGTCTCAAGCCACTAAGCAATCACAAGGAGCTACCCCGTCAATGTTGTTCTTTCACTTACTCAGCGTCTTCCACCCGCTGTTCGCCGTGGCGGTTGATCCCAAGACGTACGGCGAGGACGGAGGCCGTGCGATCGCGCTCGGCGTCGGCGCCGGCGGCGGTGCGGCGGGCGCTGGGGCCGGCATCGGCAGCGTGTTCGGTAGCGCGATCCAGGCCAAGACCCGCCAGCCCGAGCTGCGCCAGGACATCGAGCGCGACCAGTGGCTCGGCTTCGCGCTGACCGAGGCCGTCTTCTTCTACGGCCTCGTCGGCGGCTTCATCGCCTTCTTCCTCTAGGCCGAGATGGACGCTGCCGTAACACACCTCCCGATCGCCAGCAGCGGCTCGTTCCTGGTCACCCCCAACGTGGGGATCATGATCTGGACGCTGGTCGTCTTCGCGATCTCGCTGTTCATCCTCAACAAGGCTGTGTTTCCCCGTATCCGGGACGCGCTCGACGCGCGCCAGCGCACGATCGGGGAGTCGATCGACGCGGCCAAGCGCGAGCGCGAGGAGGCGGAGCACCTGCTGGCGGAGTATCGCGAGCGCCTGCAGGAGGCGCGTCAGCAGGCCGAGGAGATCCTCGCCCGCGCACAGAAGACCGCCCAGGCCTACGAGCATCGGGTCCAGGAGGAGGCTGAAGCCAAGCGGCAGGAGGCGCTCGAGCGGACCAGGCGCGACATCGACGCCGAGACACGCAGAGCAATCGCGGAGATCCGTCGTGAGGTCGCCGACCTCACCGTAATCGCGACCGAGAAGCTCACGCGCAAGGTCCTGACCGACGAGGACCAGCGCCGACTCGTCGAGGAGGCGCTCGAAGAGCTCGACTTCGACGCCCTCAGCGTCGGCGCGGACGGGCACAACTGATGGAGGATGTCGCTCAGGTCTACGCACGGGCGCTGTTCGAGGTGGCCAAGGAGCACGAGCGTCTGGACGAGATCCGCACGCAGCTCGGTCAGTTCGTCACGGCGTTGAACGAGCACCGCGAGATGGCGGTCTTCTTCTTCTCCCCATACTTCTCGACCGAGGAGAAGAAGGACGCGATGCACCGCGGGATCGAGGGCGCCGATGAGATCTTCATGAACTTCCTCGAGGCGCTGGTCGAGCGTCAGCGGATGCCCGCCATCTTCCGCATCCGGGTCGAGTACGAGCAGCTGTGGGACGAGGAGAACAAGCTGCTGCCGGTGCAGATCACGAGCGCCGTGCCGCTCGACGAGAAGACGGTCCGGAGCATCGGCGACCGCATCTCCGAGCAAACCTCCCAGACGGTCGAGCTGTCGAGCAAGGTCGATCCTGACCTGATCGGCGGCATCGTCCTGCGCGTCGGGAACGTCATCCTCGACGCCTCGATCCGCAGCCGTCTGAACCAACTTCGAAAGACGGTCGCGCAAGTCGCTTAGCGCGCCTCGCCCCGCCAAGGAGCCACGAACATGCAGATCAATCCCGACGAGATCACCTCAATCCTGAAGAGCCGCATCGAGGGCCTGGACACCACCGGGGCCGAGCTGACAGAGGTCGGAACGGTGCTTTCCGTCGCGGACGGCATCTGCCGCGTCCACGGCCTGGAGAACTGCATGTCGCTGGAGATGCTCGAGTTCCCGCACGATGTGACCGGGCTGGCCCTCAACCTCGAGTCTGACAACGTCGGCGTGGTGCTGTTCGGGGAGTGGGAGAAGGTCGTCGAAGGCGACACCGTCAAGCGCACGAATCGGCTGCTCGAGATCCCGGTCGGCGAGGCGCTGCTCGGGCGGATCGTCGATCCCCTCGGCAATCCGCTCGACGGCAAGGGCGAGATCGTGACGACGGAAACCCGTCCGGTCGAGCACAAGGCCCCGGGCGTCGTGCAGCGCCAGCCGGTGAAAGAGCCGATGCTCACCGGACTGAAGGCGATCGACTCGATGATCCCGATCGGCCGCGGCCAGCGCGAGCTGATCATCGGCGACCGGCAGACGGGCAAGACCGCGATCGCGATCGACACGATCATCAACAACAAGGATCGCGACCTGATCTGCGTCTACGTCGCGATCGGCCAGCGCAAGTCGACGGTGGTCGCGCTCGCGAAGGTGCTCGACGACGCGGGCGCGATGGACAACACGATCATCGTGATGGCCGCGGCCGACGAGGCGGCGCCGATCCAGTACCTGGCGCCCTACGCCGGCTGCGCGATGGGCGAGTACTTCCTCTACAACGGCAAGGCCGCGCTGGTGATCTACGACGATCTGACCAAGCACGCCTACGCCTACCGGCAGATGTCGCTGCTGCTGCGGCGACCGCCGGGTCGCGAGGCGTATCCCGGCGACGTGTTCTATCTGCACTCGCGCTTGCTCGAGCGCGCCGTCAAGCTGAACGCCGACCTCGGGGGTGGGTCGCTGACGGCGCTTCCCGTGATCGAGACCCAGGCCGGAGACGTCTCTGCCTACATCCCGACGAACGTGATCTCGATCACCGACGGCCAGATCTTCCTCGAGCCGAAGCTCTTCTACTCGGGTGTGCGCCCAGCCATCAACGTCGGCATCTCGGTCTCCCGCGTCGGCGGCGCCGCCCAGATCGGGCCGATGCGCAAAGTCGCCGGGCGGCTGAAGCTCGACCTCTCCCAGTACCGCGAGCTCGAGGCGTTCTCACAGTTCGGCTCCGAGCTCGACGCCGCGACGCAGCGGACGCTCGCGCGCGGCGAGCGACTGGTCAAGGCACTCAACCAGCCCGAGCGCCGTCCGATGGCCGTCGAGGACCAGGTCGTCCAGCTGTTCGCGGCGACCAACGGCTATCTCGACCGGATCACCGTCGACAAGGTCGAGCGTTTCCTCACCGAGCTGACCGACAATGTTCAGGGAAGCGAGCCCGAGCTGCTGAAGAAGGTCGCCGGTGGCGACTGGAGCGACGAGACGCAGGGGCAGGTCGACAAGGCGGTCAAGCAGTTCGCCGAGGACTTCGGGTATGACCTCGACGAGGAGGGCCATCCGATCGACCCGGACGCCGCACCGCGCAAGCCCGAAGCCCGTCCCGCTACGGAACCCGAAGAGCCCGCGGACGATCAGGACGACGACGACGCGCCCCGCGCCGAGGCTGCCTGATCTCCGATGCCCATCTCGCAGCGCGACGTTCGCAACCGCATCGCGTCGGTCAAGAACATTGAGAAGATCACCCGCGCGATGGAGATGGTCGCCGCGGCGCGCCTGCGCCGCGCCGAGCAGCGGATCGAGGCGCTGCGGCCCTACGCGAGCGCGATCCGGCGGATGACGCGTGAGGCCGCACAAGCGGCGGGTCTCCTCACGCGCCTGCCGATCCTCGCCGAGCACGATCAGGTGAGCAGCGTGGGGCTGCTTCTGGTCGCGGGAGATCGTGGCCTCGCCGGGGGATTCAACTCGAACATCGTCCGCGCCGGCGTCGCCGCGGGCCGCGAGCACGAAGGCCAGGGACGCTCCGCGGTCTACTTCGCGTCCGGCAGGCGCCCCGCTTCCTCGCTGCGCTTCCGCGGCCATGAGCCGGCCGAGAGCTTCGTCGGCTTCACCGACCGGCCGGCGTACGCCGACGCACGGAGGATCGCCGAGCGCCTGGTGGCGGCATACCTGGACAACGAGGTGGATCAGGTGGAGGTCTTCTACAACGGCTACATCTCGCCGATCGCGCAGGTCGTGCGCCACGAGATCCTGCTTCCGCTCCAGCGGGCGTCCGTGTTCGGTGAGGGAGAGGACGAGTCCGACGAAGAGCCGGCGCGCGCGCCGTTCGAGTACGAACCCGATCCGGAGAAGATCCTCGAGCGGCTGATCCCGGACTACGTGGAGGTCTCGATCTACCGGGCGCTGCTCGAGTCGACCGCCTCCGAGCACGGCGCGCGCATGACCGCGATGCGCAACGCGACCGACAACGCCGGGGAGATCATCGAGGACCTGACACTCGAGATGAACAGGGCCCGTCAAGCCGAGATCACTCAAGAGATCATGGAAGTGGTCGCCGGAGCCGAAGGCCTCGGTTAGGTGCCTTAGCCCAGAACTGGAGAACGATGTCCGCAACAACTGAGACCAAGAACGTCGCGCCCGAGAGCAAGAAGAACGTCGGCCGGATCGAGGAGATCCAGGGCGTCGTGATCGAGGCCGTGTTCCCCGACAAGCTGCCCCTGATCAATCACGCGATCACGATCCGCCGGCCCGAGGCCGCCCGCGCCGAGGAGGACGAGGACATCGCGGCGATGGATTCCGACGTGCTCGTGTGCGAGGTCCAGCAGCACCTCGGCGACGACCGGGTCCGCGCCGTTGCGATGGACACCACCGACGGCCTCGCGCGCGGCGCCGAGGTGACCGATACGGGCGCGGCCATCACCGTGCCCGTCGGCCCTCAGACCCTGGGACGGATCTTCAACCTGCTCGGCCAGCCGATCGACCTCGGCGAGCCCCTCTCCGACGACGTCAAGCGCTGGCCGATCCACCGCGACGCCCCCACCGTCGAGGAGCTGACGCCGACGACCGAGATGTTCGAGACCGGGATCAAGGTGGTCGACCTCCTCGCCCCGTACGCCAAGGGTGGCAAGGTCGGCCTGTTCGGCGGCGCCGGCGTGGGCAAGACGGTGATCATCCAGGAGCTGATCCACAACCTCGCCCAGGAGCACGGCGGCCTGTCGGCGTTCTGCGGCGTCGGCGAGCGCTCGCGCGAGGGCAACGACCTGTGGCTCGAGATGAAGGAGTCGGGCGTGCTCGAGAAGACGATGCTCGTCTTCGGGCAGATGAACGAGCCCCCCGGAGCCCGCATGCGGGTCGCGCTCTCTGGCCTGACCATGGCCGAGTACTTCCGCGACGAGGAGGGGCAGGACGTGCTCCTGTTCATCGACAACATCTTCCGCTTCGTGCAGGCCGGCTCGGAGGTCTCGGCGCTGCTAGGCCGGATGCCCTCGCAGGTGGGCTACCAGCCGACGCTGGCCACCGAGATGGGACAGCTCCAGGAGCGGATCACCTCGACCCGGAAGGGCTCGGTCACCTCGATCCAGGCGATCTACGTGCCCGCGGACGACCTCACCGACCCGGCGCCCGCTTCGGCGTTCGCGCACCTCAACGCCACCACCACGCTTTCCCGCGCGATCTCCGAGAAGGGCATCTACCCCGCCGTCGACCCGCTCGACTCGACCTCGACGATCCTCAAGGCGGACATCCTGGGCGAGGAGCACTTCAACGTCGCCAACCAGGTCAAGCAGGTGCTCCAGCGCTACCGCGAGCTCCAGGACATCATCGCGATCCTCGGGATCGACGAGCTCTCCGACGAGGACAAGGTAACCGTTCAGCGGGCGCGCAAGATCGAGCGATTCCTCTCGCAGCCGTTCTTCGTCGCGACGCAGTTCACCGGCATCGACGGGGAGTACGTCCCGATCGCCGAGTCGATCCGTGGCTTCAAGGAGATCCTCGAGGGCAAGCACGACGAGGTGCCCGAGCGGGCGTTCTTCATGAAGGGCACGATCGACCAGGTGGTCGAGGACAAGGGCTAGCGAGCTCGGACCATGGCCCATACCAAGTTCCAGGTCGAGGTCCTCACCCCGGACGGCGAGGTGTTCAACGAAGAGGTCGAAATGCTCTCGACGTTCACAACCGTCGGGTCGATCGGTGTCCTCGCCAACCACGTGCCGATCCTCGCGATGCTCGAGCCGACCGAGCTGCGCCTCTACCGCAGCGAGTCGGAGATCGTCCGCTTCGCCCAGGCCGAGGGGTACATGCAGGTCTCACACAACCACGCCCTGATCCTCGTCGAGGAAGCCCACGAGCCTTCGGCGCTCGACCCCGCCGAGCTGCGCGAGCGGCTCGCGGTGGCCGAGCGCGACGTCGAGGAGTCAAGCGAGGACACGGAAAAGCGTCGGATGGCGGTGCGCACGCGCAGGCGCCTCGAGGCGTTCCTCCGGGTTGCCTCGGACGGCGGCTGAGAAGTCGCCGCGCGCGTCGCCGCGGTTAGTCATGCCGGACCCGCGGCGCACTGCTGATCCGATCCGTTACGCGCCGTATCATTCATATGTCCATGACTGATGAGCGGGTGCTGGCAGAGCGACTGATCTCGTACGACACCTCACGCCGGGACGAGCTCGTCGCCGCGGCAGGATTCGTCAAGGGATGGCTCGAATCCCGCGAGATCGAAGTGCACGAGCACGATCACAACGGGATGCCGGTACTGGTCGCTGATGTTGGGCCGACTTCGTCGGCCTTGGGAGTCGGCGGGCCGACTTCGTCGGCCTTGGGAGTCGGCCTGGCGGCCAACGTCCCGGGTGATGGAGTTCCGTGTGTGGTCTTGCACGGCCATCTCGATGTCGTTCCCGGGCGGGCCGAGCAGTTCGCCGCGCGGGTCGAGGGCGATCGCCTGATCGGGCGTGGCGCGTACGACATGAAGGGCGGGCTCGCCGCGATGATGTGCGCGCTCAAAGACGTCGCGAGCCAGAGTCGGGTCCGGGTTCGCTTCGTGTGTGTGCCCGACGAGGAGTCCGAGGAGCTCGACGAGCGCTCCACCGACGACTTCGTCAAGCGCGGCCTCGGCGGCGACTTCGCGATCACCGGCGAGCCCACCGACCTGCACATCGGGGTCGAGGCGAAGGGCGTGCTCGTGATGCGGATCGAGGTCCACGGTCGTGCCGCGCACAGCTCGACGCCGTGGCTCGGTGACAACGCGGTGCTGAAGGCGATCGACGTCTTCCGCGCGATCGAGTCGCTGCCGTTCACGCGCGAGTCGTCGGAGATGTTCGATCGGCCTTCGCTCAACCTGGGGCGGATCGAAGGTGGAGAAGCACTCAACCAGGTGCCTGAGAGGTGTTGCATGGCGGTGGATGTGCGGTACCTCCCCGGCCAAGATCCGGGCGAGATCCTCGCCCAGGTGCGCGCGATCGCGGACATCGACGTCACGCGCACGTTCATCCACCCGCCGGTCACCGTCGCCCGCACCAATCTTTACGTGCGCGCGCTATGTGACGCGGTTGCCCGATCGCTTCCCGATCGCGAGGTCATGAGCGTCGGACGCGACGGCGCCTCGGACGCGGCGTCATTCATCGAGGCCGGTATCCCGGCTGTCGAGTTCGGCCCGGCCGGGGCCGGACACCACGGGCCAGAGGAGTGGGTTTCGCTGATCTCGCTGGCGCGCTACCGGCGCGCGCTCGGCGACTTCGTGCGCGCGCTGCCGATCTGGCTCGATGGCAGCGAGGATCAGGCCGGTGGGCTCAGGGCGATCGACGGAGGGCGCTAGCGGTGCATCAATGCGGCTGATCCCGGACTCGCGCGGCGGCGCGCTGTGGCGCTTCGCGCTGGCGGCGGTGATCGTCGTCGTTTTCACCGCCGCCACGACGGCCCTCGCCGGCCTGATGGAGTTCAAGCAGATCGCGAGATACATCGCCGCGACGCCGGCGATCAAGCACGCGCGGGTCGTGATCCCCAGTCCGGGCAACCCGCAGACGATCTTGATCCTCGGATCGGACCACCGTGCCGGCGCTCCCCAGAGCGCGGCCAACACCGACACGATCATGCTCGTTCGCCTGAACGCGAACTCGTCCACGATCAACGTGATGTCCGTGCCGCGCGACCTGATGGTCCAGATCCCGCTGCCAAACGGGCTCTCCGAGACGGCCAAGGTGAACGCCGCGTACTCGATCGGAGGTCCCAACCTGGTGATCAAGACGCTCCAGCAGAACGTCTTCCCCGAGCTCCAGGTCAACCACATCGTCGACATCAACTTCGCCGGCTTCAGAGATCTCGTCAACGCGATCGGATGCGTCTATACGCAGGTCGATCATCGCTACTACAACAACACTGCCTACACCGACTACTCGAGCATCGACATCGAGCCCGGCTACGAGAAGCTGTGCGGCACGCAGGCGCTGTCGTATGTCCGTTTCCGCCACACCGACAACGACCTCGTTCGCGAGGCGCGCCAGCAGGATTTCATCCGCGACGCCAAGGATCAGTACGGGCAGGCGAACCTGATCGCGAACCGCGACAAGCTGCTGAAGATCTTCGGCGAGCACACCCAGACCGATCACGGTCTGCACACGATCGACGGCCTGATCAACCTGTTCAATCTGGTCGCGTTCTCCGACGGGCACGCGATCAAGCAGATCCCGTTCCCGACCGCTGATATCGCCGATGTTGTGAACGGGGCGGACTACGTGACCGCCGACCCCGGCGCCGAGGAGGTCGCCTTCGACAAATTCATGTCGCCCACTCTCGCGCCTGCCCCGTCGAGCGGCCCGGCCGGCGCCAAGATCCCCTCACGCCTGGCGCACGCGCCCACCGCCGGCCTCATTCCCGGCCTGAGCGGCGGGAAGCAGCAGGCGGCTGCGCTCCCGAGCCCTGGGATGCCGGTCTACGTACCCAAGCTGATCGCGGTGGGGTCGGCGTACTGCTCCGGCTCGCTCGGGAATTGCCCCGCGGAGATTCCCACCGTCGGCGCCTACCCGCGGCAGTACCGCATCCGGAGCCCTTCGCACCACGCCTACGCCGCCTACCAGATGACCGTCGATCTCGATGCGCTGCTCGGCCAGTACTACGACGTCGAGGGGATGACCTGGCAGAACCCTCCGATTCTCGACCACCCGACGGCGGTGCGCGTGGTCGGGCACAAGCGGCTGGACCTGTACCTCGAGGGCTACAAGCTCGACCTCGTCGCCTGGCATACCGCGCACGCCGTGTACTGGATCGCGAACACGCTCACGAACAACCTCGACAAGCAGCAGATGATCGGCATCGCGGCGTCGTTGGTGGCGGCGCGCGTGCGCTAGCGCCACGCGGCGCGAGCACGCGACGGGGCGCCCCTGTCCACTAGCCTGCCGGGCCATGGCCTCAGAACGCGAACCGATCGCCGTCATCGGCACGGGCTACGTGGGCCTCGTCACCGCCGCTGGCTTCGCCGAGCTCGGCAACGAGGTCTGGTGCGTCGATGTCGACGCGGACAAGATCGCGCGCCTTAATCGCGGCGACATCCCGATCTACGAGCCGGGGCTGAGGGAATCGGTCGACGGGAGCCGCGACCGGATCCACTTCTCGACCCAGCTCGCGCCGGCCCTCGAGCACGCTCGCCTGCTGTTCGTGGCGGTCGGCACCCCGCCGACGTACTCCGGCGATGCCGACCTCAGCGCGGTGCACGCGGTCGTGGCGGCGATGCCCCCGTCGGACCGGCACGCGCTGGTGATGAAGTCGACAGTTCCAGTCGGCACGGGGGCGTCGATCAAGCGCGTGTTCGCCGAGCAGGGCAAGTCCGGCTTCGCCTACGTCTCGTGTCCCGAGTTCCTGAAGGAAGGATCTGCGCTCGCGGACTTCCTCGCGCCGGACCGCGTGGTCGTCGGAGACGACGGCGACTGGGCAGGCGATGCGGTGGTCGAGATCTACGCGCCGCTGGAAGCGCCGCTCGTACGCACGGACATCGCATCGGCGGAGATGGTCAAGCTCGCGGCCAACGCGTTCCTGGCTACCAAGATCAGCTTCATCAACGAGATCGCCAACGTCTGCGAGGAGACCGGCGCCGACGTGCTCGAGGTGGCGCGCGGGATGGGCCTCGACCGCAGGATCGGGTCGCATTTCCTGCGCCCGGGGATTGGATACGGGGGCTCGTGCTTCGTCGGAGAGGAGACGGTGCTCGTGCGGCGTCGTGGGCGCACGACGCTGATGAGCTTCCAGCAACTGTGGCGGCGGCTCGCGAGAGAGTACGACCAGGTCGACGGAGTGATCGAGCCGGACGACGTCAAGGTCTTGAGCTGGGTGCCCGGCCAGCCGGAGCCGATGTTCCTGTCGATCCTTTGCGCGACCCGGCGCGACTACGACGGAGAGGTCGTAGAGGTCCGCACCAAGATGGGGCGCCGCGTCAGCTGCACGCCGGATCACCCGTGGCTCGCGAGCGATGGCCTCGGGGCCGATCCCGAGCGCAAGCTTGCCGCCGAGCTGACGACCGATGACTGGCTGCCGATCGCGTTGGGTGGCGCGGGGGAATGGGAGGCGACGAGTACCGCGTCGCTGCTGTGTGCTGCCGAGGCGGCGGAGATCTCGCCAGAGCGGCTGATCGTACGGCCGCCGCGGGAGGAGATCGAGCGGCTTGTCGGGCAGCCGATCGATGATCGGCGAGCGATCTTTGTCCGGTCGGCGTCCGCCGCGGCGCGGACCGCAGATGTGCGGCGGACTGGGACACTGCGTCTCGACGAGGCGGAGCGTGCCGACGTCACGCTCGCACGCTCGACCGTCGGGACGACCAAGAACGGCGCGCACGCGCGAAGCCTGATAGCGCTCGATCCCGATTTCTGGCGGGTGGTGGGGCTTTACCTGGCAAAGGGGTGCACCACCGCCGCGAGCGGCCCTAACCCCGGCGTGATCCAGTGGTCGTTCCACAAGACCCGCGAGCAGCATCTGGTCGACGAGGTCATGGCCTACTGGCTTCGTCAAAACGTCCACGCGATGTCCTATCTGGCTCCGACGTCCCAGGTCGTCAAGGTCCGCTCGAGGATCCTCGCCGCGTGGTGGACCCAGGTCTTCGGCCTCGGTCGCACGAGCTACGAGCAGCGTCTCCCCGATCTGATCTGGGACCGCCCGGCGTCCGACAGGTGGGCCCTCCTCTCCGGCCTGTTCGAGGGCGACGGGTCGTGGTCGCTGATCAACGGCGGCCCAAGCGTGATCATCGAGCTCGGGACGATCAGCGACGAGCTCGCCGACGGCGTCATGCGCCTGCTCGCGAGCGTCGGCATCATGTCCTCGCGGCGGATCGGCCGTGTGGCCAAGTCCACGAAGGACACGCACTGGATCCGGATCGCCGGTGCCGATCAGGTGGAGCGTGCGATACGGCTCGTGCCCGAGCGCGATCGGGCCGGTGCGCTGGCCGGGGTCGCTCTTCAGCAGAAGCGGATCGCGCCGACGGGATACCGGCGCTTCAGCGATGGGCCCGCGTGGGTCCGGGTCACGTCGACCAACCGTCGACCGTTCCACGGTCCGGTGTATTCGCTCGAGGTTCCGTATGCGCACACGATCGTCGCGAATACGTCACTAATTGCATCTAATTGCTTTCCGAAGGATGTTTCAGCCCTCAAGCAGCTCGCCGGCAACTCCGGCTACCACTTCCAGCTCCTGACCGCGGTGATCGAGGTCAACGAGCTGCAGAAGCGGCGGGTGATGTCGAAGCTGCAGAAGCACCTCGGGTCGATCGTCGGCACGACGGTCGCGCTTCTGGGCGTGGCGTTCAAGCCGCAGACCGACGACATGCGGGAGGCGTCTTCGCTCGTGCTCGCGGCGCGGCTGCAGGCGGACGGGGCGCGGGTGCGCGCTTACGACCCGGTCGCCACGGAGGAGGCGCAGAAGCTGATGCTCGGCGTCGACTTCGCGGAGTCGGCGCTGGAAGCGGTCGAGGGCGCGGACGCCTGCGTGCTGGTGACCGAATGGCCGGAGTTCGCGGCGCTCGACCTCTCCGAGGTGTGCCGGCTGATGCGCGGGAACGTCGTAATCGACGGGCGTAACTTCTTTGAGCGTGCGGACGTCGAGGCCGCGGGCCTGACCTACGAAGGGATCGGACGGTGATGTGGAATTCGCTGGCGCGAATTCCATTGGGAGTTTTGCTGGCGCAAAACTCCCGGTGGAATCGACTGCCGCCGATGCCAATGGCGCAAAACTCCCGGGCGCACGGGGTCCGGCATGGTGACTGAGTGCAGGCGCTGATCCTCGCCGGCGGCGAGGGCACGCGCCTTCGACCGCTGACTTCGACCACGCCCAAGCCGGTGATCCCGCTGGTCGGCCGGCCGTTCATCGGCTACATGATCGAGTGGCTACGCGGCCACGGCGTCGACGACGTGATCATCTCCTGCGGCTTCATGGCCGACGGCGTGCGCGCCGTGCTCGGCGACGGGGCCGAGCACGGGGTGCGACTGCGCTACGTCGAGGAGCCCGAGCCACTGGGCACCGGAGGGGCGCTGAAGTTCGCGGAGGACCTGCTCGACGGTCGCTTCTTCATGCTCAACGGCGACGTGCTCACCGACATGGACCTGACCGCGCAGCTCGCTCAGCACGAACGGACCGGGGCGCGGGCGACGCTCGCGCTGATCGCCGTCGAGGACCCCTCGGCATACGGGCTCGTGCGGCTCGATCCCGATCACTCGGTGACCGACTTCCTCGAGAAGCCGAGTGCCGCCGAGGAGCCGACCGGAGGTGAGACCGGTCACGATCTGAACCTGATCAACGCGGGCGCGTACATCCTCGAGCGCAGCGTCCTCGACGTGATCGGACCCCCAGGGACCCGCGCCTCGATCGAGCGGGAGGTCTTCCCGGTGCTCGTCGGCCACGGCCTCTACGGCTACACCTCGGACGGCTACTGGCTCGACATCGGGACGCCGGAGCGATACCTCCAAGCGACGTTCGACATCCTCGAGGGCATCGTGCGCACCGATGCCGGTGGGCGGCTGGCGGCGGCCGATCTTGCGCTCGCGGATGGAGCGCAGGTCGAGGGCAGGATCGTCGCTCCCGCGCTCGTAGGCCCGGGCTGCCGGATCGCCGCGGGCGCGGTCGTCGGCGGCCGAACCGTGCTGGGCGCCGGAGTCGAGGTGGCCGAGGGCGCGCACATCGACACCTCGGTGGTGCTCGCCGGCTCGCATATCGGCGCCGGCACGACGATCCATTCCGCGATCATCGGCGCCCAGGTCACGATCGGTGAGCGCTGCCATATCGACGGTGGCGTCGTCGTCGGCGCCGGCGTCAGCATCGGGTCGGACAACGCGCTGGACCACGGTGCGCGTATCTTCCCCGGGGTGCAGCTGCCGCCAGGAGCGATCAGGTTTTGAGCGCGACGCTCGAGCTGACGCGGGAGAGGATCGAGCGCGTCGACGCGTCACGGCAGCTCGACGACATCCTCGCCCTGCCCGAACAGCTGCGCGATGCCCTGTGGCGGGTCGAGGCCGCAAGGCTCGAGCCACACGATGCGCCCGGCGGGCTGGTGATCGCCGGCATGGGTGGATCGGCGATCGGTGGCGCGCTCGCTCGCGCGGCCCTCGGCGACCGCGCTTCGCGTCCGATCGTGCTCGCGCGCGATTACGGGCTGCCACCGTGGACGACGCCCGACGCCACCGTTCTGTGCGCGAGCTACTCCGGCAACACCGAGGAAACACTCGCCGCGTACGAGGCCGCCGGGGCTCTCGGCGCGCGGCGGATCGTCGCCACGACCGGGGGCAAGCTCGCAGCGTCGGCGCGGGCAGACGGCGTTCCCCTGATCCCGCTGCCGGGCGGGTTCCAGCCAAGGGTCGCGGTCGCCTACTCACTTGTGGTTGCGCTCGAGGTCGCCGGACTCTGTGGCGTGGCCCCGCGACTGCACCTCGAGATCGATGTTGCCGCCGCTCACGCCGAGCAACTGGTCGCCGAATGGGGGCCCGACGGGGGCGCGGACAGCCTCTCCAAGGAACTCGCGCAGGGACTCCATGGGACGATCCCCCAGATCGCGGGGTCGGGACTGACCGCGCCGATCGCCTACCGCTGGAAGACCCAGATCAACGAGAACGCCAAGATGCCGTGCTTCTCGAATGAGCTCCCCGAGCTCGACCACAACGAGATCGTCGGCTGGGAGGGGGCGGGAGAGCTCGGCCGTTTCAGCGCCGTGTTCCTCGACGACTCGGATCTGCATCCGCGGATCCAGCAGCGGATCGAGCTCACCCGCGGCCTGATCGCCGCGCAAGCAGCGGCGACCTACCGCGTCGAGAGTCGCGGCGAGCACCGGACCGAGCGCCTCGTTTCGCTGGTGCTGCTCGGCGATCTCGTCTCGCTCTACCTGGCAGTGCTCCGAGACGTCGACCCCACGCCGGTTGAGGTGCTCGAGCGTCTGAAGGGCGAGCTCGCGCGCGGCTAGACTAACCGTTCTCCCTCCAAACCTTGACACTTTCGTGGTAAGGTTGGGCGAGATGCAGGCGCTGACGATTCACGAGGCCGCCGAGACGACCGGATGGTCTTCACGGATGCTCCGCTACATCGAGGCATCTGGGCTCGTGAATCCCGCCAGGTCCCCGTCCGGCTACCGGCTCTACGGCCCCGCTGAGCTGCAGCGGCTGCGGACGCTCGCCGAACTGCTCGAGCGTTTCGATCTGGCCCTGTCAGATGTGGCGTTCGCCGCCCGATTGTCGAGCAGCGAAGAATTACGTGACGTAGTGCACGAATGGCTCTCGGCGCCCGCGCGCAGGCCGGAGGACGTGAGCGCCGACGACTGGCTGCGATTCGAGCAGGACAAGCACGAGAGGCTGCTGGCGGCTGCGGGCCGGCGCTCGAACGAACTCGAACTGATGGAGAGGCAATGAGCACGACGGCGCAAGAAACGATTATCGACTTCAAGGTGGCTGATCTGGGGCTCGCGGGCTTCGGACGCAAGGAGATCCAGCTAGCCGAGCACGAGATGCCCGGCCTGATGTCGACCCGGGCCGAGTACGCCGAGCGCCAGCCACTGAAGGGAGCGCGGATCACGGGCTCGTTGCACATGACGATCCAGACCGCGGTCCTGATCGAGACGCTCGTCGCCCTCGGCGCCGAGGTCCGGTGGGCGAGCTGCAACATCTTCTCGACGCAGGATCATGCCGCGGCCGCGGTTGTCGTCGGGCCCGATGGCACGCCGGAGGATCCGCGCGGAGTCCCGGTCTACGCATGGAAGAGCGAGACGCTCACCGAGTACTGGTGGTGCACCGAGCAGGCGCTCACGTGGCCGGACGGCGATGGTCCGAACATGATCCTCGACGACGGCGGCGACGCCACGCTCCTGGTCCATAAGGGAGTCGAGTTCGAGCGCGTCGGCTCGGTCCCGGACCCCGCCGGCGCTGAGTCCGAAGAGTTCCAGATCGTGCTCGCGACGCTCCAGCGCTCGCTCGAGGAGGACCCGCAGCGCTGGACCAGGATCGCGGCCCAGATCAAGGGTGTGACCGAAGAGACGACGACCGGGGTGCACCGGCTCTACCAGTTTGCCGAGCAGGGCGTCCTGCTGTTCCCCGCGATCAACGTCAACGACGCGGTGACGAAGTCGAAGTTCGATAACAAGTACGGGTGTCGTCACTCCCTGATCGACGGCATCAACCGCGCGACCGATGTCCTGATCGGTGGGAAGGTCGCGGTCGTGTGCGGCTACGGCGACGTCGGCAAGGGCTGCGCAGAATCGTTGCGCGGCCAGGGCGCGCGCGTGATCATCACCGAGATCGACCCGATCTGCGCGCTTCAGGCGGCGATGGACGGCTACCAGGTCGCGACGCTCGAGGACGTGGTCGGCACGGCGGACATCTTCATTACCACGACGGGCAACAAGGACGTGATCACCGCGGATCAGATGGCGCGCATGAAGCACCAGGCGATCGTCGGGAACATCGGCCACTTCGACAACGAGATCGACATGGCCGGTCTCGCCAAGCTCGACGGGGTGGAGCGGATCAACATCAAGCCGCAGGTCGACGAGTGGCTGTTCGCGGACGGCCACACGATCATCGTGCTCTCCGAGGGCCGCCTCTTGAATCTCGGCAACGCGACCGGACATCCGAGCTTCGTGATGTCGAACTCGTTCACGAACCAGGTGATCGCGCAGATCGAGCTGTTCGGGCACCCGGAGCAGTACGAGAAGCGCGTCTCCACGCTCCCCAAGCACCTCGATGAGAAGGTCGCGCGGCTGCACCTGGATGCGCTCGGGGTCCGGCTCACCGAGCTCACGCCCGAGCAGGCGGCGTATCTCGGGATTCCGGTCGCGGGCCCCTACAAGCCGGACCATTACCGCTACTGAGATGGAGGGCCGACCCCCCGGCGCGCGCCCAGGCGCGCGCCGGGACCGCCCGGACCGGGCGATCGCCGACCTCGCCCTCGCCCCGGCGGGCGAAGCGAGGATCGCGTGGGCGGACGCACAGATGCCGGTGCTGCGCCGGATCCGCGAGCGGTTCGAGCGCGAGCGGCCGCTGGACGGGTTTCGCGTCGCTGCCTGCCTGCACGTAACCGCTGAGACAGCGAACCTCGTCCGCGCGCTGCAAGTCGCCGGCGCCGAGGTCGCACTGTGCTCGGCGAACCCGCTCTCCACCCAGGATGACGTGGCGGCGGCGCTCGTGCTCGAGCACGGGGTCGAAGTGAGGGCGATCCGCGGTGAGGGCCTCGATGCGTACGTCGAGCATGTCCATGCCCTGCTTGCGGGGATGCCGCAGATCACGATCGACGACGGCGCCGACCTGCTGGTGACCGCGCACGCGGCCGGTGGCGACGCGCTGAGGAAGCTGATCGGCGGCACCGAGGAGACGACGACGGGCCTGGTGCGACTGCGCCGGCTCCAGGATGCGGGTGAGCTCGCGTGCCCGGTCCTCGCAGTCAACGAGGCGCGCACCGAGCGCGCGCTCAACGACCGCCACGGAACAGGGCAGTCGGCACTGGACGGGATCGTCCGCGCGAGCAACGTTCTGCTCGCCGGGCACACCCTGGTCGTGCTCGGCTACGGGTGGGCCGGGCAGGGGGTGGCCGAGCGCGCCCGGGGGGCAGGTGCGGCCGTGATCGTGTGCGAGATCGACCCGCTGCGCGCGCTCGAGGCGCGAATGGCCGGCTACGAGGTGATGCCCGCGCTCGAGGCGGCTGAGCGCGGCGACATCTTCGTCACCGTCACCGGATCGCGCCGCGTCCTGCGCGGCGAGCACTTCGAACGGATGAAGGACGGCGCGGTGCTGGCCAATGCGGGCCATTTCGACGTCGAGATCGACCTCGATGAGCTGCGCGCCCACGCGAACGGCGGGGTTCGCGAGGTGCGCCCACTGGTCGAGCAGTACGACGTCTCGGGCCGCCGCCTGAACCTGCTCGCCCACGGGCGCGTGGTCAACCTGGCCGCGGCCGAGGGACACCCGGCGGCGGTGATGGACGTTTCGTTCGCGCTTCAGGCGCTCTGCCTAGAGGAGCTCGTGCGGCATCGTGACGACCTGGCGCCAGGTGTGTACCCGGTGCCGGCGGCCATCGACGAGGAGGTCGGCCGCCTCAAGCTCGCGGCCCTCGGCGTCAGGATCGACGAGCCGACCGCCGAGCAGGCCGACTACCGGGAGTCGTGGCTGTGAGGATCTAGGCGCTTGTGGAATTCACGCCGGCGAGTTCCAGGCTCTCCGCCCGCTGCGCCTGGCGCTCTGACTCGTTCAGCATCCGGATGAACAGCACGACGAGGGCGATGCCCATCACGATCGACTGCTCGAGCGCCATCAGCAGCCCGGCCAGCGACTGGTCCTCGACGGCGCTGAGGCCCCAGTAGTCGGGCTGGTGGCGGTAGTAGGCGTAGAGCGCGGTGGGCGCGAACGCAAGCACGATGCCGAGCACTCCGACGAGCAGCTTGGTGCTCACCATGTACAGGATCGGGCCCGGACCGCCACGTCGCATCCGGCTACGGATCGGCGAGATCAGATACCACCAGTACAGCGAGCCGGCGACCATGTAGCTGACGTGCTCGAGCGCGTGGATATTCGGGTAGCGGAGCGCCAGGTCGTACATCGCCGGCACGTGCCAGAACCACATCGCCCCGACGTAGAGGGCGACCGCAAAGGCGGGATGGGCGAGATATCCGGCGCGCTGCTCGATCGCTCGGACGCGACGGGTGATCGGTCGCAGGATCCCCTTGGTGAGCCCGAGGATGAGCAGGATCGGAGCGATGTCGAGCAGCAGCACGTGCTGGAGCATGTGCATCACCAGCAGCTGCTGGCCAAGCCCGTCCACCGGTGAGGCGAGCGCGATGAAGATGATCAGCAGGCCGGAGAGGAACAGCGCCAGCCGTCCGTAGCCGGGCGGATGCGGTGCTCTCGGTAGGCGTGCGCGGCGCCAGCCCTTCACGTATATCGCCCCGAAAACCACCACGCTGATCAGCACGCTCGGCTCGAACGGCCACACGATCCTCGGAGACACGCGGACATTTTGGCAATCGACAAACGCCGCGGCTAGGTCTAGGCTGGGGAGGCTCATCCACACCCAACTTTTTGAAGGGGGGTCACGCGATGCGAATCGAGGTCAAGGGCCGCAACCTGCCGGTCTCCGACGACCTGAGGGAGCACGTGACCAAGCGCTTCCGTAAGGTGTCGCGACAGGTCTCAGAGTTCGCGGAGCTCGAGGTCGAGGTGTTCGAGGAACGCAATCCGGCGATCGCCGACTCGCAGGTCGCCGAGGCGACCCTGCACCTGAAAGGGGTCACGCTCCGATCGCGCGACGCCTCGCCGGACATCGTCCACTCGATCAACCTCTGCGCCGACGAGCTGTCGGTCCAGGTAAAGCGCCACCGCGACAAGCGCCGCAAGCGCCGCGAGTCGCGGGCCATCGCCGAGTCTCCGCCGCTGGCAGGGGACGTGTCGCCCGCCGCGTAGCGCCCCGTCCCCCGCGCCCCAGCCTGGTCGGAGCCGTTGCTAACCTAAGCGCATGTCCTTCCTGGACCGCGCGCTTCGGATGGGCGAAGCGAAGAAGTTCAAGTCCTACGAGCAGCGGGTCAGCCGGATCAACGCTTACGAGCCCGAGGTAGAGAGCTACACGGACGCGGAGCTTCGGGAGGCCGCCGAGGAGCTGCGTGAGCGAGCCCGGGGCAGCAACGGCGGCGGCGGCGAGAAGCTCGACGAGCTGCTCTATGAATGCTTTGCGCTCGTGCGCGAGGCCGGCAGGCGCGCGATGGGGATGCGCCACTTCGACGTTCAGCTGATCGGCGGGATGGTCCTCAACGACGGCGCGATCGCCGAGATGAAGACCGGAGAAGGGAAGACCCTGACCGCCACACTAGCCGTGGTGCTGAACTCGCTCGCGGGGCGGGGGGTACACGTCGTCACGGTCAACGACTACCTCGCCCGCCGCGACGCGATGTGGATGAAGCCGATCTACGACAAGCTCGGCGTCTCCGTCGGCGTGCTGCACAACATGCAGCCCTACGAGGAGAAGCGCGCCGCGTATGCCGCCGACGTGACCTACGGGACCAACTCGGAGTTCGGCTTCGACTACCTGCGCGACAACATGGCCACCTCGCTCGACGAGAAGGTCCAGCACGGCGGGCGTCCCAAGCCCGAGGAGGGCCAGTCTCCCTATCACGCGTTCGCGGTCGTCGACGAGGTGGACAACATCCTGATCGACGAGGCGAGGACGCCGCTGATCATCTCGGGTGCCCCCGAGCAGGCCGCCGACCTGTATGCGAAGTTCGCCCGGCTCGCGCCCAAGCTCGAGGCCGGCGAGACGCCGGACGGGATGGACCCGCGGATGAAGAAGGAGTTCGTCGCCGACTTCGACTACGAGTTCGACGAGAAGCACAAGACCGTCTCGGTCACCGAGCGCGGGGTCGCCAAGGCCGAGCGCTTCCTCGGCATCGACCACCTCTACCGGGCCGAGAACGGCCACCTCGTCAACCACCTCAACCAGGCGCTGAAAGCCGAGTCGCTGTACAAGCGCGATGTCGACTACGCGGTGATCGACGGCGAGGTGAGCATCATCGACGAGTTCACCGGGCGCATCCTCGAGGGTCGCCGGTGGTCGGAAGGCCTTCACCAGGCGGTCGAGGCGAAGGAGGGGGTGCGCGTCCAGGAGGAGAACCAGACACTCGCCACGATCACGCTGCAGAACTACTTCCGCATGTACGACAAGCTCTCCGGCATGACCGGGACGGCGCTGACCGAGGCGACCGAGTTCATGAAGATCTACGAGCTCCCGGTGGTCCAGATCCCGACCAATCGCCCGATGATCCGCGGCGACCGCAACGATCAGGTCTACAAGACCAAGGACGGGAAGTGGGAGGCCGTGGTCAGGGAGATCGAGGCTCGCCATGCGGCGGGACAGCCCGTGCTCGTGGGCACGATCTCGGTCGAGGTCTCAGAGTTGCTGGGCGAGCGCCTGAAGCGCAAGGGGATCAAGCACTGGGTGCTCAATGCCAAGCCCGAGAACGCCGAACGCGAGGGCGAGACGATCGCCGAGGCAGGCGCACCCGGCGCGGTCACGATCGCCACCAACATGGCGGGTCGCGGCGTCGACATCAAGCTCGGCGGCAACGCCGAGCACCTCGCGGGTCTCGAGGTGGCGAAGCTCGGGCTGAAGCCGGGGGATCCAGACTACGACGAGCACTTCGCGAAGGTGGTGCCGGAGCTCGACCGGCGCGTCGCGGCCGACCGCGAGAAGGTCCTCGATGCCGGCGGCCTGTTCATCCTCGGCACCGAGCGTCACGAATCGCGCCGGATCGACAACCAGCTGCGCGGGCGCTCCGGCCGCCAGGGAGACCCGGGCGAGTCGCGCTTCTTCCTCTCCGCCCAAGATGACCTCGTTCGCCTGTTCGCCGGCGAGCGGATCTACAAGATCCTCAATCGTCTCGGCAGCGTCGACGAGGAGGGCAACGAGGAGCCGATCGAGGCCGGGATGCTCTCCAAGCAGATCGAAAAGGCGCAGCGGAAGGTCGAGGAGCAGCATTTCCTCCAGCGCAAGCACACGCTCGAGTACGACGACGTGCTCAACCAGCAGCGCGACGTGATCTACCACTACCGGGACGAGATACTCGAAGGCCGCGATATGAGCGAGGCGGCACACGAGGAGATCGGCAACGTGATCGAACGCCTCGTCGAGGAGTACACCGCGAGCGATTTCGTCGACGACTGGGACCTCGCCGGCCTCGTGCGCCGGGTCGAGGAGATCCTGCCTCCTCACGTCGGGATCGAATCGTTGGATACCGGCCAGCTCGACCGCGTGGAGCTCACCGAGCGCCTCCAGCAGGAGGTGGTCGCGCACTACGACGACCGCGAGCAGGAGCTCGGAGACGAGCTGATGCGCTACCTCGAGCGCAATGTGCTGCTGCAGATCATCGACATGCGCTGGCGCGAGCACCTGTACGACATGGACTACCTGCGTGAGGGCATCGGGCTGCGTGGACTGGCCCAGCTCGATCCGCTGGTCGCCTATAAGAACGAGGCGTTCACGCTGTTCCACGACCTGATGAACAGCGTCTGGAACGACTTCGCGCGCAATCTCTTCCATATCGAGGTCGTGTTCGCGGGCGAGAACGGCGACGAGGCGCCACCGCCCCCGCCGGTCCGTCCGAGCCCGGCATCGAGTTCCTCGACCGCGGGCGCGAGCGTCAGCTACTCAGGCGGCGGGATGCAGGCCCAGGGCGCGGTCGCGATGGCCGCCGCTGCCGCCGCCGAGGTGGCGACCGAGGAGGAGCCCGCACCGGTCCAGGTCGAGCAGCGCCGCGTCGACGAGGCCGAGCAGATCGGGCGCAACGACCCCTGCTGGTGCGGGTCGGGCAAGAAGTTCAAGAAGTGTCATGGCGCCTGAGCCTGAGACGGGCTAGGCATGGCTGATGCCGCGGATCTGCGCGTCTCCGATCAGGAGCGCGAACGTGCCGTCCAGGAGATCCAGCAGCACTTCGCCGCCGGCCGCCTGACACAGGACGAGCTCGACGAACGGGTCCAGGCGGCCTACAGGGCGCAGACGCAGGACGGGCTGGCGGCGCTCCGCCGGGACCTGCCGCGCCTGCCCGTCTCGCCCGCACAGCGCACGGCCGAGCTCGCCGAGCGCCGCGGCGAGCTGCAGCGCCGGCTGCTCCAGGAGGCCGGCGGCGGGATCATTCTGTTCGGGGTCTGCGCGGGGATCTGGGCGGCCGGGGGCGCGAGCGGGATGTTCTGGCCGATCTGGATCGCCCTGGTGTGCGTGCTCCCGTTGGTTCGCACCGGCTGGCATCTCTACGGCCCGGCACCAGACTTCGAGCGCGTCGAGCGGGATCTGGAGCGCTACCAGCGCTGGAACGAGCGCCACGACCCGCCTGCGCGCCGGGAGGCGATGCGCGAGCGGCACGAGGCGCGGCGCGAGCGGCACGAGGCACGGCGCGACGCGCGGCGGCGGTCGCGCTGAGCCGGGCAGCGCCGGCGCGGGGACGTGGTGGCGGGTTTGGCCGGG
>Ga0302325_10005415_pt1 | contig 29008 bp, 28 predicted proteins | sample Palsa_T0_2_FD_201948 | JGI IMG/M metagenome (GOLD analysis project Ga0302325, IMG submission 201948) | Peat permafrost microbial communities from Stordalen Mire near Abisko, Sweden - Palsa_T0_2 | ecosystem: Environmental > Terrestrial > Soil > Palsa > Peat permafrost | place: Sweden: Abisko...
CCTGCCGCGCCGGAGTCCGCGACCGCCAGGTCCAGCTTGCCATCGCCGTTAAAATCGCCAACCGCGACAGAGTAAGGCCACTTGCCCACGTTGTAGGTCACTCCAGGCTGAAAAGCTCCGTTTCCGCTCTGCAGAAAAACGGTGACCGTGCTGTCGCCATTGTTGCTGGCGATTAAGTCGGGCCTGCCGTCTCCGTTGAGATCGGCGGCGACTAAGCTGTAGGGAGCATTTCCTGTCGTCAAACGCATGGCGGTCAAAAGGTTGACTTGACCGGCCAGCGGCAAGCTCAACAGAAAGAGAAGTAGTGATCCGAAGCACACCTCACGCGCTGCGAAGCGGCGCAAATGGAACCCCCTGGAACGTCGGCGCTAGATTGATTTGTGGGCGAGCCCCATTTTGGGAGCAGCCCCATCTAGGCTCGTTCCGTTTCGGGAAGAAGTCAATGCAAAAGGCGTGCTTGCTGGTTACTTCTCGAACAACGTGACCTGCCGTTGATCGTCGGCGCCGTGGCGTGGGCGGCGCGTGGCTCCGATCACTGCCAGCACGGTCAGCGACTCCAGCGCGGTGCGTGGCACAAAGATGCGCTGGGTGTTGGAGCGCTGGTCAGGTGGGTTGACCAGGAATCCTTCGGGTGTGGTCTGAGTCAGGTCGGCGGGCATCAGGCCTTCGAGGATCTCGCTGTCTTTGAAGCGCAGGCGGACCCAGAGTCCCTCCGACCGCGGACGCGAAGTAAAAGTCTTGCGCGTCAACGATTCCGAATCTCCAAACTCGCGCACGAAATACACGCCCTTGATCTCGCGCAGGTCCATGGTGATAACCGTGCCCGAAGTATTCAGCAATTCCAGTTTGCCCTCATGCACGAACTGCGCCGGCGCGACGTAGCCAGACACCGTGTCGCGGTCCATCTTGCGGACAATCACTTTCTTGTGCGTCGAGGGCATAGGGGCAGTTGCCAGTAACCAGTCGTCAGCCAGCCTCGGATCCTGCTGGCCACTTCCCACCGACCACGGTCCACTGAATTCCCGCCCTGATTCTCGCACTTTTTCACCGAAAGCGACCGGAATCCGCCTTGGCAGTAGCCAAAATGTAAACCTTGTGTTATTTTCTTTTACTTGCCGCAAAGTTTCCACTTCGCATAAGTACTTTGGATTAAGCCACTTGCATCTGGGTGGCTGGGACGCAGAATAATGTGGCGTCCCGGGCTGTGGAAATCTTGTGGAAAGTTGGGCCGAGTTTGGAGATATTGAACTGGTTTTTGGCTCGTTCGGCCCTCTCCGAACCGCGATTGCACCTCCGATCGCGCCCGGAGACAGGCCTCGTAACTGCTTGAAAGCGAATGGCTGACTACATTTACACGATGGAAATCCGGCTGACCCCGGACCAACTGAAGGGCGTCGGCTTGGTGCAAGACGTAGCCCGCGCCGCGGGCATGAATTTATACCTCACCGGCGGCGCCATCCGCGACATCATCAGCGGATTCACCATCCGGGACCTCGATTTCACCGTCCAGGGCAACCCTCTCAAACTCCAAAAGGATCTGGAAAAGGCCGGCGCCAAAATCACCGCCGTCGAAGAGGACAACCGCACCATCTTCATCTCGCTCCCCGGCAACGCCCGCGCCGAAATTAGCATGGCGCGCACCGAGCGTTTCGAGAAAACCGGCAAGCCCCCCATCGTCACGCCCGCCACCATCCACGAGGACCTGCGCCGCCGCGACTTCACCGTCAACGCCATGGCCTTGTCGCTCAACGAAGGTTCGCGCGGACTCCTGCTCGATCCTTTCAACGGCGTCGCCGATATCGAGACCAAAGTCATCCGCATTCTGCACAACTATTCGTTCCTCGAAGATCCTTCGCGCCTCATCCGCGCCACCCGCTTCGCCGCCCGTTTCCACTGGATGCTCGAGGAACGCACCCAGGCTCGTTACGACGCCGCCAAAGAAGGCAAGTACATCGACCACATCCTGCGCACTTCGATCGGCCACGAAATCGCCGCCCTCGCACACGAAGACGATCCCCTGCACGTCGTAAAGATGCTCGAGAAAGAAGGCTGGCTCGAGATTCTCCACGACCACTGGACCGTCGCCAAGGTCGACACCAACGGCATCACTCAGCTCATGAAGACGCGCCAGCAGATGGTCGACATGGGCTACACTCCCGACGCGGGGCCGGCAGTCATGTACTTCTTGACCGGACACTTCTCCGACAAAGACACCGCGGACATCCAAAAATTAATTCCGCGCAAAGACTTGGTCGAAGCCTGGCGCGACATTGAAGATCACGCCAAAGAATTAGCGAAGCGTTTGATGGGCAAAGAAGCCGCCACTCCGTCGCGCACCTGGCAGTTGCTGTCGTCGGCCCGCCCGGAAATGGTGTTGTTCCTCGCCGTGACCGCCAAGCAGCAATCAGTCGAACAGAAAATCAAGAACTACCTCACCAAGTGGCGTCAGGTGCAGCAAAAGATTCCGTTGCCCGAGATGACGGAGCTGCTAATCACTCCGCAATTACCCGAATACGCAAAACTAGCGCACGACGTCTTCCTGCTCCTGCTCGACGGCAAACTGCGCTCAAGAACCGAGACCCTGAAATTCCTGAAGCCCTACGCGCCGCCACCACCACCCCCGCCGCCAGCCCCGAGGCGCGGACGCGCCGCCAAAGGCGCCGAAGCCCCCGCCGCAGCCGTACCTGCAGCAAAGCCCGGTCCAAAAGGGAAGAAGGGAAAAGCTGCCGCCGCAGTAGCGCCCGTCGCACCGCCAGCAGCGCCGCCCGCGAAGATACCAGCGAAAGCGCCAGAAAAATCCAAGCCCGCAAAGCCTGAGCCCAAGCCCACCGCGAAGCCGGCGAAGAAGCCCGCCCCAAAACCACCCGCAAAGAAAGCCAAAGGCAAGAAGAAGAAATAGCGGGCTGGCCCACTCGATCGCAATTTGGTTCCATGCGCTACCACGAAACTGGATGCCCCACCCGTGGCACTTTCACGGGTGGGCCGCGATGCCGATGGGATCAGGAGATTTTGCGGATGTAAAGCTCGGCTTTTCGGGTCTCATTGACGAGAACCGGGCCGCGCTCCCCATAGGCGTAATGTCGGAAGCTGCTCCATAACCACTCCTCGCGTTTCAGAACCAAACCCCGCCGAACGGGATTGCGATGCATGTAGCGCAGCTTCTCCACGCGTTTCTTTTCAGTGAACACGACAAAATCGTAGAAGCGCCGTTGCCAAACGCGCCCAACAGCGAGGGGTGTACTCCAAAGCGAGTCGACTTGAGCACCGGCTTTGGCGCGAAGTTCGCGCAGCAGCCGATGGGCGAAGGCTTGTTTCAAAGCGGCCAACACCAGCGAAAGATTTCCACGCTCCGGCTCGGTGAAGAGAAAATGGACATGCTCCGGCATGACCACGTAACCGAGGACCGCAAATTGATGACGCTGGCGGACCTGCTCCATAACCTCGAGGAACAGATCGCGAGCGCGGGGTGTCCCGAGAAGGGGACGGCGTTGATAACAACTTGTAGTAATAAAGTGGGAGTATCCAGCGCCGTAGTAGCGGTGCAGGTTTGTCGGCATAGAAACGATGTAACACGAACGCTGGAATTTAGCTGTGACGAATGAACATGCCAGGGAGGCTTCGCAGCAGCCCACCCGTGAAACTGCCACGGGTGGGGCATCCTGTGCCGTGTTAGAGTACGGCTGGGCCAGCCCCCCCCTTACGGTCGGTCTGGTAAGGAAACGGGGAGCGCCCCATCTGTCCCAGACTTCCCCCACAAGAGCGAAACCCTCAGTGGGGTAGGACGTGGAATCCCAGCCTTGAAAACAAATCCATTGATGGGACATCCGACCCGAGCAGAAGACCGGAATCTTACTTCTTAATCGTCTCGCCGATATACCGCATGAGGGGAGCAACATTCACTAGATTGTATGAAGCATCCTGGGTCTGGCCACGCCCTACAAACTTAACGAAGTCCGCATCATCGCTTAGGCTTCCAATGTCCATCCCAGTCGGCTTCTTCGATAGATCATAAAGTTCCGACGTGGGACAATGCCAGTAGCAGTTCCTACTGTCGTCAATCGCAACTGCCCGGATCTTTAGATCATCTATGAGATGGTCTAGGATCGCATTCACTGCCTCTTTAAGCGATTTGAGATCGATTTCAGCGGTTGCCATTTGCACGCTCGCATTCTTCAAGCTGCTTCGCAAGTTCAATTATCTCTTGAACCAGATGCTTGACACGCCCAGCGATGATCTGATCATCGTAGCCGCGGCCCAGAATATTCCGGTTATCGTAAGCATAAGGATTGCCCGCATAGGCGGCAACCTTCTTCTGATGTTCTTCGAGCTGAATACGTAGGCCTCGGCAAGGATCCTTGCTGCATGAGGTCGAACTGTTCCCAGACTGGGGGCTGGCCCACACATTCGCATTTCAGCTCCATGCGCCACCACGAAACTGGATGCCCCACCCGTGGCACTTTCACGGGTGGGCTGCGATGCCGATGGGGTCAGCAGATTCTGCGGACATGAAGTTCCGCCGTGTGGGTCTCATTTAACCACGCACCGCCTGCATCTCATAGAGACGGGCGGGGATATAAATTGTGCGCGGACGTCCCAAACGGGCCTATAATACAGCTGTATGCGGCGTCTGGCGGCCATTCCGGCGTTCGCCCTTTTGTTGGCGCTGCCCTTGTGGGCGCAGCATGGCGGAGGTCACGGCGGTGGCGACGGACACAGCGCCGGCGCTGGCGGAGGACACGCTAGTTTTAGTGGTGGCGCCAGTGGTGGCTTCAGCAGCGCCGGACACGCAGGTAGCTTCTCCGGCGGTTCCTATGGCGTCCATGCCTACAGCGGCCCGCAGTCCCGTTCGTTTGCTCCACGCTCCTTTAGTCGCCCGCCTTCATCGTTATTATCAAGATCGTTATCATCAAGATCGTTATCATCGAGATCGTCATCATCGAGATCATCGAGAAGCTACTCCCGGCCGTTCTCTCGTCCGCCGATTTCTCAGAACAGATCCTACGGCGCCCACACGACCTTCCGGTCCCGCAATACCATCGGACTCGGCAATTACTGCTACGGCTACGCCTGTCGCGGCTACGGCTATTACTCTCCCTGGGCATACGGATATTACGATCCCTACTGGTTGTGGGATTCCGGCTCGTCCTATGACGGTTCGTCTTATAACGACAACGGCTACGACCAGGATGTCGCCGCCGCCGCCGAGATGAACCAGCAAAGTCTCGATCAGCAGCAGATGATGCGCCAGCAGCAAGAACAAGAACAAGAACAAGCCGACGGCGATCAGGATCGTTACGCCCAGCAAGTGCCCATGCGCCCTACGACGCAAGCGCGCGAAGCAGAAGGCACGCCAGTCCTGCCCAACACCGTTCTAGTCTTCCGCGACGAGCACAAACAAGAAATCCGCAACTACGCCATAGTCGGCCAGACGCTCTGGAACTTCTCCCCGCAGCACACCCAGAAAATCCCGCTCTCCGATCTCGATCTGCCCGCAACCACGAAAGCCAACGAAGATCGCGGCCTAACCTTCCGCGTCCCAGTCGCCGGGGAAGGCCAGTAGCAGCATCCCCGCTACGCCCGCTTAGCGCACCCTTTCCCCATTCACTGCATCCAACCCTGCATTCACCCCAACAATATTCCATTTTCACGACCGGGCTAGTACATTGAAATCAACCGTTTAGGTCATGTACAAGGGGTCGCGAGGAACCTGCAAAAACACGGGTCAACTCGGAAATGTACCCCGTTCGGATGTTAAAATTAAAGAATACCCACTATGCCTCTAAAAACACTGTTTCTGAATCCCCCATCCTTTGAAAACTTCGACGGAGGCGCCGGCTCCCGTTGGCCCGCCACCCGCGAAATAGAAAGTTTTTGGTATCCGGTTTGGCTGGCTTATCCGACGGGGATGCTGGAGGGGGCGCGGCTGCTGGATGCGCCGTCGCACCATGTGTCGGGTGAGGAGACTATCGACATCGCCAGGGGATACGAGTTTCTGGTGCTGTTTACTTCGACGCCTGGGTATCCTGGCGACATTCTGCTGGCGCGGGCTATTAAGCAGGCGAATCCTAAGATCAAGATTGCGTTCGTTGGACCGCACGTGACCGTGCTGCCGGAGAAGTCGCTGCGCGACTGTCCGGAGATTGATTTTATTTGCCGCAAGGAATTTGACTACTCGGTGGTTGATTACGCCAAAGGCAAGCCACTGGCGGAAATTCCTGGCGTTTCGTTTCTGCAGGATGGAAAGGTCGTGCACAATCCCGACGCTCCGCAGATTCAGGATCTTGACGCGCTGCCCCATGTCACCGAAGTGTACAAGCGCGATCTCGACGTCAAGAATTACAACGTGCCGTTTTTGCTTCATCCCTATGTTGCGCTCTACACTACGCGCGGCTGCCCGGCGCAGTGCACTTTCTGTCTGTGGCCGCAGACGCTCATGGGACATCCGTGGCGCAAGCGTTCTACCGATGATGTTGCGGCTGAAATGGCCAAGGCCAAGCAGTTGTGGCCGGATGTGAAGGAATTTTTCTTCGACGATGACACGTTCAACATTCAGAAAGCGCGGACCATTGAACTTTGCGCCAAGCTGAAGCCGCTCGGCATTACCTGGTCGTGCACTTCGCGCGTCACCACCGACTTCGAAACCTTGAAGGCGATGAAGGAAGCGGGATGCCGCCTGCTGATTGTTGGGTACGAATCCGGCGACCAGCAGATTCTGAAGAACATCAAGAAAGGTGCGACCATCGAACGCGCCCGCCAGTTCACCAAAGATTGCCACAAGCTTGGCCTGGTGGTGCATGGCGACTTCATTCTCGGGCTGCCTGGCGAGACCCATGCGACCATCGACAACACGATCGCGTTCGCCAAGGAACTGGACGTCGAAACTATTCAGGTTTCGGTGGCGCACGCTTATCCGGGCACGGAGCTTTACGATCAGGTGGTGAAGAACGGCAACATCGTCGGCGACAACAAGATGGTCGACGAAGGTGGACATCAGCTGGCGCAGATTCAATATCCAGGGCTGCCGGCGGATGACATCATGTCGTCCGTACACCGTTTCTACGACGAATATTATTTCCGACCCAAGGCCATCTATCGCATTTTGCGCAAGGCGATGTTTGACAGCAACGACCGCAAGCGCCTGTACAAAGAGGCGAAGAGCTTCCTGAAGCTGCGCGCGGCGCGCAACAAGAGGGTGAAGCAGAACGCTGCGGAAGCCGCGGCAACAGCGGCGGAACCCGCCAAAGCTTAGAGTCAGGACTTTGCGAAGGGTGGGCACGTGGGAAGCCCGCGCATCGGCATGCCCCCCCTCGCGCACAGGGGCGCGAGAAATGGGCCACCCGGCCGGCGGGTAAGTACTCCTACCTCGGATTGGTGACGAGGAACCGAAGAATCGCGGTCGTAAGATCCAGTGCGAAAACTGCGAACGGATGATCTGGCAACGGCGGATGAGCACCCGTCTTAGAGAGTAAGTCCCGGGAATTTGTGAGGAGCTTGTCGAGGACCTGTATATGCTCGATCTCTCGCTCGCCAAATCGGCAGACCTCTTTGAGCTTCTTAAGTCCCGCTGAGAGTTGCCCCTCGCCCGTAAGTTGGCGTACGGCGGATTGTAGAGCGTTTCTACAGTTTGCGGTGCAGTCTCCCCAAGCTGAGGGTGTCCCTTCGTTGAGCCTCTGCCTCGCATTGGCAAGGTATTCGGCCGCCTGTAGCAATCCAGCAGGGCGTAGGAGTTCGTCCACCGAACGATCTGTCAGCCTAGGACGACGAACTTCGCATCGTAAGCATTCGTTTGTGCGGTTTATCGAAGCCACCGTCCATTCGTCTGGTGGGCCGCTGCTGTAATTCCAAGCTATCAAGTCGTCCTCAATGGCGTCTACTGAAGGGCTAAACAGGAAATACACTTGGCCGTTTTCAGGTCGCTCACACTTGAAGCCCTGCTCTTCGCGGCTGCGCGTGCCACGCCTAATCAAAGCAGGCCCTGCGTTGTAGTGATGCCCACGATTGTTCAGTTCGTTGTGTACCCACAGCTGTAGGAACCCGAACTCGGCACTCTTTCTGGATGGCTGTAGGCTGCCCTGAATGAACATAACGGCCGTTCTCCCTACAGAAAATTCTATCACCTCGATAGCGTTCGTCAGGATGGCCAAAAGCGGGGATTTCCTGACCTCAATGCGTCCCGAAATCGTTGTAGGGGGTGGACAATACGACGGCGCAGTAAATCTCGAGTAAGGCTTGTCGATTCTGATCCGTCTCTTCGACGTAGCGGTAATCCATGGCCCTGATCCGCTCTTTCGCTGCCGTGAACGCGGCCGAAAAAGTCGCGTCGAGCATGAGACCGACGCGACTGTCGTCGCCGACCTTATAGGATGCCTTGGTCCGGCCGGTGGCCTCCCGAGCGAGCTGAAAGGCGAACGCCGCCTGTCTGTGTGTCGCCCCGGGCAGGCAATGACGTGCGTGGCGTTTGCGCAACATGTTGGAGCGCCCGACATATAGATGGCGCCCGTTCTCGGTGAATAGATACACGCCCGAGGCAGGCATGTCGCGTGGCAAGCCTCCGTACCGCAGCGGTTGGCTCGTGACCAGTCGATCAAACTGGGGTGCCAGGGTTTCGATCAAGGTGGCGAACTTGGGGTGCATTGGGATTCCTCCTTCTGCAGAACCGGCACGTTGTAGTCCTGGCGGCTGTTGAAGGGTGGGTCGAGGTAGATGAGGTCGACCGATTCGTCCTTAATGTGCTCGCGCGGGACGGTGAGCTTGTCGCCGTAATAGAGTTGGTTCTTTTCCACTGGGGCGAGATTGTAGCGCGGATTTTGCGTGGGCGTAATTTGCTAGTTTGGTGTGGGCTCGTTCCCCCTCCGGAGAGCGCGTGAGAAGTTCTGCCGTCCCTACGGGACTTGTTCCATCTTGCCGGTTTACCCAGCGCTGAAGCGCTGGGCTAGGTTCTTTCGCCCCTCCGGGGCTCACCTTCTGGGGTGTTCTGTTCACCTGATTTGGAAACGGCGGGTACGGGAAAAGTCAAAGGCAGCGGACAGGAGTGTCCGCTCCACATTTACCGGCGCGCTAACGGATTGCGGGGTTTTGGCGGAATCTTGTCAAGAGGCTTTGGGCGAGTGTTTTCGGGTAAGTTGCTGATTCTGGGCGGAATATAAAGTTTCCAAAGCTTTCCGGTTTACCCCTTTCGATTTGGTATTCTGGATATATAGGGAAATTTGGTGGCGCGGGCCCGAATGCGGGCGCTGCGCCATTTTTGTTTGGGGCGGAATTGGGGTCGCGGGTAGGTGCCAACCTCAGGCGCTAAAGCGCTGGTTCATTTTCGATGGCTTGACGGCACGAGTGGAACTCGTGCCCTTCCCGTTCGTGATGAACTCCGAGTTTTTCTGCGGGCTGTGAAGCCGTGTCCTTCCACGATTCATCGCAGCGCTGGGAGCGCTGCGCCAATCAAAAGCGAGGTTTTTTCAGGCGAACTGCGGGATCAGTCGGTCGAGAATTGGGGCGAACTTAATCGGGAAACCAATAGGGAAACCAATGGGGAAAGCAATGGGGAAAGCGAGAGGGAAAACAATGGGGAAATCAGCGGGGAGATCAATGGGGAAACTGAAGGGAAAAGGGAAGGCGCGGGAGGGAAAACGTCGAGGGAGGGCGCAGAGTAAGGATCGGGGGGATTTGGCGGAGATGCAGTTTATGACGGCGGCGGCGAGCCGGGGGTTTGCGGTGTCGAAGCCTTATGGGGACAACGAGAAGTATGACTTGATTCTGGATGTGGGATGGCGGATGTGGCGGGTGCAGGTGAAGTCGAGTGGGGCGAGGCATCACAGGGGGTATGCGGTGCGGGCGTCGTGGAGGACGAGTTATCGTCAGATTTCGTATAAGCCTTCGCAGGTGGATTTCATCGCAGTGACGATTGTGGGGGAGGGGATCTGGTACGTGATACCGGTGCGGGCACTGGCGGGGCGGCTGTCAATTAATCTGTATCCGTTTGGGAGCAGGAGGGGGAGCAGGAATGGGTTTGAGAAATATCGCGAGGCTTGGGAATTGTTCACGGGCGAAAAGTCTGCGGTCTGACGGGTGACGGTCCAGAGTCTTCACAGGGCAGCTCGAAAATATATCTTGTGGGGCGATCCTCGACAGGTGCATACTGGCGCGCAAAAGGGGGTGCTTCTATGCATCTGCATCGAACGGCATTGCTCATTATGGTCGCCTTGCTTAGCGTCAGCGCGGGTCATTCTGCCTCGCCGGGTGCGGACTGGGCGATCAACGCTACGGCGATTGAGGCGTGCAGCTGTCCTCACTTCTGTATCTGCTATTTCAACGCACATCCGGCGGCTCACCACGAAAACGGAAAGACCGAGCACTTTTGCAAGTTCAACAACGCTTACAAAGTTAACAAGGGACACTATGGCAGCGTCGATCTCACGGGGGCCAAGATTTGGCTGAACGGCGATCTGGGCGGCGACTTCTCGCAGGGACAGATGGATTGGGTGGTGGCAACGTTCGACAAGAGCACCACGCCGGATCAACGGCAGGCGCTGGGGGAAATTTTGGGGCATGTGTTTCCGGTGAAGTGGAAGTCATTCCAGACTTCCGAAGGTGACATTGCCTGGGCTGCCGACAAAGATCAGGCGCATGCGACGCTCAACGGTGGCAAGACGGCTGAGATCAAGCTGAAGCGCTTTCAAGGCATGACTGATGAGCCGGCTGTGCTGAAGAACGTCAAGTACTGGGGCACGCCGCGCAATGACGGCTTCGTGATGATGCCCAATGAATTGGAGGCTTACAAAGAGGGGCCGAATGCCTACGAATTCAAGGGGACGAACGGATTCATGCTGACTTTCGACATGACTTCGAAGGACGTTCCTGCGGCGAAGGGATCGTCGATGAGCTACTGAAAAGTTTGTGTGGCAACTGATGCGCCGGAGGCTTTCCGGCGCATTTTTATTTGGAGTGTCAGCGCGTCAGCCGAACAGGCGCATGAAGCCGGTGGCGGGAAGGTCGGGGGCGAGGAAGTGGGAGTCTTTGAATCCGGCGGCGCGGGCCAAGGCTTGGGCGGCGAGATATCCGCTGCGGACGGCGCCTTCCATGGTTGCGGGCCAGCCGGTGGCGGTCCAGTCTCCGGCGAGGAAGACGCGCGGCCAGGGGGTGGTTGCGCTGGGACGGTGGGCGTCGATGCCGGGGCGAGGCGAGTAAGTCGCGTTGACTTCCTTGATTACCGTGGATTTTACGAGTGTGGCTTCGCGGGCGGCGGGGAAGAATTCGCGAACTTCGCGCAGGGCAAGGTCGACGATCTCGGGGCGCGATTTGTCGATCAGGGATTTGGAGGAGCTTACGACGAGTTCGATGTAGCTGCCGCCCTCAGGGGCTGAAGCCCCGGTCTTTTCTTCTGCACTCACGCGGCCCTTAAGGGCCGCTCTTCCACGGTTCTGTAGGCGTGATTTGTGGAACATCCATTGGATGGTGCGGTCGAGCAGGACGGCGTGGTCGAGATCGGAAATTTGCCGGTCGAACCAGAGATGGATGCCGGTGATGGGCGCGGTTTCGAAGTGGGTGAGTTGTTCGCGGAGCGAGGCGCTCTGCGGAGTTTGGGGAAGGATGCGGTCGAGAGCATCGAAGGGCAGAGCAACAACCAGATAGTCGAAGGCTTCTTCCGAATTCGATTCTTGACCGTCCCCCTGGGATCGTAGGCGGACTTGCACGCGCGAACCGTCGGGGGTGAAACTTTCCACGGGACGACGGAAGTGCAGTACGCCGCCGCGGGCGCGGATGTAGTCTCCGGCTTTGTTGTAGAGGTCGGTGAGCGGGACCGTGGGAACTCCCATGTGGCGCGCGGCGGGAGACTTCATCGATTCGCGGACCACCTGGGCGGCGGCGGAGATGGAAATCAGGTCGAGTTCCTCGCTGAGCGCGCTGACCAGGATTGGCTTCCAGAAACGCTCGACCGCTTGCTTGGTTTGACCGTGGTGATCGAGCCAGTGCTGGAAGGATTGTCCGGTGTCGGGTTGCGCGGTGAGAGTTAGCGGGACCAGGGCGCGCGCGATGGCGAACTTGTCGGCGGCGCTGAGGAATGAAAAATTCAGAAACGATGGCGCTGTGTGCAGCGGCGCGGGCAGCGGGGAAGATTTCATCACGGAGGTGCGGCCGCCGGGTTCGATGAAGGTCATCTGGTCGTACCAGCGGATTTGGTCGGCGACACCGATGCGGTTGTAGAACTCGATCAGGTTGGTGCAGACGCGAAAGAGGACGTGCTGGCAGTTGTCGACGACTTCGCCGGTGCCGGGATGCTCCCAGGACGAGGCGCGGCCGCCGAGGAACGGACGCTTCTCGAAGAGAGTCACGCGGAAACCGGCGTTGGACAGGGCGCAGGCGGCGGCGAGTCCGGCGAGGCCGCCTCCGGCGACGGCGACTGTGGGTTGGGATGCAGAGGAAGGCATCGAATCGGGTTCTGGAATCTGCAAGGTCGGTGAGCTGCTAAAGAAAAGCAGGTTCCTCCACTGCGCTCGCGTTCGCTCGCTTCGGTCGGAATGACAGAAGTTTCGCTTTCCTCGGTCGGAATGACAGAACTTTCTGGGGTGCGCTCGTCGCAGTAAGCATGTTCGGAATAGGCATGGTCAGGTTATGCGCCGGAAGAAGCCTTTCCCGAGGATGCGGAGTTTTTCCCAGGTGCTCAGAGTGACTTTGGCGGTGAAGACGTCGTATTGTTTTTCGGCGATTTTTTCGAGCAGGCGGCGGTAGATCGTTACCAGAACCCACAGCGCGGGCTGGCTGTCTTCGGCGATGTAGGGGATGAGCGCTTCGCCGGAGGCGTAGAACTCGCGGGCGCGGTCGGCTTCGAGCGCCAGCACGGAGCGAAAGCGCGCGGGATCGGGCGTCGCTAACAGTTCCGAGGCGGAGAGTTCAAACTTTGCCAGGTCTTCTTCCGGTAGATAGATCCTGCCCATGGCGGCGTCTTCTTTTACGTCGCGAATGATGTTGGTGAGTTGGAAGGCGAGGCCGCAACGCTCGGCGAGGGGCTCGGCGGCGGGGTCGCGATATCCGAAGATGTGGATGCAGACTAAACCAACTACTGACGCGACGCGATAGCAGTAGAGGCGGAGATCCTCGAAAGTTTTGTATTGGATGGTCAGGCCGGGAGCGCTGGTGGTTTGGGCGGAGGCTTCTTCCTCTTCTACGTCCATGGCGGTGCCGAGGGCGAGTTCGTCGAGCAGCCCGGCGGGGATGGAGAAGCGGCGCTGGGCGTCGGTCAGGGCGAGCAGGATTGCGTCATCGGTCGGTTCGCCTTGCTGGGCGCGGTGCAGAGCGGCGAGCCAGATGTCGAGTTTCTGGCGGCGGTCGGGGAGAGTGAGTGCGGGGTCGTCGGCGATGTCGTCGCAGCGGCGCATGAAGGCGTAGACGGCACAGAGCGCTTCGCGCTTGCGGCGCGGCAGGACGAGGAAAGCGTAGTAGAAATTTTTCGCCGCCGTGCGGGTGATGCCCTTGCACACGGAATACGCCATGACGAGCTGAGGCGGAGCCGGGGTCCAGGGCATGGGAACCTGCTGCGCGCCCGCGCTCATACTCGGTTTACCCCAAGAACTGTCTTGCCTTGGTTGCCGAAAAGTTTGCCGATCGCGGCACGAGCCACCAGCGCGAGTTTGCGGGATTTCGAAATTGAAGGACGATTGCCGAGTACGGCGAAGTCCTGTTTTTCAATCGCGTTCAGGATTTCCTGACCGCCGCGGCTGAACAGATCGAGATCGATGGCCAGTTCGCTATCTACTTTGTTTATTAGCGGCAGGCCTTGGCGAAACCAATCCCGGGCGCGCTCGACTTCGAACTTCATCATGGCGCGGAAGGCCGGCGTGTTTTGGCTGCTCGCGATGTCGGCCTCGCTCACGTTGAAGAGGGCAAGGTCTTCCAGAGGAAGATAGATGCGGCTTTTGTTGTAGTCGGCAGTAACGTCTTGCCAGAAGTTGGCGAGTTGCAGCGCGGTGCAGGTGAAGTCGGAAAGCTGCTGGCGCTCGGGGTCGCGGTATCCGCAAAGGTAGAGCACGAGATGGCCGACGGGATTCGCGGAATACTTGCAATAGGCCAGGACGTCGTTGAAAGTCTGGAACCGGGTTACGGTTTGATCCTGGCGGAAGGCGATGAGCAAGTCAGAGAACTCGTGCTGAGGAATGTCGAACTGGCGAACGGTTTCGGCCAGGGCAACGAAGACGGGATGTTTCGGAGTGCCGTCGTAGCAGGCGTCGAGTTCTTGCTGCCACTGGTCGAGCAGTTCAATTGATGCGGCGGTGTCGCCGACTTCGTCGCCCAAGTCGTCGGAGATGCGGCAATAGGCGTAGACGTTAAAGAAGTGCTGGCGCAGGCGGCTGGGGAGAAACCAGCTGGCGACGGAGAAGTTTTCGTAGTGCGTGCGGGCCAGGCGGGCGCAGTATTCGCGGGCTTCGGCGAGCGTTGGTGCGGTGGAGGGGATGGCGTAGTGGGCGGGCAGGCGGCTCCAGCCGAGCGCGGCGGAAGACGTTGGCGAAAGCGTCGGGCTTGGAGTGGCGAGTTGCGTCATTTGGTAATTCTGCGGTCGCGGCTTTTCGCGCGCGCCCAGGTCTGTCGAGAGAACTCCTGTTTATGCTTGTGGCGGCTCCGGCATTACAGGGGTCCTTCGACTGCGTAAGTGGTTCGCGTTCGCCGCTTACTTCGCTCAGGATGACAAGACTTCCTTTTTCATCGCAGCGCTGAAGCGCTGCGCCACCCAAAAACATCAGTGGCCGGGGATGATTGCGGTTTTGATGTCGCCGCCGCGGTTCAGCATGTTCCGTAGAACCTGCTGCAGGCGCGACAGCGGCGCCTCTCCGGTGATGTAGTCGGTGGGGCGAATCTTTTTGGCCGCGATCAATCCAAAGGCCCGGCGCACCGTTTCCGGAGTGTGATGGAAGGTGGCTTTCAGAGTGATTTCGGAATAGTGCAGGCGGCTGGTGTCGAGCTGCACTTTCGATCCGCTGGAGCAGCCACCGAAGAAGTTCACGGTGCCGCCTTTGCGGACCATATCGACGGCCCACTCCCAGGCTTCCGGCTTGCCGACAGCTTCGATCACGACGTCGCTCCCACGTTTCTGCGGAGAAAGAGCGCGGACGGCATCCACCACGTTCGGCACTTTGGTCGTCTGAATAATTTCGTGCGCGCCCATATGTTTGGCGGCCTCCACCTGGCCGTCGCGTTTGACCACGGAAATCACATTGCAGCCGATGGCGCGAGCCACCTGCACGAACATCAAGCCAATCGGTCCGCCGCCGAGGATGGTAACGGTATCGCCGATCTCCACTCCGGTTTCGTGCAGGCCGCGCAGCACGCAGGCCAGAGGCTCGGTCATCGCGGCATCTTCGAAACTGACCCCGGGCGGGATGATCAGCATGTTGGCTTCAACAATGCGCTTGGGCACGCGAATGTATTCGGCGTACGCGCCATTGTTGAAGAGAAGATCTTCGCAGAGATTTTCCTGATGCTTGGAGCAGTAGAAGCACATCTGGCACGGGGCGGAGTTCAGGGCAACCACGCGCATGCCCTTCTTGAAACCGTTGACGCCGGTGCCGACCTCCTCGATGACACCAGCCAGTTCATGGCCGAACAAGGCGGGAGGGACGATCATGCGGGCGTGGTAGCCACGCTGATAGACTTTTAGATCGGTGCCGCAGGTCAAGGCGACTTGGACTTTGACCAGAACCTCGCCATCTCCTACGCGAGGGATGGGTACTTTTTCAATCTTGACGTCTTCTTTGCCGTACAGGACGGCAGCGGTCATTTTTCCGTTCACTGCGTTTCCTTCCAGTTACCTCGGGGGCTAAAGCCCACCGACATTGAGCCGTTTACGGCGCGACTAAAGTCGTGCCCTTTTACAAACCTTGCGGCTTAAGCCGCTGTTGAATCTGTGTCGCTTGATGGCGCAGCTTTGAGCCGCGCCCTTTCAAATCTAACGATCCCAATTACTGCCGGGCTGAATCATGATCTTCATCGATGAAGGCTGGGGATGGGCTGCCAGGTCCAGGGCTTGCGGGCTCTCGGAGAGCGGGAAGCGATGGCTCACCAGCCGTTCCAGATCCATCTCACGATTCATCACAAAACGCACTGACTCTTGCTGCAGGTCGACCGAGGCGCTGTAGGACCCTACCAGAGTTTTCTCATCGACACAGATGGCTGCAGGATCGATCAATGCCTCTCCGTGCTGCGTTTGCGCAAAAAGCAATACCCGGCCACCCGGTCGGGCCGCATCCATTGCTGTGCGAATCAGGGAGTTGCCGCCTACCGCCAGAATTACCGCATCAGCGCCACGCCCCTCGGTCCGTTGCCGTACCTGCTCGACTACATTTTCACGTGATGCATCAATTGTAAGCTCTAACCCGAAACTTGATCCTATTCTAAGCCTCTCGGGATACAAATCGGAAGTAATTAAGGTGGCCCCGGCTTGGCGGGCCAACACACTGAGTATGATGCCGATGGGACCCTGGCCGATCGCCAGGACGGTTTCACCGCGGCGCAGGCGCAGAGCCTCAATGCCCTTCATGCAAGTGTTGACCGGCTCGACAAAGCAGGCCTGCTCGAACGAGACTCCATCTGCAATGCGGACCGTGCCGTGTTCGACGATCCAATCCATGACCCGGACATACTCGGCGAAGCCTCCGCCGGAAGGCTCGAATCCCGCGGTGCAGCCGACGTTCTTGTAGGTCGCGCACTGGGCGAAAGTCTTGTTCTGGCAATAAAAACACTGGCGGCAAGGAATGTGGTGAAAGACCATCACGCGATCCCCGGGGCGGTAAGTCTGAACGCCTTCGCCGACCGCGGCGACCATGCCAGAGGTTTCGTGTCCGAAGATGCGGGGGGCGGCATGCGAACCGGTGGAAATCTTTTTCAGGTCCGTGCCGCAGACGCCGCAGGAGTGCACGCGGACGAGCAGCTCTCCCGGGCCGATCCTGGGGACCGGGACGGTTTCCATGCGGACATCATTCACGCCGCGATAGACGGCGGCCTGCATGGTCGCGGGAATCGCGTGCGGAAGATTTTCAACCGCATACTGTCCGGCAATAGCCATCGGTTTATTTTAGATGATCTTGGCCGCGGGTTTGCTTCAAAACGCGAAGATGGGATGACCGAGAGTAACGGGAGTGGGGCGGTGTGCGGCAGCGTACATTCGGGCAAGCGAGGGCGAGAGGTCGAAGGTCTTCGGGGACGGATGGGGATCCTTCAACTGCTCAGGATGACAAGGGGTTTTCATGCTATGCTGCGCAAAACTTCTGGTTTACAGATTTTCGGCCGAACAGGATGAACTGTGCTGATTGAAATGCGGCTCGAGAACTATGCGGTCATCGACAATCTCGTGGTGGAGTTCGGGCAGGGATTGAATCTGCTGACGGGCGAGACCGGGGCGGGGAAGTCGATCCTGGTGGATGCCCTGGCGCTGCTACTGGGCGACAAGGCCTCGAGCGATGTGATTCGCACCGGCGCACAACGGGCGGTGGTGTCGGCGGTGTTTGAGGCCGAGGGGGCCGCGGAGAAGGCTCTGGGTGGAATCCTTGAGGCCAACGGGTTGGACGAGTCGGACGATGGGTCGCTCATTCTACGGCGCGAAATTGCCGCCGGGGGCAAAGGGCGGGTGTTCGTGAATAATCAGCCGGCCACCGTCGCTGTGCTGCGGCTGTTGGCGCCGCATCTGGCGACCATTCATGCGCAGAACGAATCCCTGTTGTCGTTTGATGGGCCGGCGCGGCTGGCGTTGCTGGACGCTTTCGCGGGCAGCCAACTGGAGGCGATCGGGGCGGGATTCGCGGAATGGAAAGACATCCGCGCGCGCATCGATGAGTTGGAACGTGGAGAGCAAGACCGGTTGCGGCTGGTGGATCTCTGGATTTTTCAGAAACGCGAAATCGAAGACGGGCGCTTGCAAAGTGGAGAAGATGACCGGCTGGAAGGCGAAAAGCGTGTCCTTGCCAACGCCGAAAAAATCTACAACGCGGCCATGAATGCGTTTGATCTTCTATATGAAGGCAATGGGTCGACCGCTTCCTCCTTGCGAGCGGCGCAGAAGCAAGTCGAAGAACTGGTCCGTTACGAACCCAAGTTTCAAGAGGCGCTGGCCGCGCTGGAGACGGCGCGCATCAGCGTCGAGGATGTGGGCGCGACCGTGCGCGACTATGCGGGCGGCATTCACGCTTCGCCCGAACATCTGGCGCAGGTCGAGGACCGGCTCGCGTTGCTCGATCGGCTGAAGCGTAAATATGGGCCAACGCTGGATGAGGTGATTCAGTTTGGGGAGGAAGTCTCTCGGAAATTATCCGAGGTCGAGAACAAAGACGAGATTCTGCGGGGCTTGCGTGGTGAACTTGGGAAAGCAGCCGGCGAATATTTGCGGGCGGCGCGAGCGCTCTCGAAGAAGCGGACGGACGCGGCGCGAAGGCTGGAAAAGCTGGTGGAAGCGGAGATCAATGATCTGGCGATGAAGTCGGCGTTCCGGATTGAAATAACGAGTTTGGAGAAGGAAGATAATTGGACTGGCTCGGGCATCGACCAAGTCGTCTATATGATTTCGACCAATCCGGGCGAGCCGCTGCGGCCGCTGGAGGACATTGCTTCGGGCGGGGAGCTTTCGCGGGCGATGCTGGCGCTCAAAGTTAGCGTGGAGGCGGGCAAAACCCCCACTTCTCGCAAAGAACGCGAGAAATGGGGCACCCAGGATCACGCATCTCGCAAGCTACGCGAGGGTGTTGCCCAACGCACCCTGGTGTTTGACGAGATTGACACTGGGATCGGGGGACGGGCGGCGGAAGCTGTGGGAAAGAAATTGAAAGCGCTGGCGCGGTCGAATCAGGTGTTGTGCGTAACGCATCTGCCGCAGATCGCGACCTTTGGCGATCATCACTATGTGATCGAGAAGAGGGAATCGGCGGGGCGCACTCGAACCAGCATTCGCGTGGTGACCGGCGAGGAGCGCACGGAAGAGGTCGCGCGCATGCTGAGTGGGGCGAAGTTGACCGAGACTTCGCGAAAGCATGCCGAGCAGATGATTCGAACGAACGGTTAGCGCTAGCGGCTGAGGATTTGAATGCCGTCGTAGCGGCTCTCGGCGAGGGTGGTGCCGGTGCCGTCGGCGATCTTGATGGTGAAGTTGACGGTGATTTTGGCTTGGGTTTCGACCGGGGAGCCGTTCTGCAAGACCGGTTTGAAATGCCATTCGCGCACGGCCTGCTGGGCCGCCGCAGCCAGGATCGCAGGACCGCTCAGCACGTGTAAATCCTGAATAATGCCGTCGGCGCCGATTACGGCCTGCAACACCACCGATCCCTGCACGTTCATGTGCTGGGCCAGCAGCGGATAAGCTGGCCGCTGAGTCGCATCGGCGAGCTGCTCGCGCTCGGCTGCATTGATGGGAGCAGAGTTGATGGGCGCAGAGAAGCCGGCATCGGGTTGGCCGGGACGCGTGAGCTCAACTTTCGTGGCATTGCTGCCGGGGCGAATCGTGCGGTGGTGGTCGCCGGCGATGACCTCAACATCCAGCGGAGGCAACACGGTCCGGACGGTGGTCACGGCGGGTGCTTCGGCGGGGATGGAATTCGTCGTGGGCGCGGTCGTGGGAATCTGCTTCCGGGTGGCGAGCGCGGGTGACTTCGCTGGCTTGACGGCGACGGCGGCAGGAGTCGATTTTTCCGGCTTCGATTCTGCTTTCGATTCGGGCATTCTGGGAGCGACGGCCGGCTCGGTTCCATCCGCATCCAAAGCCGCCACTTCAGTCCCAAACCAGAAATCCCGGTCTTTCACCACCACCGCGGCCAGCGCCACCAGCAGCAGGACGAGTGCGAGCAACAGCCTGCGGGGTTGCGGGTCATTCAAGGGCGATCGCAAGGGCGATCGCAAGGCCGATGGAGCGGAGGCTGATCGCGCCTGCGATTTGACTACCGTCGGGGTTGGTTTTAGTTCCAGCATTTCTTTGGGGGCCTGGAATTCTGCCTAACGACCTTCATATATTGCGACGACTCGTCTGGCTTAACAATGGCACGGGACGGCGGATAGGGGGCACGAGCGGGCCATATCGGGTAAAACGGTCAAGGGAACCTGTTTTAGCGGCAAAAAACGTGGTAATCGGCCAATCGTGCGGCCGGAGGCTTGTCGATACGGCACTGCGCGGCTAATCGAATACCGCTAACCGAACCCCAGAGAACGCACTGACGGTTGATTGCGGATGCTGCCGGGCCACCGCACCGAATTTTGCCTCACCCGGTTCGCGAGGTCTGCGCATCAATCAGCCGCTCTGCTCTGTTCTGTCGATTTACCCCGTTTCCGTTCGCTGGCCGGATTTCGCCTTTCCCTGCTAATCCCCGCGCTTTCTTTGGTTTACGTTGACCATCCCGGTACTTTCCGGTAGTTTATTGCTATCGCGACAATGGGGATCGTGTACCCTGAAGATGCTGATTTTGTGGCGATTCTTGGGTGGCAGTGCATCTAACGGCGAGAAGCAGGTTCCTCGCGTTGCTCGGAATGACAAACCGGTTGGGGAATGACAGGCAATAGGACGACATCACTCATTTGAGGGGCGGGCTTATATTGTGGCTGGAATCTTAGCAAAAGCTGACGGAAAGACTTTACTCTTGCTCAAGCCGAGAGGCTTCTGCGCGGGCGTGGTGCGGGCGATTGATGTGGTCCGCATTGCTCTGGAGGCGTTTGGGCCGCCGATTTATGTGCGCAAAGAGATCGTCCACAATAGCTTTGTGGTCGAGGAACTGCGCGGCAAGGGCGCGATCTTCGTCGACAGCGAAGACGAAGTGCCTAACGGCGAACGCGTGATTTACAGCGCCCACGGAGTTTCGCCTGAGGTGCGGGCACACAGCGCGCTGCGCGGATTGCGGGTGATTGATGCGACTTGCCCCTTGGTCACCAAGGTCCATGTGGAAGCGGTGAAGTTCGCCAAGGAAGGGTTCTCGCTTATTCTGATTGGTCACAAAGATCACGATGAAGTGATTGGGACGCTGGGCGAAGCCCCGCTGGTGACGCAGGTTGTCGGGTCGCCGGAGCAGGTGAAGTTTCTGAGCGTGCCCGACCCGGATCGCGTGGCCTATTTGACGCAAACCACGCTTAGTTTGGACGAGACCAAAGACATTATTGCGGCGCTCAAGCAGAAGTTCCCCAACATCAAGGGGCCGGCAGCGCAGGATATTTGTTATGCAACGGAAAACCGGCAAGTCGCCGTAAAAGAGGTCGCGTCGGAAGCCGACTTGTTGCTCGTGGTGGGCTCCGAGAATAGCTCAAACTCCAACCGGCTGGTCGAAGTGGCGCGCAACCTGGGCACGAATGCGCATCTCATCGACAGCTGTAACGACATTGAGCCGGAGTGGTTGAAGGGCGTGTCGACGATTGCGCTGACCGCCGGCGCTTCGGCGCCAGAGTGCCTGGTGGAAGAAACCGTGACCTATCTGCGCAACAAGGGATTCGGTAACCTGCAGGAACTCGAAGTGATGCCGGAAAATGTACGCTTCGGGCTGCCGCCGGAGATTGTGGAAGCGATCGCCGCGGCTCCGGCCAGCGCGAACGCAGATTAGTTGTGAGTCGGAAACCACGACGATTCTTGCGGAGGTGAGTGAGTGATGACAATTGATGAGCGGCTTGAACGGTTAACTGAGCGGCACGAAGCGCTCACGCAAACGGTGGAGCTTCTGGCTCGCACGACTCACGAACACACTCAGCAGATTCACGAACACACACAGCAGATCACGGAGATCATGGAGGCTACTGCACGGCTCCTCCACATCGCTCAGATCCACGAACAGCGGCTTACGCGGCTGGAAGGTGGCGAGCAATGATCGGGCGAGCTTCCGGATCTGGCTCTGCTTAAACGTTGCGCTTGAAACGGAGTAGCGAATTATGGACAACAACTCCCCCGATGGCAATATAGCTTCCGCATCTTTAGGTTCGAACCCACAGCTTCGCTTCGGAAAAATTGAGGGACTCGGCAGCCGCGTGGGCGCGGCAGTCGCGGCTGCGCGCAAGTTTCTATTCTCGCAGCAGCATGAGGAAGGCTACTGGTGCGGGGAACTGGAAGCGGATACGACGCTCGAGTCGGATTACATCCTGCTGCATACGCTGCTCGGGACGGGGAACCAGGAGCGGTTTCAGAAGGCGGCGAACTGGATTCTGCGCCACCAGAACGAAGACGGCGGGTGGAGCATTTATGCCGCCGGGCCGTCGAACATCAGCGCTTCGGTGAAGGCTTACTTCGGGCTGAAGCTGGCGGGATACACGGCGGATCATCCTGCCATGCAACGCGCACGCAAAAAGATTCTGGAATTGGGCGGCGTCACCGAGGTCAATACATTTACCAAGATCTATCTTTGTTTCTTCGGGCAATATGACTATGACGCGGTTCCGGCGATTCCGCCGGAGATCGTGCTGTTTCCCAACTGGTTCTGGTTCAATATTTACGAGATTTCCTCGTGGTCGCGGGCCATTCTGGTGCCGCTGTCGATCTGCTACGCCAAGAAGCCGTTCAAAAAGATTCCGCGCGAGATGGGCGTCGAAGAACTGTTTGTGGGCGGAATGCAGAAGTCGCGCATGCACCTGCACTGGGCGAAGAAGCTGGTTTCGTGGCGCAATTTCTTCCTGGTGCTGGACCGCATGACGCATTGGTTTGAGCGTGTGCATGTTCGTCCGCTGCGCTCGATCGCGCTGAAGAGTGCGGAGAAGTGGATGCTGGAGCGCTTCGAGATGAGCGACGGGCTGGGAGCGATTTATCCCTCGATGCTGAACGCGATCATCGCGCTGCGCTGCCTGGGATATTCCCTGGACGATCCGCAGGTGATCCGCGCGCTGGATGAGTTTGAGAAGTTAGGGATTGAAGAGGAAGACACGTTCCGCATGCAGCCTTGCATGTCCCCGGTGTGGGACACGGCATACGCGCTGTTTGCGCTGGGCGAGGCCGGAGTTCCGGCGAATGATCCGCGAATGGTGAAATCCGCCGACTGGATGCTGCAGAAACAAGTGCGCACGGTGGGCGATTGGAAAGTGAAAAACAAGAAGGGCCAGCCGGGTGGTTGGTATTTCGAGTTTAATAACGAGTTTTATCCGGATGTCGATGATAGCGCAATGGTTTGCCTGGGACTGAGCCGCGTCGAGCATCCCAACGGACGCTACCAGCGCGAGTCCGTACAGCGCGCCATTGACTGGATTTTTTCCATGCAGTGCAAGAACGGCGGGTGGGCGTCGTTTGACAAAGACAACGACAAGATGGTGTTCGAGCACATTCCGTTTGCCGATCACAACGCCATGCTCGATCCGCCGACCGTCGACATTACCGGTCGCATTCTCGAGATGCTGGCGACCTATGGCTACGACCAGAATCATCCGGCGGTGAAGCGGGCGATCACCTTCATTCGAGAAGAACAAGAGCCCGATGGCAGCTGGTTCGGGCGCTGGGGCGTGAACTACATTTACGGCACGGCGCTGGTGTTGCGCGGGCTGGACGCGATGGGAGTCGATTTGCACGAACCATGCATTCAGCAGGGCGCGGAATGGCTGCGCATGTTCCAGAACGCCGATGGCGGCTGGGGCGAGACCGTGGGATCGTACGACGATCCAGCCCTGCGCGGAGTCGGCGACAGCACGCCTTCGCAGACCGCGTGGGGAATCCTGGGATTGCTCGCGGCCGGCGACACGCGCAGCGATTCGGTGGCGCGCGGCGTGGCCTATCTGCTGCGTACCCAGAGAAAAGATGGATCGTGGGATGAACCGTTCTTCACCGGAACCGGATTTCCGCGCGTGTTCTACCTGATGTATCACCTCTACCGGGACTATTTCCCGTTGCTCGCGCTGACGACGTATGGGAAGGTGATGGAGAAGGCAGGGAGTTAGCGAGCAGTTCCAACCCTGCGGCCATATTGCGGGAGGTCGTGGTTAGGCCCGGTGAGTGAGTGTGATGGCGATGCTACGCCAGTTTGCGAGTTTTGATCACAGTGCCCCCAGTCCGTATCTGTATAGAACAGGACTGTATACCACTGATTTTCAAGGCGGCGCACACGCAAGACTTCGCAGGGTATGCCCCTGAATTTTCCTGGAGAACCAATCCTTGCCGCCGCCGCAAGTGAATCGTTGGGGTCGAAAACAAGGTAAACCACCGTGTCTCCACTCCCGACAAATCCCCAACCATCCCACTCCATATGTTTCAAGCGGCCATCCGTCGAACTTGGTTGGGCAAGAACCTCCGATTTGTAGGCGTTCTTACGAACAGTCCAACGACAAAGTGAGCGAACGTCATCAGAAATCCGCACAAGAGCCCAACATACAGCGCAGAAAATCGTCACCATCAACAGGGTCGATATCGTCTGGCGTCGTATTTTCAGAACGGCAACGATCAGCAGAGCGACGCAGACGATTGCTCCCAGAAGCATTGTCACGAATATCGTGCCTACATCGTTTCCGAAAACAATCTTCGGAAGAAGCACCAATATCGCTGCTAAAGCTCCATACAGGGGGAGTCGCCAGTTCACGAGTGATACTTTATAATACAAAGTACATCGTAATGCGAAGTATGTCCATTGGGATTGCTAGATGTATTTAGCCGGCCATTTCACTCAAAACCCCGCGCCGAAGCATAGGGTGTGGCTGCTTGCGGTAAACTCTTTTCCACCCTTTATGCGCAAACTGCAGCTCTTGCGCAGGGATGGGCCTAGCATACTCTACTGCGTTTATACTCGACAAAGATGCAGTTCGAATGGGATCCGCGGAAAGACCTTGCGAATCAGCGGAAACACCTAGTCGGTTTTCGTGAGGCCACGACCGTGTTCGGTGATCCATTCGCGACAACCATTCCCGACACCGAACATTCGGCCGACGAGCAAAGGTTTCTCACGATTGGCGCATCCGCAATGGGCAAGTTGCTGGTTGTAGCCCACGCTGAACGCCACGAGACCATCCGAGTCATTAGCGCAAGACCGGCAACTCCACGGGAGAGAAGATTCTATGAAGAAGAACATTGAGCCTCGAAGTAATGGCGGCATGCGTCCGGAGTACGATTTTGCGACTATGAAGGGCGGCGTTCGCGGCAAGCACTACGAGCCATACCGCAAAGGAACCAACGTCGTCCTCATCGATCCAGACGTTGCTGCAGCATTTCCTACCGAGGATGCGGTCAACGAAGCCTTGCGCGGCATTCTGCGGACGGCGCGTGGCGCGCGGAGGACCGGCCGGCCCGGCGATGGCACGCCGCACGGCACGCCCCGCGGACCGAAGCGTCGCAGCGCCAGGAACTGAGAGTCTCCAAGCGGATCAAATTTCTGCGACCAGATGGCGAAAGATTCTCATTCGACTATTTAGGGTCGCTTCCAAACGCTGTTGGCAGGCCAGTCTAAATGCGAGTCTTCGTCACAGGCGCTACCGGATTTCTGGGTTCCCACGTTGCCCGCGTTCTCGCCGATCGGGGCGCGGAGTTGCGGCTGCTGGTGCGGCCTACGAGCAACCTGCGCAATCTGGAAGGACTAGAAGCCGAGACTGCTACCGGCGATTTGCGCGATGCAGCTTCGCTGGAAAAGGCGATGTCAGGTTGCGATACCGTATTTCACGTTGCAGCCGACTACCGGCTCTGGGTGCGGGATCCAGAGGAGATGTATCGGTCGAACGTGGAGGGGACGCGGGCGATTCTGGAAGCGGCGCGGAAGAACGGCGTGCGGCGCGTCGTGTACACATCCAGCGTCGCGACCATCGGTTTCACGAGCGACGGACATTCTGCGGGGCATTCTGCGGGACATCCTTCGGGACGTCCTCCTGGACAACTCGCGAACGAAGATTCTCCCGTTTCGCTGGCTGACATGATCGGCCACTATAAACGCTCGAAATTTATGGCGGAGCAGGTGGCGCTGGAGGCGGGGCGCAGCGGGATGCATGTGGTGACGGTGAATCCGACGACGCCGGTGGGGGAGCAGGATGTCAGGCCGACGCCGACCGGGCGGATTGTTGTCGATTTCTTGAAACGCAAATTTCCCGCGTACGTGGAAACGGGATTGAATCTGGTCGATGTGAGGCAATGCGCGCTGGGGCACGTTGCGGCTCTCGAAAAAGGAAAGTCGGGCGAGCGGTATATTCTGGGCGGGGAGAATCTTACGCTAAAGCAGATTCTGGATAAGCTGGGCGAGAAAACCGGGCTGCCCTCGCCGAAGATCAAGTTGCCCTACGTCTTTGCCTTTGCCGCGGGAGTCGTCGACCAAACGATCACGGGGGGCATTTTGCGCCGCGAGCCTCGTGCCACAGTTGATGCGGTGCGCATGGGAAAAAAGAAAATGTTTGCCAGCTCCGGCAAGGCCGAGAGCGAACTGGGCTGGAAGATTGTGCCGGTCGATGGGGCGTTGCGGCGCGCGGTGGAGTGGTTCCGGAGCAACGGATATGTCTAGAATCGCCATTGTGGCTGCGCTGGAGAGGGAAGTGCGTCCGCTGGTAAAGAGCTGGCGCGCCAGCGAGCAGGAACTCGACGGCAGGCGGTTTCGATTCTTCGAGAAGGATGACGTCGTTCTGGTTTGTGGTGGGATCGGCGCGCAGGCGGCGCGGCGGGCGGCCGAGGCGGTAATCACGCTCTTCGCGCCCAAAGTAATAATGTCGGCGGGCTTCGCTGGGGCGCTCGATTCGGAGCTCAAAGTGGCGGACATAATACTCCCGCTTCGCGTGGTGAATGCGGGCGACGGCAGCAGTGTTACCCTCGAACGCGGAGAAGGCGTGCTGGTTAGCTTTGGATCGGTCGCGAGCCCGGAGCAGAAGGCGAAGCTGCGGGATTCGTTTGCCGCGCAGGCGGTTGACATGGAAGCTTCGGCGGTTGCGTGCGCGGCGGAAGCTCGAGGGGTAAGATTCGCGGTGGTGAAAGTTATCTCTGACGAGTTCGATTTCAGTTTTCCGGTGATGGAACGCTTTGTGGACGAGAACGGACAATTGTTGGAAGGGCGGTTTGCCTGGTTCGCCGCGCTTCGGCCCTGGCTGTGGCCGCAGGTGGCCCGTCTGGCGCGGAATAGCGGTCGCGCTTCGCGAGCGTTGTGTGATTGGCTATCGGGTGATGGACTGCGAAAGATGGATGCGGCCTCGACTTCAACTTCTTCTTTAGCTTCAACTTCGTCTGACACTCCCGCCCTGCAGGCGGTCAATCGCCGATGAACCGTCGCACAATTTTAATTTTCGCAAGCACGATCGCGGCATTTGCAATGCCGCAGCTGCTCGGTCAAAGTGCTTCGCCCACGATTTATGCTGAGAGCTTCCGCCAGGGGTCGACGCGAATCACAGAAGAGAGCTTCGACGCCGCGCTCACCCCGGACAATGCGACTTATCGCGAGCGCATTAAGGATGCCCTGGGTAACGATCGTTACGAGCTCACGATTACGCCGGAAGCGTTGGAAGGTACGAACGAGATTACATCCTGGCGGGTGAAGCTCAGGGATCTGCATCACAACATTTACAGCAACATTCTGCTGGCCAACCAGCAGCCTTCGGTGGACGCGAAGAACAATCTTTGGTGGCTGAACCCAAACCGGTTTAGTTCGGTTCCCATTCGCGCCAAGCGAATCATGAAGGTCGACGGATTTTATGTGGTAATCCAGGTGAAGGACCTGCACTTCACGCCGCTGGATTCGCCCTACCTGGATTCGATGGCTGTGCACTTCGCTTTCAGCAACACGGACCCGCGCGCAGTCCACTGAGGACAAGCCAGAACACGCGATTGAGCTCGAGTCTAGCCGCAAATATTTCGTTGGCGGATCGGGTACATGCGGAAAAGCGCGTGCCTCGAATCATCTATAATCAGCATCTATAAATCTGTAAATCTGTTCAGGTATTCTCCTAAACGCAATGCATGTCTTCCCCTTGCTGGTAGTGTTCGTCGGCGGCGAAGTCGTCGATATGCTTTCCAATACTGGTGCGCTGGCCAAGCTGGTCTTGCTGTCCCTGCTGGCGTTCAGCCTGATTTCCTGGTCCATCATCCTGACCAAATGGAGCCTGCTGCGGCGGGCGCGGGCGCAGAGCGGGCGTTTCGTGCGCGCGTTTCGCAAGGCGCAGCGGCTGCAGGATATTGCCGCCGTGGCGGAACAGTTCAAGCCCAGCCCGCTGGTCGGCGTATTCGAGGGCGGCTATGAAGAATACAAGCGGCAGGCAGTGACTTCGGGCACAGTGCGGAGTCTGGTGTCGATCCAGCGTGGCATGCAGATTGGCGCGTCCGAGGAAATTACGCGGCTCGAGCGCAACATGCCTTGGCTTGCGATAACGGCCGCGGTGACGCCATTTATCGGCCTGTTTGGCACGGTCTGGGGCATCATTGATGCGTTTCAGGGATTGGGCACGGCCGGAGCGGCGACTCTGCGGGCGGTTGCGCCCGGCATTTCAGAAGCTCTGATTACGACTGCTGCCGGTCTGGCGGCGGCGATTCCAGCGGTGATTGCCTATAACCTGATTGGCGCGTCGATCCGCGAATTGGCGGCGCGCAGCGATGATTTTGCTCTCGAAGTTCTCAATGCGGTCGAGCAAAGTCAGGCTCAGCTTGCTCCAGAGGTGAGGCGCTAATGGCTTTCACTGCCTCCAACGGACGCACGCAGACCGCGATGGCCGATATCAACATCACTCCACTGGTGGATGTGGTGCTGGTGCTGCTGATTATTTTTATGGTGACCGCGCCGGTGCTGCAGTCGGGCATCGACGTCAGCGTGCCGAAAACGAAGACGGTGCGCGAGATCACGCAGGAGCGCCTGGTGATCACCATCAACAAAGATCAACGCGTCTTTCTGGGCAATGACGCCATCAACATCAACGAGATTGGCACGAAGCTGCATCAGAAGATTCGCGATCCGCGCAACCAGTTCATCTTTGTGCGCGCCGACGAAAACGTTCCCTTCGGCGCTTTTGCCACGGTGATGGACGCAGTGAAACAGGCGGGGATCAATAACGTCAGCATCGTGACCCAACCTCTCGAACAAAATGGCAGCAAACGCTGAGATCTACTTCGAACACGACCGCTGGGGCCGCGCGCTGGCGTGGTCGGCGGGCCTGCACG
>Ga0302325_10005416_pt1 | contig 29006 bp, 32 predicted proteins | sample Palsa_T0_2_FD_201948 | JGI IMG/M metagenome (GOLD analysis project Ga0302325, IMG submission 201948) | Peat permafrost microbial communities from Stordalen Mire near Abisko, Sweden - Palsa_T0_2 | ecosystem: Environmental > Terrestrial > Soil > Palsa > Peat permafrost | place: Sweden: Abisko...
TCGCCGGGCGTTGCATTTCGACGACCCACGAAGCACACGCCTCGACGCGACTGACACCGACGGTGATGACGCTCGGCCAAGCGGCCGGCACCGCCGCCGCGTTTTGCGCGGAACGGAAGGGCCGGCCGCGCGATATCGACGTACGCGAACTGCGTGCCGCGCTCGTCCGGGACGGCGTCGACCTGCGTCGCACTGCGAGCGTTCCGTCGTGACCATCGAGATTTGCGACCTCGGCACGTGGGGAGCGACGACGCTCGCGGCAGAGTACGATGGGGAGTGCGATGCGATCCGCGTGAACGCGCGCGCGGTCGAACGCGTGCGAGCGGCGCTCGGCGGCGCTGCCGCGGCTGCGTTCGTCGACTGCGCGGTGGCTCACGAGCGCTTTCATCGGACCCATCCGCGTGCGAGTGAAGCGGACGCGCACGCGTTCGCTCGCGCCCACACGGGCACCGATCCGCGCGCGTTCGAAGCGGTGCTGCGATAGCACTGTACGCGGGTATCGATGGCGGTCAGAGTTCGACGATCGCGGCGATCGGTGACGAGCGCGACATCATCGCGCGCGGCAGCGGGCCACCGGCCGACCTCGTCGGCGAAGCGCGCGACTCCATGCGCCAAACGCTCGCGCTCGCATCCGCCCTCGCAGCCGCGGTCGAAGCAGCAGGCCTGGATTCCGCGACGCGATTTCGCGTCGTGCTCGCCGGCATCAGCGGGTTCGATGGCGAGGACTCTCCCGTGCCGGACATGTTCGACCGCGCGGACTCGGTGAGGGTCGTGCACGATTCCACGATCGCGCACGAAGGTGCGCTCGACGGAGCTGCAGGGATCATGGTCATCGCCGGCACCGGCAGCGTCGCACTCGGCAACGCGGAACCCGGCGGCGCGTACGCGCGCGCCGGCGGGTGGGGGTACTTTTTCGGAGACGAGGGCAGCGCGATCTGGATCGCGCGCAGCGCCCTGCGGCTCGCGATGCTGCGCGAAGATCGCAACGAATCGGGCGCCCTCGCGGCGCGCGCGTACGCGTTCTACGGGACGAATTCGCTGCGTTCGATCCAGCATGCGTTCGCCCACGGCGAGATCTCGCGCCCGGCGCTTGCCGCGTTCGCAAGCGACGTCTTGGCGCTCGCCGCGCTGGAAGATCGTGACGCGCTGCGCGTGCGCGATGCCGCGGCGCGGGAACTCGCCGACTTGGTCGCGACCGTCGATCGCCGGCTCGGGCCCGCTTCGGATCGCTTAGTCTCCTACGCGGGCGGCCTCTTTCGCGACGACGCGTTCGTCGACGCGTTCGGTGAGGCGCTCCTCGATACGCTGCCGCATGGAAATCTCGTGTCGCCGGTGCACGATCCCGCGGTCGGCGCGCTTTTGCTCGCGCGAAAGCTTGCTAGCGGGTGATCGACGTCCTCGAGCGGCTGCGCGGCGGCCTGATCGTTTCCGTTCAAGCGGAAGTGAATTCGCTGCTCAACACTGCGGAGACGATCGCATTGCTCGCGCGCTGCGCGGCGCAAAATGGCGCCGTAGGCGTTCGCATCGAGGGCGACGCGCGCATCCGCGCGGTCCGCGCAGCGCTTCCCGAGATTCCCATCGTCGGCATCATCAAGCGCGCGCATCCTGGTTTCGAGCCGTACATCACCTCAACGTTCGAAGAACTCGCCGCCGTCGCAGCCGCGGGCGCCCAGATCGCCGCATTCGATGCCACCGCGCGACCTCGTTCGGGCGACGCCACGGTTGGCGACCTCATCGCGAAGGCTCGCGGCCTCGGCATGCTCGCGATGGCCGATTGCTCCGAGGAGCCGGACGCCGAGCCCGCTTTAGGCGCGGACATCCTCGCGACCACGCTTGCAGGCTACACGGAGCGGACGCGCGGCCGCACCCTTCCCGCGCTCGACCTCGTGGCGCTGTTTGCCGCTCGTCATCCCTTCACGATCTGCGAAGGCGGGATCGCGAGTCCGCTCGAGGTCCGTGCGGCGTTCGCCGCCGGGGCGAACGCGATCGTCGTCGGTACCGCGATCACCAACGTCGACGTGCTGGTCCGCCGCTTCGCTGAGGCGGTTCCGCGCCGACCAGGCTAGCGGCGCGGAACGTTCGAGCCGGTGTCGATCGAGGGTGTGAACTCGAGGACGTGGCGAGTCGAGCGGCCATCGATCCGATGGATGCCGCCCCTGAAGCTAAACTCGACGAGCGCCGGCCGCAGGCTGTCGCGAATCGCAACGGCACCCAAACTTGGCCACTCGGCAATCGTGCGGCGCTCGTCGTCGAGCACGGCGACGTAGCCGTTGGACTCCGCGTCGGAGCGGCGGTCCGGCCGGCGCGCGCGGATGTAGCCGTCGACGATATAGATCGGCGAGAAGGTCCGCAGGAGCGCGCGCACTGGAAAAACGAGCAGCGCGACGGCGTATGCGAAGAAGGCTGCGGCGGCTAGGCCGAACACGGGCGAGAGTACGAACGCCGATTCGTGGTAATCGACTTTCGCGCCGGCGGGCAGCGGAAAAAATATCAGGCCCGCAGTCAACGCACCGAACACGACGAAACCGACGAACGGCTCGACCGCACCGAGCAGGCGGCTCAGCAAACGGTCGATGACGACGCGCCGTTCGGCCTGGGTCCACTGCCTGCGGACCAAGTTGCGCTCGTACTCCAAGGTGCCCGGCGCCATGCCGTTCGGTTCGGCACGGAGGGCACCGCTCCTCGACAAAACTCGGATTGTGGAGCGCGCAGAAGGGCGTTTTTTTGACGAAAAGGGAAGGGCCGTCCATCGAGGGCTGAAAACACAATCCACTCATCGCGCCGCATTCGACTGGGAATTTTGGGGGATTTTTTGGTACGTTTTGTTGAGCGCTCGTTCCGGTTCGGGGGACGTTCGTGACCACCGCCGAGGCGCCCGGCCCTCCCCAGGTTCCCGTCAAGGGTCTGGGTCCGGGGTTCTGGCAGGTGACCGCGGTCCTCACCGTCCTCAGCCTCATCAACGCTTGGTATTTTCTCTTCGGCAATATCGACTGGTTGATGCCGGGATCGGCGCACCCCGTCGCCGATCGCACGTACGACATCGACGGTCTTTTCAAGTTCTGCGCCGTCTTCGGCAACGCGATCTTCATTTACGTGGCCGGCTACGTCATCTACTTCGCGATCATCTTTCGGGCCCGATCCGACGATCCGCCGGGTGCCATCGGCGTCCAGATCCACGATGCGCCCAAGCTCGAAATTTGGTGGACGGCAATCCCGACGCTGCTGCTCGTCGTCTTAACCGTCCTCACGATCAATGTTTGGTACAAGATTTACTTCGGCACCGGCGCCCCCGCGCTGACGACCGAAGTCATCGGCCATCAATTCTATTTCGAATTCCGCTATCCGGGCATGAAGGCGTCGGTCTTTTCGAAGACCGAGCCGATGCATCTTCCAGTCGGCGTGCCCGTCCGCATTTTGTTGACCTCGGCGGACGTACTGCATCAGTTTTGGGTGCCCGAGATCCGGCTCAAGCTCGCAACGGTGCCGGGGCTCGTACAGAGCATGAACTTTACGCCGATACGCACGGGCACGTTCGATATCGCGTGTTCCGAATTTTGCGGACCGGACCACAGCGTCATGCAGGGCAAGCTCATCATCGAGCCGGTCTCCGACTTCCAAAAATGGATCGTGGCGGAAAATAAGGCCGCGGCTGCCAACGCGGGCAAGCTCGATTTGTCCACGGGCGACGCGGGCATCGGCAAGACCGACTTTGCGGCAAAGTGCGCGTCGTGCCATATCAATCCGCCCGCGCCGTTCGACCAGAAGCTCGTCGGACCGGGTCTGCTCCACATCACCGACGACCCGGCCCATCCCAAACTCGTGGACGGCAAGGCCCCGACGCCCGCCGACATCGCGGAGATTTTGCAAAAGGGCTACACCGGGCCGATCGGGACGATGCCGAACGCCGCGGGGAACGGGCTTTCGTCCGCTGACATCTCGAACCTCACCGCCTACCTCGTCAGCCTCAAATAGCGCCAGAGAGAGAACGCACCATGCACGCCGGAACCGCGACGCACGATACTCACGACGCTTCCTCGCATATCCATCCACCGCCGGAGGGGTTCATTGCGAAGTACGTCTTCTCGCTCGACCATAAGGTGATCGGGTTCCAGTACTTCTTTACCGGCGTCTTCATCTTGATGATCGCGGGCTCGTTTGCCGAGCTGATCCGGATTCAGTTGGTGGATCCGAACGGCGCGATCATGAGCCACTCGGTCTATAACTCGATGTTCACGATGCACGGTACGGCGATGGTGTGGCTCGTGCTCATACCGCTGGTCACCGGGGCGATCGGCAACTTCGTTATGCCGCTTCAGATCGGCGCGCGCGACGTTGCGTTCCCGTGGCTCAACATGATCAGCTTTTGGATCTTCCCGGTCGCCGCCGTCATTCTGTTCAGCTCGCTGCTCTTCGGCAGCCCGCACGCCGGCTGGACCGAGTATCCGCCGGTCTCGCTGCAAGACGGTACGGCCGGCGCCCTGTGGTGCATGGCAATCTTCGTGATCGGCATCAGCTCGACGATGACCGGGCTCAACTTCATGGTCACGATCATCAAGATGCGCGCCCCTGGAATGACCTGGACCCGCATGCCGCTCTTCGTCTGGGCGACGTTCGCGACCGCGCTGATGAACATGATTGCGACCGTCGCGTTGTCGGCGGCCGTCGGCGCGCTGTTCCTCGAGCACGTCTTCAACGTACCGTTCTTCGATCCGTCGCGTGGCGGCAGCGCGGTGCTGTTCCAGCACATGTTCTGGTTCTACTCGCACCCTGCGGTCTATATCTTCATCCTCCCCGCGTTCGGCATCATCTCCGAAGTGCTGCCGACCTTCGCGCGTAAGCCGATCTTCGGCTACAAGATGATCGCGTTCTCGTCGATGGCGATTGCGATTCTCGGCTTCACCGTTTGGATGCATCACATGTTTCCGAGCGGTGTGGCCCCTTGGCTGCAGATCCCGTTCATGATCCTGACGCTCGCGATCGGCATTCCGACCGGGATCAAGATATTCTCGTGGATTGCGACCCTCTGGGGAGGCCGGATCCACTACACGACCTCGATGCTGTACGCGCTCGGCTTTCTGATCGCGTTTACGTTCGGCGGTATCACGGGCGTCATACTAGCCTCGGTGCCGGTCGATCTGCACATGCACGGAACGTATTTCGTCGTCGGCCACTTCCACTACGTCGTCGCCGGCGGGGCGGTCATGGGCTTCTTCGCGGCGATTCCGTACTGGTATCCGAAAGCCACCGGCCGGTTGATGAGCGAGAAGCTCGCGAAGCTCGGCTTCTGGTTGTTCTTTATCGGGCTGAACGGAACGTTTCTCCCCATGCACTGGCTCGGGATGGAAGGCATGCCGCGGCGCTACGCTTCGTACGCGTACTTCGCGAAGGCGTTCCCGGATGCGGTGTTCTGGAACCGGTTCGAGACGGTGTTCTCGTTCTTCATGGTCGCTTCGGTCGGCGTCATGGTGTTCAACTTGGTCTGGAGCCTCAAGCACGGGAAGCCCGCAGGCATCAATCCATGGGGTGCGCGGACGCTCGAGTGGACGATCAGCTCCCCGCCGCCGTATTACAACTTCAAGCACATTCCCGAGGTCTACGACCGGCCGTACAACTTCGACAAACCGCTACCGTACGGGAACCTCGACAACGTGGTCGACGTGTATCCGAAGTTCGGTGAGATCGTCATGCCGTCACCCGTACCCGAACCCGTGGGCGCGGGGCACTAACGCGTGGCAACTGCCATGAAGTCGATCGAGATGCAGGCCGTCGAGGCCCGCTATAACGACGTCGACGCCGTCTACCACGAGACGCGCGATCTGCGTCTGCTCGGGTTCGTGTTCTTCCTGATCAGCGACTGTATCTTGTTCTCGTCGTTCATCTTCGCGTACGTGTACCTGCGCACGTCGGCGCCGACGTGGCCGCCGTTCGTCGACGGTCATCAACTGCCGTGGTTCGACACCAGTTACGCCGCGCTGAATTCGGTCGTGCTGTTCGGCTCCGGCGTCACGATGCACTACGCATTGGAGAATTGGAAGCACCTCAACAGGCAGGCGTTCTACGCATGGCTCGTGGCCACGATAATTCTCGGCCTCGCGTTCCTCGGGGGGCAAGCGCACGAGTGGACCGGGGTCCTTCAAGCGGGAGTGACGTGGCCCGGCAGCACGATGGGCGCGTCGTTCTTCACGTTGACGGGGCTGCACGGCTTCCACGTCTTCATCGGCGTCTGCTACCTGACGATTCTGGGCATCCAGGCCCACAAAGGCGTGTACACCGGCTCGAAATATTTCGGGCTTACGGCGGGCACGTTGTACTGGCACTTCGTCGACGTGATCTGGGTCGCGTTGTTCTTCCTGTTCTATCTGTGGTGATACGATGACGGCAGCACTACTCGAACGTACGATCGCGCTCATCGGAGCAATTGTGGTGGCCGTAACGGCCTGCGTTCAATTGAAGGACGACTGGAAGGCGAGCGGCCTCGACGCCGTGATCACCAAACTGCTGCTTGGCCTGATGGCGTTCGGCTGCGTGCTCGCGCTGCTTGCGGCCCTCAACGTCGTGGGAGTCCATTGATGAGTCACGATAACTACGGCACGATTGTAGATGCCGATGGTCACCCGGTCGTTCCGCTCTCGGGCGGAACGTCACCGTACATGATCGCGCTGATCGTCGGCGGTGCGCTGCTCGCGATCATGCAGGGCTTCTTCGTAGCGGGCTCCTCGCCGTTCGGTCACGTGTGGCCGGCGGCCAATTCGGTCAGCGTCAAACTGCCGCCCTTCAACCCCTAGCTTGTCGAAGGGTCAGTAGCGCTTCGGGCCGCGGCGCGCCGCTTCGGCCGCGATGCCGATGCCGAACGCAGCGATCTCTTCCGGCAGCACGCCGGTGGCGCGGCCGTCGATTTTGTGAATGCCGCCGAATTCGCTGAACTCGATCATCGCGGGCCAGAGTTCGTGCTCGCCGATCATCTTGGGCCACTCGAGCAGCGGCCACTCCCCGAGCGTTTGGCGGTTCGCGTCGAGCGCGGCGACGCGATACGGCGACTCGAGGCGGCTTTCGTCGCGGCGATACTGGACGTACCCGTCGATGATGTAGATCGGCGAACGCGTTTCGAGCAGCGCCCGCGTCGGGGACACCATCAGGTAGATGCCGTACGCGAAAAACATGATCCCGGCGACGCCGAAAATCGGCGCGAGGATGATGGCGGCCTCTTGCTTGCGCAACAGCAGTCCGAGCGGCAGCAGCGAGAAGAAGATCGCAACGAGCAGCGGCTCGATCGCAATGGTGAGGCGCCCGAAGAAGCCGCGCCAGACGACCCGCCGTTCGTTTTTGGACCACGGTCGCGTTGCTACGAATTCGTGCCAGGGCCGGGGACGGTGCAAGGGCTTTCCTCGTGGGTCGTGCGAGTAGCCGAAATTCTGGAGTCCGGGGCTTTCGCCTTGTGGGCAGCGAACCCCAATCTCGAGCAGATGACTGAATTCCTCGGGCGCATGATCGCGATTGGGTTGAAACGGGGCGTCGCGCTGGCACTGCTGGTCGCGGCATCGCTCGCGCCTTGGCCCGCGACCGCGCACGAGGTGGAAGTGCCGGGTCAAGTGCTTGCGCTGCTTCCGAAGGGGGAGGCGGTGGTGCGCCTCGAGTTGCCGGTCGAAGGTCCGCGTATTGCGACGGTGCGCCTCGTTCCCGACGCTAACGCGCATGCACTCGCACTCGGAGATCGCGTCATCGGCGTCGTCGACACCGACCCGACCCCGTGGACGCTCGCGGAGGTTCGCGTCGTTGGCAAGGACGCCCTCACCGGCGCCGCTCCCACTGCGGAGCCCGTGTTCGGGCCGACGCTGCGCTACGTGCACACGGTGAAGACTGGCGACACGGTCCCCGATTCGGCATTCATCGACCAGCGCGGTCAGGCGTTTTCACTGCGCAATTTGCGCGGGCAATCGGTCGTCTTGGGGTTCATCTACACGCGCTGCACCGACATCCGAGAATGCCCGCTGATCTCCGCGAAGTTTTCGGCAATGCAACGGCTCTTCCGCGGCGCACAGGTGCATCTCGTCGAGGTATCGCTCGACCCGTCATACGATCGTCCCCGCATCCTCGCGGCCTATGCGCGCCGCTTCGGCGCGGATCCCAACCGCTGGACGTTCGCAACCGGTGATCCGAAGACGGTCCTCAATTTCGTCGATCAGTTCGCCGTCACCGCATTTCCCGACCCGCACCTGGGCGTGATCCACAGCGAACGCACCATCCTCATCGACCCGAATGGCATCATTCGCAATATGGTCGACGACATCGCGTGGTCGCCGAGCGAAATCGTCACCGAAGTCCACCACGACGAAGGCCTCGCAACCAATCCCCTCGAGCGGCTGAATTTCTGGCTTTCGTCGGCAGCTGTCGCGATGTGCGGAAGCTCCGTGGAGAGTTTCTCGGGCTTCTCCGACCTGCTCATCGTGATCGGCATCTTCGGCCTGTGCGGCTTTGTCTCGTGGCGCCTCGCCCGCGCCCTCCGCCACGCTGCGTAGTCACCCGTCGTTGGAAAGCCCCGCCGATCTTTGGAATTGGCGGGTACGGCCGTACAGCCGCTGGGCGTTTCGCAACGTTCCGAAAATCATCCGCAGCGCCGTCGTTGCAAACGAACCGAACGACGTGTGGGCCCTCGAGCGCACCGCGAAACTCGCGCGCGGGTCGCTCGCGCAGCGGCTCGTTCTTCAAGCGACGTCGACCGACGCGATCGTCGTGCTCATCGACGGAAAGATCGTTTTCGAATCCTACGAACACGGCAACGACGAACATACACCGCACATCCTGATGTCGGCGACGAAGTCCGTCGTCGGGCTCGTCCTTGGGATTCTGGGCAGCAAAGGGGCAATCAATCTGGAAGCGCCGGTGACGCAGTACGTTCCGGAAGTGAGCGAGACCGCGTATCGCAACGCGACGATCCGTGACCTGATGGACATGCGTTCGGGCGTAGAACTGAGCGAGGCCGAAGAGCGCGCGTGCCGTATCGCAGCGGGTTGGGATCCGGTTTCTGAGGGTGAAGCGCCGCAAAGTCTTCACCAGTGGTTCGCGCACCTCGCCGTTCCGGTTGCGCCGGCCGGTGGTCCATTTCGTTACATTTCCGCGAACACGGATCTCTTAGGCTGGGCCGTCGAGCGCGCGACCGGCGCGTCGTTCGCATCGCTCGTGAGCGACCTACTGTGGAAGCCGATGGGAGCCGAACACGACGCGTACCTGACGCTCGATCGCGAAGGCTCGCCGCGCTGCACGGGCGGCCTCTGCGCGACGGCCCGCGATTTTGCCCGCATCGGCCAATTGGTGGTCCAGAACGGTCTCCGCGGTACGCGCGAGATCGTTCCAGCGGCCGTGATCGACGACATCGCGACGAACGGCGATGCCGAAGCGTGGCGCACGGGTCAATGGGGCAAAGCCTTCGGTTCGATCAGCAAGAACATGAACTATCGCAGCGGTTGGTACGTCATCAACGACGACCCGCAGTTACTCTTCGCGATGGGCATTCACGGCCAGAACCTCTTCGTCGATCGCCGCAACCGCATCGTGATCGCAAAGTTCTCCTCATGGTCCGAATCCACCGACTACGTCGCGCTTCCACTCACCCACTTCACCATCGACCGCCTGCGCCGCTCGATCGTCAAGAAGCGAGCGAAGACTGCCTGAACCGGGAGTCCAACCGGTTTTGCAAAACGGTCGGCGAATTCACGCGCATGAACATAACGGGCATCGACGTTCACACGTATATGGTCAAGGATTTCTCGCGCGCGATCGCGTTCTACCGCGACGTGTTGCAATTGCCGCCGGCGACGATCGGTGAGAACGGAGCCGAGTTCGAACTTCCCGACGGCTCGACGTTCGAGCTGTGGGACCCCGCCGAGCTGAACTGGCCTTGGGAGCGCGGCCACGGAGTCATGTTCGCCGTCGCGGACGCCCGCGAAGCGGTCGCCGAGTTGCGTTCTCGCGGCGTAACGATCGGCGATCCCATGGATAACCCGACGTGTTTCATGGCCATCGGCGAAGATTCCGAGGGAAACCAACTCGTAATCCATCAACGCAAAAGGTAGCCGGAAATGAACGTATGGACATCACATACAGAGGGCGTCTAGACTGCGAAGCACGGCCTGCTCTAATTGACGTACGGAGTGACCCATGCGGACTCGTGGAGCTATCTGCTACGTGCTGGTTTCCCTCATGCTTGGCGGATGCTCGGGCGGAGGCGGTCCGCCTGGTCCGCCGTCGCGAGTCCCCGATCGTTTCGGAGCAGGCACGTCGACCGTCGCGCTCACGACCGCCGATGAGGTTACGGGCGGCCCGTGCAGCGTCTCCGTCGACGGGCTCGTATGGTACGAGCTACCGAACGGGGCCATCCCGCCACTCGACTTCGCCTACGTAAACTGTTCGAGCGCCGCGACGATTGACGCCGGCGCCTCACCGGTTCGGCCTAGGTGGTCTGTGCCGGCTGGCCCAACGCAGGCGATCTTCGTCGCTACCTCGCTCCAGGAGGCGTATTCGCTTCCCGGGATGCAAGCGATCGAGCAACTCGCTGAGGGCGCCCATGTTCCAGTGACGTGGATGGTTGGGCAGGGATGGCTGGCCGACAACGCAGCCTACTACAACCAACTGCATGCAAGTAACGGCGACGATGTCGAGCTCGAGGACAGCCAAAACCTCTACGAGCTCGCGGACCAGTCGCTTCCATGGTACACGCCGGCGGTGTCTATCGAGGGCGCCGGACACGAACGCGACATCACGAGTGCGCTGGCGCTGGGCAACAGTGCCTTTTGGGGAATCACGTGGAACTCGCACGGGACCGATGGAACGTCCGATGAGGGCGCCCCGTGGGGCACGTACTGCGCAGACGTCACGTCCTACAAGCGGCCGTCGCCGAGCGGTGACTGTTCACTCGTAGCATTTGAATGGACGGCTCGGGATTTGACGCGGGCCTACCTAACCGACACGAACGCTCGCGGCTATTCGGCCGAGGCAGCGTTTTCAACGGATCCGGACGACGTGCTGCAGCGCGCCGGTTTCAGTGCCACCGGCGGCGCGGAGTACGTGCGCGCGATCGTCGATGCCTATGCCGCAGCCGGGGTTTCGCAACCGCTCGTGATGATGAGTCAACAGGAGCCGAGCGACGAGGGCGGTCCGCGTGGCTCTTCGGACGACGTGATTCTCGGTGCACTCTATCAGCAGGCCGTCGCGGACGGGATGCAGACGATGACGCTCCGTCAGGCGCTCGCGGCCGCCAAGGCGTTCTCTGCGGCGCCTCGTGCGATCGCGTTCCCCTTCATCGCCGGTGGCACGACCACGAGTGAGTACAACGGCGTTCCGTTCACTCCGGCCACAATCGACTTCCACGACAACGCCGCGGGCATGACGTTCGTTTCGGGCCACACCCTCCCGGCGCGACTCTTCGAGTACGCCGAGGATCCGACATCTTCGTACACGCAAACGCTCGCGGAGACGTTGCCTTCGAGCAACTCGTACCCGAAGCTCGTCGGCGTGAGTGTGAGCGGCGGATCGATCGCGTTTACTTTTCAGGCTCCGCAAGCGACGCACTTCGGTGTCGCGCTATGGACGGATCCGACGAGGCTTGGCCTCAGCGGCTCGAACGTAACTCCCGCAGGCCATGCGGGCGCGGTGATTACGTTCGATCTACCGGTCGGCCGATCCACGCAGAACGTGTCGTGCAGCGCGTGCACGTCCACGACGTTTGCGTACTCAACGTAGCGGCAGAAAACGTCAGGTATTCGGTACCCATTAGTGCTCTCGACTATCGTAAACGTCTGCGCGGTGGACTCCCGTCGCTGATAGCGCGAGCTGGCATTCGCGCTCACGAAATGCGTCGACGTACTCGACGATCAAGTCCATGAGCTGGTCCGCCGACATCGGGACCGCGATGGGTAACACCCATGGCGTACCGGTCCACCGCAGCATGTGGAGGAGTCGCCGGCGCACGCGCGGGTGGAAATGGCGTCCGGTATTCGAGCGAATCGAGACCGATCGAGATCAGCGGACGGCGTGAGCTAGCGAGAACGAACGTGGATGCGATGGCGCTCGCTCCAAGGCAAGCGCTTGTCACACCGACGATGGACCCCACCACGTCCGGCTTGAAAATCGGAATGATAAACCCTGCTAGAATGAATAGCAGCGCGGCGCCGCCTACGACAAGAAGTCGGGCCGGGGAGGCAAAAAGGTCGAGGCGATCGAGGCGCTTCTGCCCGTCGGCGCCAATACGAAGCGGTGCGCTCGGTGCGGCGCGCGGCCCACGATTCAAGAGTGCATTCGCCGCCAAAGCAACTCCGCAGCCCGCGAAGAGGAAAGCATATGCGATGCCGAGCCAGCGCTCTAGCGGGGTTTTCGCGTCGTATGCCATCGCGAAGCCAATCGCCGTAAAGACCGCGCACGCTCCGAAGATGATAGCCAAACGCGTGCGAGTCACGATGGCACGAGCAATTCTCCGCGAACGCAGCGGCTACTCCCAAGTCTGCTCTAGGCTGAGAAATCTCTGTTGTTCTTGATGACAACGAGGTAACGGACAACTTTTTTCGAGCGGTTCTCAAACAGGTTGCCGGTTTTCACCGACATCTGCGCGCAGTCACCGGGTTTGAGATCGACCCATTCGTTCGCAATCGTCAATGATAGCGTTCCGTCGAGTACGACGACGTGCTGTTCGTACGCCCGTATCTTCCACGCTTCGAATCCGACGCGCGCACCTGGCGGTATTTCGATCTCGACGATCTCGACTGCGGAGCCGTTTTGCGGCGGGGACACGATCCGCCGTGTAAAGCCGCTCTCTGGGTCCCGCCACGTCACTTGCTCGCTACGCCGCATAACGGTTCGCACCGGCCGTTCCGCATCGGCCATCAAACCCGAGAGGGTAAGCCCCAAACCGGAGCAGAGCTTGCCGAGGAGCACTGCTGTTCCACTGCTCTCGACGCGCTCGATTTTAGAGATCATAGAGCGGCTGACACCGCTGCGGGCCGAGAGCTCCTCGAGGCTGAGGCCGAGTTCTTCCCGGCGGCCGCGGACCCGTTCCCCGATTCGCTTGTCGAGAAGCTGGTCATCCATGAAGAGGGAATTTATTCCTATATAGTGGATTAACCTTCCATGGCTACCCTCGAGATTTGTGTTCGGACGGCAACGCCGAACGACGCTGCGGCTTTCGCGGGTATTTACGAACCCTATGTGCGCAGCACACCAATTTCGTTCGAAGAAGTACCTCCGAACCCGGACGAGTTCGCGTGCCGGATGAAAACGGTGCTAGCGTACGCTCCGTGGCTTGCGGCGGTAGTAGATGAGCAGATCGTCGGCTACGCCTACGCGTCGAGGCATGCCGAGCGAGCCGCTTACCGGTGGGGAATCGACGTTGGAATCTACGTCGATCAACATTCTCGCGGGCGCGGCGTCGGGCGTCGTCTTTATAGCGAATTGCTTCCGATCATCGAACGCCAGAATTATCGCCGAGTCTACGCCGGGATTACCCTCCCGAACGAGGCCAGCGTCGGCCTTCACCGCGCGTTCGGGTTCGAGTTGATTGGAAACTACCGCCGTGCCGGCTGGAAGCACGGACGATGGTACGACGTCGCATGGTTCGGGCGCGACATTCGATCCGACGACGACGGCAACCCCGAGGAACCTATCCCATTTCCATCATTGTAACGGGTCTCGGCCCGCTTGCATCTGCCCGGCGTGATGCCGCCGGCAGCGAGGAAGGGGTTAGGCCGTCGCTGCTTTTCGTTCTGCGGTGCGTGAGGCGAGTAGGAGTGTCGCGAAGGCCGTGAGGATCGCGATGGCGGCGAAGACTTTGTAGGCGAGGTGGTAGCCGGACACGTCGTCGATGTGGGCGCCGATGATGCCGCCGGCGAGGGAGCCGCCGAAGATTTGGCCGATGATGAGAAAGACGCTCAGCAGGCCGACGGCCGTGCCGCGGGTTGCGGCGGGGACTTCGTTCGTGATGATGTAGCGCGTCGGCGCGCCGAGTAGCGCGCCGAAGCCGATGCCGGCGATTGCGATGCCCGCGATCGCGAGCCACAACGTCTGTAAGGAGATTGCGAACAAGAAGAGCCCGACCCCCGTGAGTGTCGCGCCACCGTTCAACACAAAGCGGCTGCCATAGCGATCGAGCGCGCGGCCCGCAAGCGGAATGACGGCGACAAACATGAACGCGCCGACGGCGGCGATGGCGCCCGCGGCGATCGCCGTCAGGTGATCGGCGGCAACCAGGGCAGCGGGAATGAAGAAGAGCGCACCTTCGAGCAAACCGATGGAAACCTCGAGTGCATAGGTGAGGGCGAGCTGACGCGTTGCGAAGAGCTGCGGTGCGATCACGGGCGCGGCAGCTCTGCGTTCGATCGGGACGAGCGCGACGAAGGCGAGCACCGCGATGGCGAGGGCGCCGAACGTGATGCCGTTGCCGAAGCTCGCGGCACGCGGGTCGAGTCGCGTGAGGCCCACCATGATACCGAGCAAACCGAGCGCGAGCGCGGCGAGGCCGGCAACGTCGAGCGGGCCGCGTACGCGCGCGGCGGTGTTTGGGACGTAGCGCTGTGCGAGCGCGATGACGACGATTCCGAGCGGGACGTTCGCGGCGAAGATCCAGTGCCAGGAGAAGAAGTGCGTGATGATGCCGCCCACGTTTGGGCCGATGATCGCGGCGAGTCCCCAGATGGCGCCGAGGAGTCCGAGCGCGGACCCACGGCGTTCGGGCGGGACGCGGTCGGCAATCGCTGCTGTCGCGACTGGGAAGATACCGCCTGCGCCGGCGGCTTGTATCGCGCGAGCTATGAGGAAAATTGGGAACGTCGGCGCAACTATCGCGAGTACGCTGCCCGCGGTGAAAATCGAAACGCAAAGCGTGTAGATCGTGCGGCGTCCGACGACGTCGGAAAGCTTCGTCATGATCGGGATCGCGACGACGTTCGCAAACAGGTAGAGCGTAAACGTCCAGGCGACATCGCGCGGGGCGATACCGAAGCTCGTCGCGATCGACGGGAGTGCGGGTGACAGCACCCCGAGATCGAGCGCTCCTGCGAAGACGCCGAGTCCGAGCGTGATTAGGAGCGGAAGGTGCGAGCGGTCAAACGAGTGGCCGGCCACGTTCGTCTGGACCGGAGCATCGACCGGATTCACCGGCGAGGCCGCCTGCATGCTTTAGCGGATCACGCGATCGAGAACCATCGCGACGCAGATCAAGGCGAGATAGACGAGCGAGTACTTAAAGAGCGCCCGCGCGAACGGCTGAGTCGGGCCGGTCAAGACCTTCCACGCGTCCCAGAGGAACACGGCGCCGAGAATTGCCGCAGGGACGAAGTACCACAGCCCCATTATGCCGAGCGGCGTCAGTGCGAGCGACGCGACGACGAGTGCGATCGTGTAAACGAAGATTTCGATCTTCGTACGGCGTGCGCCGCGGACCGTCGGCAGCATCGGGATGTTTGCGCGCTGATAGTCGGCATTCGACACGAGCGCGAGCGCCCAGAAATGCGGCGGTGTCCACAAGAAAATCAGCGCGAACAAACCGAGCGCGGGTGCCCCGACGGTGTGCGAAACGGCGGCCCAGCCCACGAGCGGCGGTACCGCGCCCGCGGCTCCGCCGATGACGATATTGAGCGTCGTCGTGCGTTTGAGCCACAGCGTGTAGATCAGAACGTAGTAGAGATTGCCGGCGAGCGAGAGCCAGGCGGCGAGCGGATTCACGTAGCGGTACAGCAGCGCGAACGAAATGACGCCGAGCGCCGTCGCAAACAAGCTGCCGGCGAGCGGCGAAATGCGTCCGGTTGCGGTCGGTCGCGCCATCGTGCGATGCATGATGCGGTCGATGTCGCGATCGATCACGCAATTGAACGCGCCGGCGGACCCCGCGGCGAGCGCTCCGCCGACGAGCGTGAGCAACGTGAGGCCGAGCGGCGGCAAGCCTCGCGCAGCCATCACCATCGCGGCGTACGTCGTGATCAGCAGCAGCACCGCGATGCGCGGCTTCGTGATTTCGTAGTAGGCGGAGACGATGCTCCAACCGGTGGGCGCCGCGAGTGGTGCGGCCGCCGGCGTGGTGCCCGCGTTCACGCGCTGACTGCCCGACCCACTCGCGCGCGTTCCCGGCCGTGCGATGTAACGGTGTAGGGCTCCAAGCTTGCGAGCAACGCGGCAATGACGAATGCAAGGAACGTCAGCCCGGCGTTTGCGGCGTGCGCTTCTCGCAGGACGATCGGGAGGTGACCGAGCACGTTTGCAAACCCAAGCGCGACCTGCAGGCAAATGAGCGCGAGACCCGCGCCCGCAAAGGTCACGACCCGCCGCGAACTGCTCCGCGCGGCAAGGAATGCGACGATCGCGACGAGCGCAAACGTGTAGCCGGCCGTGCGGTGGAACATCTGCGCGTACTGAGCGGCGTTCGAGCCGAACGGCGAGCCGTTGCAAAGCGGGACGGTCGTGCACGCCAAACCGTCGTAGCTCGAGCTGACGAACGCGCCCGCACACATCGTAACGAACGCAAAGAACGCCGCGATCGCGAGCGCCGGTGCGGCGTAGCTCGCACCGGGACTATGGTGACGGATCGCATCCGGATCTGGCGTGAGGATCGACAGCACCGCAAGCCAGGTGAGGGTTGCGAGCAACAGCATTGCCGTGCCCCAATGCAAGACGACCGATAGCGGGTCGTTGGCCCTAAAGATCGTAACGCCGCCGAGACCTACCTGCGTCGAGAACACGATCGCGAGGGTCACAAGCGCCGGTCCCAGACCCGCGATTTGCTTGCGCACGCGCACACCGGTGACGATCAATCCGAAGATCACGAACGTTTCCACGAGCACGACCAAGCGGTGCGACCACTCGAGCACCACGCCGCCTTGCAGCGACGGAATGAGCGAGCCGCGGCAGAGCGGCCAGTCCGGGCACGTCATTCCTGCGCCGTTGATGCGGACCCAGCTGCCGAGCACGACGAGAATAAATGCCAACCCGGCGGCGGCGAGCGCGAACCCGCGGAAACTCTTCACGGCTGTCCTAGTCTGGCAGAAAAAACGTGCGACGGGGTACGAGTTTGGCCGCCATCTGTCAGCACCCTCCGACGGCCGCTTCGCTGAGATCGGCCGCGTGGGCCTCATCGCGCTGAACGTCGATGAATTTAGCGTCGAAGTCGCGCGCGGTCGCGCGCGCTTCGGCGGTCGCGGTCGTGGGGTTCGTACCCGGACCTGCCTCGGGCCCGAAGGGACGGGGCGAGGGCGTGGCATCGGGATCGTCCGGCGGCAGGGCGGCCGAGTCCCGCATCTCGCGGTAGACGAGCCCCGCTAGGAACTTGTCGAGCTCCAAGCCCATTTTTTGCTGCTGCTCGAGCGCGCTTTGGAGGGCATCCGCGAACGTCGTCAGCTCGGTGCGCTGGCGGTCGTCGTCGATCTTGACTGCGTAGACTCGTAGCCGCCGCACTTCGCTTGCCCCTCGGGCCGAGGTGTCGTCGACGTCGCCGGAGAGGCGGCGAAGCTCCGCAACGCCGTTGCGCTGGATGACGTTGGTCTCGTCGAAATCGAGGTTCGCCAGGCGATCGGCAGAGCGTCCGAGCGTTTGGTCGTCATGCAGGGCGGCAGCAATCGCGGCGTTCGCGTGGACGACCACGTTTCCGCAGATTCCCGCCCCGCTCTGGCCGCGGCCGATCAAGTGGAGCACGGGCGGTGCCGAACTCGCCGGCGACGCTGCTGCGAGAGCTGCGACCACAGCTGCGACAAAAACCGGATCCACTCAAGGGAACGGATTCGCTAGGCGACGGAGCTTGTTCCTCGAAAGCGCTGACCTGATGAGGAGAGTGGCGGCGCTGGCGGCGCTTTTGCTCCTGCTCGTCGGCTGTCGCGAAGTTCGCGTCAAGACGTACGCGCAGGGCACGACGACGACCCCGGGCACGAATCAGATCGCCATCGTTCGGAGCCGCCGCGACCTCGACTCCTTTGGCATTCACGGTCCGGTGCAGTTCAATCACGAGTTCGGCGTGGTGCTCCTGATGGGGCCGCACAATGCGACCGGCTGGCGCCAGACGATCGAGTCGATCCGGGCCAACACCGAACGGGTTCGGATCGTGGCCTTCGACCGCGGACCCGCCGATGGCGGCGAACCGTCCCCGAGCTACCGCACCTTCACCTTATGGATCGTCCCGAACGCCGTCTACCGGATCGGTTCGATCCTAGACGTCGTGACCCCCGACGGCGACCCGATCGCGTCGACGACACTCAAGTGATTCGTTCTTGCTAGTGAGTTCATAACTGCGCTACCTTGCCATCTCGACGATCCTCGTCATCGCGGCGCTGCTGGGCATCACGAATCTCCCGCGGGGGCAACGCCGCGATGTCACCGTGCACTACTCGAGCAGCACCGCAACCCCGGGCCCAGCTCAGAACGGCGACGCGTTGCCGACGCCGGAAGCAGCATTCGGCGGAAACGCGCCGTGGGCGCTTGCGGCGCTGCCCGAGTGTTTCCATCAAGACTCGCGTCGCAGCGGCACGCCGGCCTTCGCCCGCGTGCACTTTCCCGCGAACGCCGTGCCCGTATCGCCCGGTACCCGGCTCCGCGTCGCGGACTGTACGCTCGACGTTGCGGCGCGCACGGGGATCGTCGTGCGGGGCGACAACCGCCTCGTGATTCCCGACTTTGCCCGGTTTTATGTTGCGGGCCGAACGCTCGTTCTCGATCATATCGAAGCCGGTCGCGAGGACGTGCGCACGTACTCGCTCCACGGAGATACGGCCCCAACGTTTAATAGAATCAAATAATGGAACTCTCCGAGGAGGTCGAGCGACGGCGCACGTTTGCGATCATCTCGCACCCCGACGCCGGCAAGACCACGCTCACCGAGAAGCTTCTGCTCTACGGTGGGGCCATCAATACCGCGGGGCAGGTCGCCGCGCGCCGCCGCGCGCGGCAAGCGACTTCCGACTGGATGGAACTCGAGCGCGAACGCGGGATCTCGATCACCTCGACGGTCCTGCAGTTCCCCTATCGCGGTCACACGATGAACTTGCTCGATACGCCCGGTCACCAAGACTTCGGCGAGGACACGTATCGCACGCTGCTTGCGGCCGATAGCGCGGTGATGCTGATCGATGCCGCTAAGGGCGTCGAACCGCAAACCAAAAAGCTGTTCGCAATCTGCCGCTCGCGCGGCATTCCGCTCTTCACGTTCATCAACAAGATGGACCGCCCGAGTCGCGAGCCGCTCGAGCTGCTCGACGAACTCGAGAAAGTGCTGGGCATCGGCACCTATCCGATCAACTGGCCCATCGGCAGCGGCCCGACGTTTCGCGGCGTGTACGATCGCCAAACGCACGACGTCCATCTTTTCGAACGAACCGAGCACGGCGCGAAACGCGCGCCCGTGCGGGTCACCGATCTTTCGGATCCGGCGCTGGCTGGGTTGACCGACGAAACGACGTTCGCCGAATTTCGCGATGGCCTCGAGCTGCTCGAAGGCGCGGGGACGACCTTCGATCGTTCGGCGTTGATGAGCGGCGCGGCGACGCCCGTCTTTTTCGGCAGTGCGGTAACGAATTTCGGGGTTGCATTATTTCTCGACGGTTTTCTCGAGATGGCGCCGTCGCCGATCGCGCGGCTTGCGCTGCGCGAGGGCGAGACCGAACCGCAGCCGGTGTCGCCGGTCTCCGAAGATTTCTCCGGCTTCATTTTCAAGATTCAAGCCAACATGGATCCGCGTCACCGCGACCGCGTCGCGTTTTTGCGCGTGTGCAGCGGGCGCTTCGAACGCGACATGACGGTACACAATACGCGCAGCGGCAAAGACGTGCGGGTCACGCGCGCGATGAAACTCTTCGCGAGCGAGCGCGAGGTCGTCGAAGAAGCGTACGCGGGCGACGTCGTCGGGCTCGCGAACCCGGGCACGTTTGCGATCGGCGACACGTTGTGCACCGGCACCCCGGTCACGTTCGAACCCATCCCCTCGTTCGAGCCCGAGCACTTTGCAAGCGTGCGCAACGTCGATACCGGTTCGTACAAGTCGTTTGGCAAGGGCGTCGCGCAGCTAGCCGAAGAGGGCGCCATCCAAGTCTTCTACCCGGCGGGCCTTACCCGCACGGAGCCGATCTTTGCCGCCGTGGGCGAGCTGCAGTTCGAGGTTGCGAAGTACCGGCTCGCGAGCGAGTACAACGTGAAGACAGAATTTTACGGGTTGCCGTACGGAATCGCCCGGCGCGTCGCGGGTGACCCGGCCGCCATCGCGAGTGCGACCTGGCCCTCGAACGCGAAACTCGTCGAAGATCCGGCGGGTACACCCATCGCGCTCTTCGAGAGTGAGTGGAGCGTCCGGCTCGCCGAAGAATGGAACGCGAGCTTGCGATTCGAGCCGTTCGCGCAAAACGGACGGCCGAAGGAGGCCATAAGGTGAACCCGCCCGTGAATCCCCCGATGCAGAACGTCACCCCGGTGGCGCCCACACCGGCGACGCCGCCCGCGCTCGCGAAGAAGCCCGGTCGCCGCCTGCAGATATTGGGCGTCGTGGCGCTCGTATTGCTCGTCTTTGGGACGCAGCGGCTCATCCATCACGAGAATCAGTACGAGTCGATGGCCGACGCCGTCACCAAGGCGATCGCGGCCAACGACATGACTCCGGTCCTTGGAGACTTCAACGCGATTCGACGGCCCGAGCTGCAAGATCGGGCGCGCGTCGGCAATCTTTCGAATATGGAAGTTGCGCTCGGCGCGTTCAAGAGCAGCAAAGAAATCACGCCCGCGAATTCGCCGCCGCTTTTTCACGAGTTCACCGAGACGTTTGCCAACGGCTCGCTCGACGAAAAGTACGAACTCGATGCCGACGGAAAAATCGTCAAGTTCCATATCGGACCCCCGCCCTCAACACCATGACGACGGGGAGCGCCGTCGAGGTCTCGTTCGCCGACGTACGCGCGGCGGCCGAGCGGCTCCGCGGCGTCGCGCATCGCACGCCGGTCGTGACGTCGCGCACGCTCGACGCGCGCATCGGCGGGCACGCGTTCCTGAAGTGCGAAAACTTGCAGCGCATGGGGGCCTTCAAGTTTCGCGGTGCGTACAATCGCATCGTGCAGCTGAGCGCGGCCGAACGCGAGCGCGGCGTCGTTGCGTTCTCGAGCGGGAATCACGCGCAGGGCGTGGCCCTCGCGGCACAACTGCTCGGCGTTCGCGCGACGATCGTGATGCCGAGCGACGCGCCCGCGGCGAAGGTCGCGGCGACCCGCGAATACGGCGCGGAGATCATTCCGTACGACCGCATGACGATGAACCGCGGCGAGATCGCCGCGAAGATCGCGGCCGAACGCGGTGCGGCGCTCGTACCACCGTATGACGATCCGGCGATCGTCGCGGGCCAAGGGACGGTCGCGCTCGAGTTGCTCGAGGACGTCCCCAGCCTCGACGTGCTCGTCGTGTGCACCGGCGGCGGCGGGCTCCTGGCAGGCTGCGCGCTCGCCGCGACGGCGTTGCGCCCCGGGATCGCGATCTACGGCGTCGAGCCCGAGGCGGGCGACGACTTCGCGCAGTCGTTCGCGCTCGGCGAACGGGTCGAGATTCCGGTCCCCGACACGATCGCGGACGGCCAACAAACGACCTCACCCGGCGAGCTGACGTTTCCGATCGTCAAGCGCTTGTGCACGGGCATCCTCACCGTCAGCGACGACGAACTGCGCGCGGCGATGCGCTTTGCCTTCGAGCGCCTAAAGCTCGTGATCGAGCCGAGCGGCGCGAGCGCCCTCGCAGCGCTGCTTGCGGGCCGGCTCGACGTCACGGGCAAGCGGGTAGGGGTCATCGTCAGCGGAGGCAACGTCGACGCCGAGCGCTACGCGACGATCATCGCGCCCGCACCTCCCCCTTTGTCACGCTGAGCCTGTCGAAGCGCAGTCGGGTCGTCCCCATTAACGTGGCCAACGACGCTCGTCGGCGCTTCGACAGGCTCAGCGTGACAAAAGGGGTGGGGGTGTCGATTTTGGGATTTCCGGTTCGTCGTTTGGGTAGAGGCGCGTTCGCGCTTCGGGCTAGAAAAGGTTGAACGATATGAGATTTATGTTGTTGATGCTTCCGGGCGAGTACGCGACCGGACCGGATGACGTCGAGGCCATGCGCGCTATGGGGCGCTTCAACGAGGAAATGCAGAAGGCCGGCGTCTTGCTCGACCTCAACGGCTTGCACCCGACGGCAGAAGGGGCTCGCGTGAGCTTTAAGGGCGGCAAGCCGACCGTAACCGACGGCCCGTTTGCGGAAACCAAAGAAGTCCTCGGCGGCTACTGGGTCATCCAGGTGAAATCGCGCGCCGAAGCGATCGAATGGGCCTCACGCTGCCCGGGCGGCGAGTGCACGATCGAAATCCGGCAGGTCTACGAGTTCAGCGAATTCCCGGCTGAGTTTCAAGAACTTGCCGCCCGCGGCGAATTTCCCGAAATGAAAGCGCGGCGGGAGCGCTTGTCAGAGTCGTGAGCGACGTGCGCAGTGCGATCGATGCGGTCTGGCGCATCGAGTCGCCGCGTTTGATCGCCGGACTCGCGCGGATGGTGCGCGACGTAGGCGTCGCCGAGGATCTCGCGCAGGATGCGCTCGTCGCCGCGCTCGAGAGTTGGCCGGAGTCTGGGGTCCCGCGCAATCCCGGGGCCTGGCTCATGACGGCGGCCAAGCGCCGCGCGATCGATCGCTTCCGGCGGCAAGAGCTCGGCGAGCGCAAACACGAGGAACTCGGCCGCGAACTGCGCGGAGACGTCGTCATGCCGGATTTCGATGCGAATATGGACGACGATATCGGCGACGATTTGCTGAGGCTCGTGTTCATCGCGTGCCATCCGGTGCTCTCGCAGCCCGCACGCGTCGCGCTTACATTGCGACTGCTCGGTGGTTTGACCACGACGGAGATCGGTCGCGCGTTCTTTGTGCCCGAAGCGACCGTCGCGCAACGCATCGTTCGCGCGAAACGCACGTTGAGCGCGGCGCGCGTGCCGTTTGAGGTGCCGCAAGGCGCCGATCGCGCGGCGCGCCTCGCGTCGGTACTCGAAGTCCTCTACCTGATCTTCAACGAGGGTTACTGCGCGACCGCTGGCGACGATTGGTTGCGGCCGGCACTCTGTGAAGACGCGCTGCGTATGGGCCGCGTCGTCGCGGAACTGATGCCGGACGACGCGGAGGTCCACGGTCTGGTCGCCCTGATGGAAATTCAAGCGTCACGCACCTCGGCGCGCGTCGGTCCGGGCGGCGATCCCGTGTTGCTGCTCGATCAGGACCGCTCGCGCTGGAATCACGTGCTCGTGCGGCGCGGACTCGCCGCGCTCGGGCGCGCTGAAAGGCTCGGCGGCGCACTAGGCCCGTATGCGTTACAAGCCTCGATCGCGGCGTGCCACGCGCGCGCCAAGACGGCGGAAGAGACCGATTGGGTGCGCATCGTAGCGCTGTACGATGCGCTCTTGGAAGTGCTGCCGTCGCCGGTCGTCGCGCTCAATCGCGCGGTAGCCGTCGGCATCGGGTACGGTCCCGCGGCCGGCCTCGAAGCCGTCGAGGAAATCAGCGGACATCCGGCGCTCGAAGGCTACTACCTCTTGCCGAGCGTGCGCGGGGACTTGCTCGTGAAGCTGGGCCGCGACGGCGAAGGCCGCGCCGAGTTCGCGCGCGCCGCGAGCCTCACGAACAACGCGCGCGAACGCAAGCTCTTACTTTCTCGCGCGAATGTGTCGGATGATGTCGATTTCGAAACACGCCGAACGTCGTCACAGTAGAGCCTCGAAGAGAGAGGCCGCCAAGCGCACTGAGAGGACCGATTCTCCGTGAAAATTCTTTCGATCATGATGCTCGATTCCGCGAGCCTCCATCCGCCGAGCGAAACCGACATGCAGCGCATGGGCGCCTTCATTGAGGAGCTAAAAGGTAAAGGCGCGCTCGTCGATACCGGCGGAGCCATGGATGGAATGCTCGAGCTGCAGGTCGCACGCAAGGGCGGCGACTACTCCGTCGTCGACGGACCCTTTAGCGAGGCGAAGGAAGTCGTAGGCGGTTACGCGCTGCTCGACGTAGCGGATCGCGAAGAAGCGATTGCGCTAACGCGCCGCTTTCTCGACATCATCGGCGATGCGACATGCCATCTGCACGAAGTGTCGTCGCCTTAGAGCGACGCGAGTGCGCGTTCGAGGATCGTGGCCAACGTGCGCTGGTCGGCGTCGCTCAGGTTATCGATGGCCGGCGGCGGCTGCTGTTGCATACGCTCTTCGATACGCTCGCGCAGCCGAACACCGGCGTCGGTCATGACCAAGGCCTTCACGCGCCGGTCGCGGTCGGCGGCGCGGCGTTCGACCAGGCCGCGCGACTCGAGTTTGTCGACGATCGCGGTTACGTTGGAAGCGTCGCAACCGAGCGAGGTGGCGAGCTCGCTCATCGCGAGCGGCCGTTCGTTGCTCAAGGATCGCAGCGCGTAGATCTGCTGGGGAGTCATCTCAAACCCGGCAGCCATGACCTCCATAAAGGGCTTGCTCGCCTTGAACACCTCGTACATGAGTTGCCAGGCGCGTGCCCCGGGGGCAACGGTCGGAATGGTGGAGCTGCGGTCGGTCACGGGCACACCATACCATAAAAAGGTTCTTAGTACAAGATATTGACTGTGTAAATGTTTTAGTATATAAAGTATGTGGTTGACCCAGTGAAGTTCTTTTCGTCAACCGGAGGCAAATGTGCAACCCCTCGAAACGTCCCCCCGTCCTTGCCCGACACCCCCGATTACCTCGTGGTTCCGCGATCTGATGCGTGGCCCGGTGACTGCTCACGGCGACTACTTCGACCGCCTCCGCGTAAGCGTGGAGTCGAGCGCGCCGGTGCGCAACCCATGCCGGTAGCTGCGCTCGCCGTCCGCGATAGCGCCCTGGTGGACGCTGCCCGCGCGGGCTCCGAAGCTGCGTTCGAAACCCTCGTCGACCGCTACCGCGCGCCCGTCGTGCGCCTCGCTTACCGGCTCACGCACGATGCCGACGAAGCCAAAGACATCGCCCAAGACTCGTTTTTCCGCGCCTATCGGCGCCTGGGTGAATTCCATCCCGACCGGCCCTTCGCGCGCTGGCTATTCGTCATCGCCCGCAATGCCTCGCTCGATGCGATCCGCCGCCGCCGCCGGGCTTCGACCCTCGTCGAACCCGAAGGCAACGCCGGCACCGAGCCCGGTCCCGAGGAAGTCGCCCTGCGCAACGATGAGGCGCTGCGCGTGCACACCGCGCTCGAAGCGCTACCCGCAAAGTATCGCGACGTACTCGAGCTCTATTACCTTTCGGGCCTGCGTTACCGCGAGATCGCGCTCGAACTCGAGATCCCGATCGGAACCGTCAAGACCTACATCTCGCGCGCCAAGCGCCGCCTACGCGAAGAGCTCGAGATGCCGGCGGGGCTCGTAGCCGCATAGCGGTACCCCTGTCATTCTGAGCGGAGCGCGAGGTGCGCAGCACCACGTGCGGAGTCGAAGAGCCGCCGCGACAACGTTACAGCGACATCGACGACTCGGCTGCGCTTCGACAAGCTCAGCGTGACAGAAATGCGAGGGCGCTAGCGTGCGAGGGCTTCGGTTCCGCGCACGTTTTGATGGATCGTGCCGTCCTTGTAGAGGTCGGCAGGCTTTTCGGACACCGGATGAACGCCGCGCGTCTGCTCCGTGTCGAAGTGTTTGTAGCTGCCGCGTCCGGTTGAGATTACGTAGTCATCGTCGCCGATCTTGAGCACGACGCCGCCCTTGTGATCCGTCCCGTTCCACTCATCGACGCGGGCCGGCTTGGGCAGCGCCGGCTTGTGCCGTTCGTTGTACTGCTCGACGGCTTCCGCCGTCTTGCGCTCGACCTCGCTCTTCGACATCTCCTGGTGCGGCAACGGTTTGGCCGGATCGTCGGGCCGCGGAATCAGCTCCTTGGTCATGAGCTTCGAGAGGAAGCCTTTTTGCGTAGCGCGTTCCTGGTCGTTGATGTCGTTGTGCATCCGATTTTCTTTGTAATCGGTCCACTCGGTGTTTGCGTGGGCCGCGCCGTCTTCCAACGTCTTGACGAAGTGCTTGTCAGGCCGGTACGTTGCGAGGGCTTCGGCGAACGCGCCCTCGAGCTGCTTGAAGCGTTTATCCTGGCCGCTATCGCCCGTGATGTTCTCCGGCGTCGCGTCCTTGAGGGCGTCGAAGATCTTTTCGCCGGTTTCGAAGAACGGCTTCACCTCTTCGCCCGCGACCTTGCCCGCGTACTTCATGACGTTGGCCTCAAACTCGAACCCGTCTTTCATCTCGGCCTGATCGCTCTTGGAGTGATCCGCGCGAACGTAGAAGTCTTGATTGATGCCGTTGCGCGTGGCCCCGATCATTTGGCCGATCGTGAGTGCGACGTTGGGTTGTTCGTTCTCGCGGTTGCCGAACGTGCCGGCGCCGAAGTCGCGCCGCAGGTCGGCGCCGCCGTCGCGCGCGGCTTTGATGAGGTCGGCCTCGAGCATTCCCAACTTCTGTCCGACGACGCGGCTGGCTTCGTCGGACGTCGCACGCCCGTGCGCGTCGTCTTTCGCGCCGAACTCGAAGCGCGCGTATGAGGAAACCGTGTCGAAGCCGCCGTTTGGAAACGTGAGGCCTTCGCCATCTTTCATTGCGTTTTGCCGGAAGACGGACTCGAAGTTCGTGCGCACCGTCTCGTTCATCGCGTGTCGCAGTCCCGTGCGCTCATCGTTGTCCCCGAGAGCGCGATCTTGCGGCGTGCCACGTGCGTCGGTGAGATACGTCGTCACCCCCGTGAAGAGTTGGCCGCCCATCGATTCGGCGGCAGCGTCGCGCTTGCCGGACTGCTGGCCTTGCTGGATCTGGCTGTTGAGCTTTTGCATGACGGTGGCCAAACCGTCCGCGCGAAATTCATAGCGACCGGTCGGGACCTCCTCGGGCTTCGCGCGCTCGGCTATTCCAGCCATCGCGCCCGCCGCGAAGTGCGCGAGCGCCTGATCTCCGCCCTTGCGCGAGATCTCGGCAAGCTCGGCTTTCACTTGGGCCGGCGGCATGTCGGCCATGGCGTTGGCGGCTTCCGCGTACAGTTCCGCGCTCACCGTGGGCGACGATGCGGTTAATGCCGTCGCTTTCTCGACGCATTCGCGCGCAAACGCGGTTCTGAAGGCGTTGCTCTTGTCGTCGTGACCGAGGTGGTCGACGTACGATGAAAATTCGATATTCTCGCGGCCGATCGTTTCGTGGTGGCCGCCGCCGGATTGCCCGTCGACGAGCGCTTTGACGTCGCCGACCCCGATCGAGCCGTCGGCAATGGCTTTCGCAAACGCCGCATGGGCGTTCTCGTTGACGTTCGGATACGCCGAGCGCATCGTGACCTGCTGGGCGGCAGCCAGATACTGCACGAACTGTGCGTTACCCAGGGCGGCGTTCCCGAGCGCCGCGCGCACGTCGAGCATCGCCTTCTCGCCGGCCGTCGCGTCGTTACCGGCGAACGACCATTCGGCGAGCCGCATCGGTGGATTGCCCATGTAGTTCCCGTAGTCGTCGGCGCGCCAGCGTTCGACGTCTTCCTTGAGGGGCTCGGGAAGTGCCATAGTATTGTCGCTCCTTGGTCGGGGAAACGCGTCAGGCTTCGGGCCGGGTTCCCTTCGCGACGGCCCGGCGGCCGCCTAGTTCGTGGAGTGGACGGAGCGCCGCAGTGCCGCGCGCGCCGCACGGAGGCCGGGAATACCGCTGACGCAGCCGCCCGGGGATGCCCCCGAGCCGCAGAGATACAGGCCTTCGATCGGCGTGGCCGTGGCGAAGCGATCGCTGAAAATTTGACCCGGCAACAGCTCGCCGTGGAAGATGTGGCCGCCGATGAGTCCGAATCGCGATTCGAGGTCGGGCGGCGCGAGCAGCTGTTGCGCTTCGATTGCGCCCGGGAGGTTGGGCGCGTCCTGCGCGAGCGTCGCGACGATCGCGTCGGCGGCGGCGGCGCGTTTGGCCGCGTCCCAGGGCCCGTCGGCGCGGGCATACGGGAAGTACTGTGCGAAGATCGATAGCAACTGTTTGCCAGGCGGTACGAGACTCGGTTCGGTCGGCGATTGCATGAAGCACTCGAGCATCGGCGCCGGCGACGCGCCGCCGCGACGCGCGTCGTCGCACGCGGTCTGCAGGTAATCGATCGACGGCGCGACGTGAATCGTCGCTCGGTGATGCGGCTGCACGTCCGTTCCCGGGCGCGCGGAGAAGTTCGGCAGCTCGCCGAGTGCGAGGTTGAGCTTGAGCGAAGCCCCTTCGGTCTTCCAAGCGCGCAGTTTGGCGACGATCGCGGGTGGCCGGTCCGAGCCCTCGAGCAGCGTTTCGAACGTCGTTTTCGGATGCGCGTTCGAGAGCACGATCGGCGCTTCGAATTCGCTGCCGTCTTCGAGCGCGACCCCATACGCGCGGCCGTCGCGAACGAGGATACGCGCGACGGTTCGGCCGACCAGAAACGCACAGCCCGCGCCGCGCGCCGCAAGCGCGATCGCGCGCGAGACCGAACCCATTCCGCCGCGCACGAACCCCCAGGCGCCCTGGCTCCCGAGCGCGCGCCCCGCGTAGTGGTGCGCGAGTACGTAGCCGGTTCCGGGTTCGCGTGGGCCTGCGTACGTACCGATCAGGCCGTCGGTTGCGAGCGTCGCTTGCAGTACCGGTGTCGCGACGTAGCGCTCCACGAGATCCGCCGCCGAGCCCTCGAGCGTTGCGCGGGTCGCGTCGTCGAAGTGGACGTCTGCGGTGTCGTCGAGCTCGAAGGCATGGAAAAGAAGACTGCCCAGCCGCACCGCCTCAGCTTCGAACGCTTCAAAGCCCCCGACGTCGGCTGGATTGAAGGCCGCGATTTCGCGCGCGTTCGCCTCTGCGTCGCTGCCGAGCAACAGCGAACGGCCGTCGGCGAGCGGCGTAAACGATGCGGGTTCTTTGCGATAGGCATGGTAGCCGTGCGCCGGCAAATTGAGATCTTCGACGATTTGCGGATGGAGCAGGCTGCACACGTACGACGCCGCAGAGACCGTCCAACCCGGCCAGACCTGCTCGCTGACGGCGG
>Ga0302325_10005417_pt1 | contig 29000 bp, 24 predicted proteins | sample Palsa_T0_2_FD_201948 | JGI IMG/M metagenome (GOLD analysis project Ga0302325, IMG submission 201948) | Peat permafrost microbial communities from Stordalen Mire near Abisko, Sweden - Palsa_T0_2 | ecosystem: Environmental > Terrestrial > Soil > Palsa > Peat permafrost | place: Sweden: Abisko...
CTTCCCCTCGTTCCTATCTCCGACAAAGCGTTCATTTCGCACATTTGGCCTTTGATCGGCGTCGCGTCTGCTCTGATCTCTACGGTCTCACGCTGATGCCAGCACGGGCAAGATGAGCTATCGCCTCCTGTTCGGGCTGCTCTTCTCCAAGGTCGACGAGGAGCGGGCTCACTCGTTTGCCTCCTTCGCGCTGAACGTCCTCACGCGGGCCCCGGTCCTCGGCCCGCTGATCCGGCGCGTGCTCGCGCCGCGCGACCCTCGGCTTCGGGTGCGTGCGATGGGTCTCAGCTTCCCTAGCCCGCTCGGCGCGGCGGCTGGGATGGATAAGGGCGCGACCTGGTTTGACGCGCTCAGGTCGATCGGGTTCGGCTATGTGGAGATTGGAACCATCACCGCGCGAGCGCAGGAGGGAACGCCTGCCCGCCGGGTGTGGCGTCTGACCGGCGACCGCGCGCTGATCAACGCCATGGGATTCCCCAATCCAGGCACGGCGGCTGCGGCGGAGCGTCTGCGGCGCCGTTCGGACCACACAATCGTGGGCGCCAACATCGGCAGGTCCCTGCACCCGGTTGGCAGTACGGCCAGCGACGACTACTGCGCATCTGTGCGGGAGCTGGCGCCTGTCTCAGACTACGTGGCACTCAACGTCAGCTCGCCGAACACTCCGGGGCTGAGGGATCTACAGGCCGAGGGCGTGCTCCGCGGCCTGATCAGCGACGTGCGGGACGAGCTCCATCGCCTCGACCGGGATCTTCCCCTGCTCGTGAAGATCTCCCCGGACCTGTCTGACGAGGAGGTCGACGCCATCGCTGATCTGGCCCTCGAGCTGCGACTGGACGGCATAATCGCCGTCAACACGACGGTCGAGCGGGCAGGCCTTCATTCGGCCGAGCCGTCGGGAACCGAGGGTCGCGGCGGGGTCTCAGGGGCGCCCCTCAAGGCTCGCTCCGTGGCGGTACTCAGCAGACTTCGCTCGCGCGTGGGCGACCGCGTCACGCTCATCTCCGTCGGTGGAATCGAGGACGCGAACGACGCCTGGCAGCGCATCCTGGCCGGCGCGAGCCTCCTGCAGTCCTACACCGGATTCGTCTACGGCGGCCCACTGTGGCCCAGCAAGATCAACCGCGGCCTCTTGCGTCGTCTCGACCTCGCGGGCGCGGCCTCGCTTCAGGACATGATCGGCGCGGGCGCCCCCGCCGAGCCAAACGGTTCGTCAGTCGAATTCCGCGACGTGACGCCCGCCGGCGCCGCGGCCGCCGACGCGAGCCCGGCCCGCCTGGCAACCTGAAGCCACCCCGGCGCCGCAAAGCGCCTCGGTCGCCGAGCACGGGAGGCCGCGCCCGCAATCGACCGAGAACGACGGAGCGGGCGCTCAGGTCGTCGCCGAGTCGGCTCCGTCCTGCTGGAGGTAGGCCAGCACGGCGAGCACGCGGCGGTGATCGTTGGCCGACGGCGGTAGATCGAGCTTGGACATGATGCTCTGCACGTGCTTCTCCACCGCGCCGACGGTGAGGACGAGCGACTCGGCGATCGCCGCGTTGGAGCGTCCCTCGGCCATGAGCGCGAGCACCTCGCGCTCCCGCGGGGTGAGGCGTTCGAGCGGCTCGTGCTCGCGGCGGCGTGAGAACAGCTGGGCCACGACATCGGGGTCCAACGCCATGCCGCCGTCGGCTACGCGGTGTACCGCCTCGATGAACTCGGCGACGTGCATGATGCGGTCCTTGAGAAGGTAACCCACGCCGCCGGCGCGGTCGGCCAGCAGCTCACGTGCGTAGGCCTGCTCGACGTACTGGGAGACGACGAGCACGGCCATCCCGGGCACGCGGCGGCGGGCCTCGAGCGCGGCGCGCAGGCCCTCGTCACGGAAGTCCGGCGGGAGACGCACGTCAACCACGGCGATGTCCGGGCGCTTGTCAACCACCTCGCGCAGCAGCGCGTCGCCGTCACCCACGGCGGCCACCACCTCGCAATCGTTGTCTCGCAGCAGTCGGGTCAGGCCGTCGCGCAACAGCGCGAGGTCCTCGGCGATCACGACCCGCACGGCACCTCGGCGAGGATCGTCGTCGGTCCGCCGGGTGGGCTGGCGACGCGCAGGCGCCCGTCGAGCGCCTGCACGCGGCGACGCAGGCCACTCAGCCCGCTGCCTTCCGGATCGGCCCCGCCGCGCCCGTCGTCGGCCACCTCGATCGTCAGCAGCTGGCCGGTGCGGAAGATGCGGATGTCCACCCGGTTGGCCCGCGCATGCTTTCCGGCGTTGGCCAGCGCCTCGGCGGCGACGAAATAGGCGGCGGTCTCGGCGGCGGCCGGCGGCCGCTCCGGCAGGTCGACGTGCAGGGTCACTGGGATGGGCGTGGAATCAGCCAGCGCCGACAGCGCCGCCTCGAGGCCGCGGTCGGTCAGCACCGGCGGGTGAATGCCCCGCGCCAGGTCGCGCAGGTCGCGCAGCGCCTGCTCGGCGCCGGCGCGGGCCTCGGCGAGCAGCTGACCGGCCCGCTCGGGATCCTCGGCCAGCTTCTGCTCGGCCATGCCGAGGCTCATGCCGAGCGCGACCAGCCGGGCCTGGGCACCGTCGTGCAGATCGCGTTCGATGCGGCGCAACTCTGAACCCTGCTCGTCGACCGCGCCGGCGCGGGTCTCCTCGAGTACGTCGATGCGCTCGGTCAGCTCGGCCCGATTGGAGGCCGACAGCCGCAGCGCCGCGGCGTAGGCGCTGAGGACCAGCGCCAGGGCGAGGATCGGCCAGATCGGCCAGAACGAGCCACCGCCGCTGGCCGCCCAGATCCCGATGTAGAACAGGCTGAGCGCCGCGAAGATCCCGCCGACAATGGCCAGCGCGCGACTGCCGAGGAAGCGGTCGAGCAGCGGCTGGTTACCGGCGGTGGTGACGACCCAGCCGTGGATCGCCAGTGCGAGCGCCAGCGGCAGCGCGACCCACACCGGCCAGAAGTAGCCGCGCGACGTGAGACCCCAGATGACGATGAGAAAGCCGACCACGATGCCGTCCGCGGCGGCATGAATCCGCCAGGCGGGGTTCGAGCGGGCCCGCCAGGCAACGCCGGAGAGGCCGGGCCCGGGCCCGGCCGGCCTAGGGGTGGCCGATGCGGTGGCAGTCGTCTTCACGAGAACGTTGGTGGCGACGCAGATGATCGCGGCCGCGACGGCGAGCGCCAGCAGCCGCAGCAGAGTATCCGCCCTCAACAGGCCGACGGTGACGTCGGCCTGCGAGGGCGCGATCGAGCGGGGGTTGCCGAACATCTCGGCGGTCCGAGCTTCAGGCGGCCTGGGCCGGGACCTGCCGGGGATGCACATTCATGCTCGGCAGCCAGCTCAGCCAGCGCGGCAGGTACCAGTTCCACTCGCCGAGCAGCTTCATCGTCGCCGGGAGCAGGACGCCGCGGATGACCGTGGCATCGATGAGCACCGCGGCGGCGAGGCCAACGCCGAGCTGCTTGATGTCGAGCGTGGGCAGCGAGGCGAAGATGGCGAACACCGCCACCATCACCGCCGCCGCCGCGGTCACCGTGCTGGCGGTCTGGCGGATCCCCTGCTCCACGGCCTCGGACGTGCTCGCGCCGCGGTCGTGCAGCTCGCGGATCCGGCTGACGATGAACACGTGGTAGTCCATCGACAGTCCGAACAGGACCGCGAACAGGAACAGCGGCAGCCAGGTCACCACGGCGCCGTTGGAATGGAACCCCAGCAGCCGCTGCAGATGTCCGTCCTGGAAGACCCACACCAGGACGCCGTAGGCCGCGCCGACCGACAGCAGGTTGAGCGCGATCGAGGTCAACGGGATGACCACCGAGCGGAAGGTCACCAGCAGCAGCAGGAAGGCCAGCCCGAGCACGAACGCGAACACGATCGGGAAGCTGTGCTTGATCGTGGCGCCGAAGTCGTGCGAGCCCGCCGTCTCCCCGGTCACCGCGTAGGCCACACCCGGGATGCTGCCGAGCGTCTCGGGCAGCAGCCGGTCACGCAGGCTGCTCAGCGCCGCCATCGACGTCTTGTCCGCGCCGGTGCCCGCGAGCGGCATATCGATCCGCGCGTAGGTGCGAGGCCGGTTGACCGTGACCGCGATCGGCTCGTGCGCCTGGCCGCCGGCCAGCGCCAGCGTGGTCAGCCGCCCGATTTGCGCCTGCACCGCCGGTGCCGTCACGTCGTCGCTCTGCACGACCACCTCGGCGGGCGTCTGCGCCCCGGGGAAGGCACGCTGGATCTGCTGGTAGGTCTTGGCGATCGGCACGCCCGAGGGCAGGTCGCCCGGACCGAGCAGCCGCGTATGCAGCCCAAACAGCGGCAGCGCCGCGACGACGAGCACGATCGCGGACAGCCCGGCGGCCGCGACGGGGTAGCGCAGCACCGGGCGCAACACGAGATCCCACACCCGCGAGGTCGCCCGCGGGCGGCGCACCCGTCCGCGCTCCACCTTGTCGCCGAGCCGGCTCAGCAGCGCCGGGAGCACCGTCAGCGAGCCGACCATGGCCACGAACACCACCAGCATCGCCCCGAGGCCGATCGATGTGAACACCTTCGCGCCGGTCAGGAGCATCCCCGCCATGGCGATGAGCACGGTGCACCCCGATACGAGCACGGCCTGCCCCGAGGTCGCCGCGGCCCGGGACAGCGCGTCACCCTCGCTCAGGCCGCTCCGTCGCTCCGCCCGCTCGCGCTTGAGGTAGAACAGCGAGTAGTCGACTCCGACGGCCATCCCCATCAGCAGCATCACCGAGCTGGTGGCGTCGCTGGCCGGGACGAGATGGCTGGCCAGCCCGGCGAGACCGCCGGCGCCGAGGACGGCCGAGAAGGCCAGTAGCACGGGCAGGCCGGCGGCCACGAAGGCGCCGAAGGCCACGAGCAGGACAAGGAAGGTGATCGGCAGCGACAAGGTCTCCGCGCGCGCCAGCCCGCGGTTGGTCTCCTGCGACTGGGCGTGATCCCCGCTGGCGTCACCGAATTCGGCCACCGTGTATCCCGACGCGCCGCGCTGCAGCGCCGCGACCGTGTTGAGCACCGGCTCGATGCGATCGCCGGCGGTGTCGGGACTGCCCTTGATCTGAAACTGGACGAGCGCCGAATGCCCGTCGCGAGAGATCTGTCCGCGGTTGCCCGAGGCCAGCGGCGAGCGCACGTCCTGGACCTGGCTAAGCGGGCGGATGCGCTCGACCACCGCCTCGACCTCACGGCGGAACCTCGGGTCGGCCGCCGTCAGCGTCCGGCTCTGCACGAGCACCGTCTCACCGGCGTGGTCGCCGAACCCGGCCCGGATGAGCATTGCCTCGGCGCGCGCCGTCTCACCGGTGCCCTGCTGTGCGTCGGTCAGCTGCACCGTGCCGGCCATCGAGCCGGCGATCACCGCGATCACCACCAACGCCAGCCACACGAAGGTGGCGGTCTTCCAATGTGCCGCACTCCACCGTGCGGCTCGGGCTGCCACATTCACCGCAACCGTCCTTTCACTCGTTGGCCAGTACACGGGTCGAGCATCCCCGCGGGAGTGCCACCCGCCAATGCAGCGGCCTGGCAGGCGGGGGTGCAGCTAGCTGGCGTGTCGCGCGCGGAGGTGGGCCGAGTCGCGGCGGGTGACAGAATGGCCGGCATCGAGTTGCGGGTCTTCACCGAGCCTCAGTTCGGCGCCACCTACGAGCAGCAACTGCGTCTGGCCCTCGAGAGCGAGCGGCTCGGCTTCGGCGCCTACTTTCGCTCCGACCATTACCTCACGATGGCCGACGACGATGGCCTCCCGGGGCCGACCGACTCGTGGGTGACGCTCGCCGCTCTGGCCCGCGAGACGCGCCGGATCCGGCTCGGCACGCTGGTCACCGCCGCGACCTTCCGCCTGCCCGGTCCGCTGGCGATCTCCGTCGCGCAGGTCGACGCGATGAGCGGCGGCCGGGTCGAGCTCGGTCTGGGCAGCGGCTGGTTTAAGGCCGAGCACCGCGCGTACGGGATCCCGTTTCCCCCGCTGGCCGAGCGACTGGATCGCCTGGAGGAGCAGTTGGGCATCGTCACCGGCCTGTGGTCGACGCCGGCCGGCGAGCGCTTCTCCTACGCCGGGGCGTACTACGAGCTCGTCGACAGTCCCGCGCTGCCCAAGCCCACCCAGCAGCCGCTGCCGGTGATCGTCGGCGGCACCGGACCGCGGCGCACGCCCCGGCTGGCGGCGCGCTTTGCCAGCGAGTTCAACATGCCGTTCTCCGGGGTGGCGGAGACGCTGGCGCAGTTTGACACCGTCCGTCGCGCGTGCGAGGACGCCGGTCGCGATCCCGCCTCGCTCACGCTTTCGCATGCGATCACGGTGTGCTGCGCCGAAGACGAGGCCACGCTGGTCCGGCGCGCCGAGCGCACCCATCAGCCGCTTGAACTGCTGCGCAGCGGCGGCGCCGCCGGCACACCAGCGGAGGTTGTCGAGCGACTCCGAGCGTACGCCGAGGCCGGCGCCGAGCGCAGCTACTTACAGCTCATCGATCTCGACGATCTCGACCACCTGGCGCTCATCGCGGCCGAGGTCATGCCACACCTGGGCTGAGTCCGGTGCGCCCCGTGTGGCGAGAAATCCTCGGTGGTGATCAGTTTCTCGCCACACGGGTCGGGTCGGCTCGCGCCGCGGCGGGGGGTTGGCGAGAAGCTGTTCGTATTGACCAGTTTCTCGCCACACCCCCCTTAGGAACGGCGGCGAGCGTCACAGCTGTGTGCTGCCGCGAGTCCAGGCCGCACGCCAACGTCACGCGACCGTCACAGACCGGGCCTCGCGCACCCACCTACCTCGCCGAACGCAAACAACGCGCCCTGGCCCGCTGCTGCTGCCTCGCCGCCGCCGCCACCACCCTCGAGCACCAACCCGCCCGCCCCAAACGCGCACCCGTCAACCACTGCGCCGAAGCTCGCGGAATCAATCATCTGGGGTGAAAATCGAAAATCGACTAGCAGCCGTCCACGCCGCAACTGTCCCCGCCGGTGGTCACGGCGAGGGATGAGCGCGACTCCCAGCCGCGCTGGAGCAGCTCGAGCAGGGTCTCGGGCGGCTGGGCCCCGGCGGCGCCGAACGCTCGATCGACCACGAAGAACGGCACGGCGCTGATGCCGAGGCTCGACGCCGTGGCCTCGTCCTCGCGCACCTCGTCGGCGTACCCATCGCCGGCGAGCAGCTCGTCGACTTCGCCCTCCGGCAGCCCGGCTTCCACCGCCAGCCGTCGCAGCGTGGGAGCGTCGGACATGAGCTCCCCTTCGGTCAGGTAGGCCCGCATCAGGCGCTCCTTGACCTCGTCCTGGAGGCCGTGGGCGGCCGCGAGGTGAGTGAGGCGGTGGGCGTCGAAGGTGTTCCCACCCCGAGTGAGGTCAAAGCGAAACGCCAGTCCCTCGCCCGCGGCGGTCTCGGTCATGGTGGCGTACATGCCCAGCGCTTCGTCACGGGTCGTCCCGTACTTGCGGGCGAGATTCGCCGCGCTGTCGCCGCCGCGCTCAGGCGGCGCGGACGGATCGAGCTCGAAGCTGCGCCAGCGGACGCGAACGTCATCTCGATGTTCAAACGAGGCCAGCGCCGCCTCGAAGCGCCGCTTGCCGACGTAGCACCATGGACAAGCGATGTCCGACCAGATCTCGACGTCCATTGGGGAGCCCTTTCGTCAGCGGTTGCACGTACAACCACTCACCATAGCGGCGTTTACCGCGGCTGGGTGAGCGCCGCCGCATCACGTCGGTCCGTCCCCCCGCGGCGCTGAGCCCCCAGATCGAGCGCCGGCTGCTGAAACACCTCCACCGAGGTGACGAGCCCGTCCGCCAGCTGCCAGACCCAGAGAACATTCAGCGCCTGTATCTCGCTCCCCGCGTCTCCCTCGGCCCGACCGAAGACGATCACCGTGTCACCGACCTCCCGGAACACCGTGGGAGTCAGCGTGAGGTGCTTCCACACGACGGCAACGTCCTTCATGTACGCACGCAGACCGGCGTAGCCATGGTACGGGCCGTCACGTTCGGCCAGCTGCGAAGTGGCAAACATCCGGATCACCACCTCGGGATGGCAGCCGAGTTCCAGGGCGAGCACGTCGCGTCGGGCGAACGCGGCGAAGGCGGCCCGGACGATCTCGCCAGGATGCGGACCGGCCGAACGCTCGACGCCCGGATGTCCGGTGGCGGCCCCGCCGTCGGGTAGCGGCTCGGGTCGACCAAACAGGTAGCCCTGCCCCTGATGGACCCCCAGCTCGCGCAGGCGCACGAGGGTCGCGTGGTCCTCGATGCCCTCGGCGGTCGTGGTCTGGTGAAACTCGCGCGCGAAGCCGACGATGCCGCGGATGAGCCGCTCGTCGGTCTTGTCACGGGTCAGGTCGCGCACGAACTCGATGTCGATCTTCAGGTTCTCGGCCGGTATCTGCTTGAGGTAGCTGAGGCTGGCAAATCCGGTGCCGAAGTCATCCAGGGCCAGCTGGCAGCCGAGGTCGGTGACCTGCTTGGCGAAGGCCGACCCGGCGTCCGGATGGTTCATCATCGCCGTCTCGGTCACCTCGGCCACCAGCAGCGAGGGATCGGCGCCGGTCTCCTGCAGCGCCTGGGTCAGCTCGCGCAGGACGTCGGGATCGTCCAGTGAGGCTCCGGAGAGATTGAACTCGGTCGGACGGCCGGTGGCCGCCAGATCGACCGCCCGGCGGATGACCCACCGATCGATCTCCGAGATGAGGCCGTAGCGTTCGGCCACGGGCAGGAACTCGCCCGGGGCGATGACCGAGCCGTCCTCTGCGAGCATCCGGATGAGCAGCTCCTGCTGCATCGTCTCGCCGGTCATCAGGTCGACGATCGGCTGGCCATAGAGCACGAACCCGTCGTGGTCGAGCGCGTGGCGGATCCGGCCGAGCCAGACCGCGTCGCTGACCTCGGTGTCGAACTGCGCCGCGTTGGCGATGCGCTCGGTGATGTCGATGACCTGGGAGAAGAACGCGTGCACCGTGCCGTCCGCGCCACGGACGGCCGCGACGTGCACGCTGGCCCAGATGGTCGTGCCGTCCTGGCGCAGCAGGCGCCGCTCGGCGTGATGGCTGGCCAACGTCCCATCGAGCAGTGCCTGTCGCGCCACCAGCACATCAGCCCGGTCGTCCGGGTGGGTGACGTCATCCACCCGCCGCTGGAGAAGATTTTCGCGCGAGCAGCCCATCAACGCGCACATGGCGTCGTTGGTCCGTACGCAGTGGCCGGTGTGCGCGTCGGTAATGGCCATGCCAATCGGCGACGCGTCGAAGCCCTCCTGCAGCAGCGACGCGGCGGCCATCCGCTCGCGCTCGCCCTCGCGCTGCTCCGTCACATCCAGGACGGCGCCTCGGAGATACAGGGGCTCGCCGGCGCGGCCGGGCACCGCCTCGCCCTGGGTGGTGAGGGTCCGAACGCTGCCGTCGCGGCGCCGGAGACGGAATTCGCACCTCGCCAGCCCTGCACTCGCACATTCGGCGATGGCCGCGGCGACCGCCGCGCGGTCCTCGGGGTGAACGAGCCGCGCGAGATCGGCTTCGGTCAGGAGCGTGTCCGGTGGCAGTCCGGCCAGGTGCAACAGGCCGGGGGAATAGGTCAGCTCGCCCGTCTGCGGCACGAATTCCCAGCTCCCGAGACCGGCGACGCGCTCAGACTCGGCCAGACGGGCCTCGCTTCGGCGCAGCCGATCGGTGAGCTGCTGGCGCTCGGCGGCCGCGACAAATTGTTGGCTCATCAGGGCGCGTGTCGACCGAACCGCGGCCCAGCTTGACCGTGGAGGGTCGGGTCTGGCAAATCAATGCGACGACGCCCGCGTTAGGATCGAGCCGTGAGCGTCGTGAAGATCAATGCCATCACGGTTCCCCGGGAGCGGTTTGCCGTCTTCGAGCAGCGCTTCGCCACGCGGGCCGGGAAGGTCTCCGCCGCCGAGGGGTTCGAGGCGTTCGAGCTGCTGCGCCCCAACGACGAGCGCGAGGTGTGCCTGGTGCTGACGCGGTGGCGCACGGAAGCGGACTTCCAGGCCTGGCTGTCGGGTCCGGACTTCACCGCCGGTCACGCCCAGCACCGCGAGGGAGGGCCGGTGGGCACAGCGAGCGAGCTGTGGTCATTCGATGTGCTCGAGCTCGAGGGACCCGCCTCGAGCTAGGCCCCGCCGGTGCGCCACAACCCACAGTTCGAGGTCACCGACGCTCGCGTGGTGCGGGCACTCATCCGGGACAACCCGTGGGCCACGCTGGTCAGTCACACCGGCGAAGGGATCGTCGCCTCACACTATCCCGTGCTGCTGGACGAGGACGGTGACGAACTGGCCGTGCTCACGCACGTGGGGCGGCCCGATGATCAGGTCCATCGGTTTGGTGATCGCGAACTGCTGGTGATCATCGCCGGCCCCCACGGCTACATCTCACCGAGCTGGTACGTCCAACCGGCACCGGCGGTGCCTACCTGGAACTTCAGCGTCGCGCACTGCTACGGCATCCCCCGGGTGCTCGAGCCGCAGGAGAATCTCCGGGTATTGGCCCGCCTGGTCGACCACTTCGAGCGTCACGTCGATTCACCACTGGCGCTGGACCGGGAGGATGGTGGCGCATTGGCCGCCCGCACCGTTGGCATTCGCGTGCCGATCACCCGCTTCGTCTGCAAGGTCAAGATGAGCCAGAACAAGGATCGCCAGACCCAGCTGCAGGTGCTCGACGCGTTACGTCGTCCCGGCCCGTACGGCAATCCCGGGCTGGCCGACCAGATGCAGCGTGCGCTCGGCGACGACCGAGGCGGCCATCAACCTGCGGCCCGTCACAAGCCCCCGGGAGGTCCGGGCAGGCCGAGCAGCTGAATGATCGAGAAGACGAGGATCAGGGCGCCGACGCCGATCAGGCCGTAGCGCGCCTGGCGCAGGGGAAAGTGGCCACTGATGCCGACCAGGAACAACACGGTGGCCAGGAAGACCGTGTCGCGTACGTACTTGTCACCGGTCGCGCCGGCGTCGGAGCCCGCGGTGAAGTTGGCGTCCGCCTTGGCATCCTGCGCCGTGGCCTGCGCCTGCTGGGGGATCTTGTATTGCGGCATGTAGGCCGGGCCCGGGGGCGCGTTGGGGTTGTGCGCCGGGTCCGTCGCCAGCCAGGCATAGAACGCCGGCCGATAGCCCGGACGCAGGCGCCGCTCAGCCAGACGCTCGGCCGTGGCGTTGCCCGCGGTGAACGCGGTGAACCAGGCGTTGAAGGAGACCGAATCGAGCGTTTCGATCTGCAGGGCCTCCAGGTCGGAACGGTTGGCCTTGGTACGCGCGGTCGAGGCGGTAGCCAGTCGGACCGAGGCCTCGGTGCTCCATTTCGCCGCGGCGTAGCCCGAGTAGGCGGCCAGCACCGCCACGAGCGACAGCAGCAGCGCTTCGGTGATCGACAGCCAGCGGTCATGACGGTCGCTGTCCTGCTGCTCGGCCGCGCGCTCCTTGTGTTCGGCGATCTCCTTGCCCACCTCGCTCGCCGACAGGCCCTCGGCCACGTGTCACCTCCGCTGGAGACGAATTGCCTCAGTCTAGGCAGTGTCCAAGCGACGCGGCCCGCGGGCCGTCGGACGCCCGCCACACGTGCGCTAGGGTCGAGGCAACGAGGCAAGGCGGCGGCGATGGCCCAACTGACAGACAGCCAGGTTCCGGAGGTGTCGCGCGAGGAGCTGGCGGGTCCGGCCGGGCTGGATCGGCGCCACATTCGCTCGCGACTGCTGGTCATCGCGAGCATCGTGCTCGGCGTCGTGCTGATCATCACGCTCGTGCCGGGCCTTTCCAGCCTGCGCACGCGCCTGGCCCACGCGTCTCCGGCCTGGCTGGCCGTCGGGGTGGTCCTGAAGTACCTGTCCGGGTTGTCCTACGTGGCCGTGTTCCGCGCGGTGTTCTGCCGGCGCATGTCCTGGCGGGTCAGCTACCAGATCGGCATGTCGGAGCTGGCCGCCAATGCGTTGCTGCCGACCGGCGGCGCCGGCGGACTAGCGCTCGGCGTGTGGGCACTGCGCCGCAGCGGCGTGCCGGGCCCGTACATCGCGCGGCGCACCGTCGCCTTCTTCCTGCTCACCAGCTTGCCCAACGTCCTGGGGCTGGCGCTGATCGGCGTGGCGCTCGCGCTCGGTGTCGTGCCGGGCCGCGTGAGCCTGCTGCTATCGCTCGGCCCGGCGATCGTGGCGGTCGCCGCCATCGCGGTGACCCTCGGGGCCGGCCGGTTGGCCGACCGCGCCCGCCGTCACGCCGAGCGCGAGCACGGCAGCGCGGCCCGCCGCGTGAAGGTGTTCGGAGCGCTCGGCGACGGCGTGTCGGAGTCGCTCACTCTGCTGCGCGAGCACAACGTCGTCCTGCTGCTCGGGCTGGTGGGGTATCTCGGCTTCGACGTGATGGTGCTGTGGGCGACCTTCCAGGCGGTGGGTGGCGCGCCGCCGCTGGCGATCATCTGGATCGCCTACCTGATCGGCGAGCTCGGCGGGCTGCTGCCGGTGCCCGGCGGGATCGGCGGGGTGGACCTCGGGCTGGTCGGCGCCCTGACGGTCTACCGGGTGCCGCTGGCCACGGCCACCGCGGCGGTGCTGGCCTACCGGGCGATCGCGCTGTGGGTGCCCGCCGTGTTCGGCGGCCTGGCCTTCGTCGGTCTGCGGCGGACCCTGCGGGGCGAGGCGAGTGAGATCGCCACCTGCGGACCGGACACCGAGTTGGAGGTCATCGGGCGCGGTCGGGTTCGGCTCGGCGAGTGATGACGAAGGCGGTCCGGGCGCCGCGGCACGGTCCGGGCCGTTGCCGCAACGCGGGTATGTTTGACCTGTGAGCGATCCTGGACCCACGTCGACCACCGACCGGCGGACCCGCGACCGCGTACGCGACACTCGCATCGCGCGGGTGGTGCCGCTCGCCAGTCCGGCGCTGATGCTCCACGAGCTGCCGCTGGACGGCGACCGGGCCGGCGGCGTGTTGCAGGCGCGCTCGGACATCACGGCGATCCTCGACGGCCACGACGATCGGCTGCTCGTGGTGGTCGGGCCATGCAGCGTCCACGACTACGACGCGGCCGTCGATTACGCGCAGCGGCTGGCCGCCACCGCCGCCGCGCTGCAGGGCGAGCTGTGCGTGGCGATGCGGGTGTACTTCGAGAAGCCCCGCACGACCACCGGGTGGAAGGGCATGATCAACGACCCTCACCTGGACGGCTCCGGGGACGTCGGCACCGGGCTGCGGTCCGCCCGCAAGCTGCTGCTGGAGGTGCTCACGCTCGGGCTCCCGGTCGGGTGCGAGTTTCTCGACCCGATCACCCCGCAGTACGTCGCCGACGCCGTGGCCTGGGGGGCGATCGGCGCTCGCACGACGGAGAGCCAGATCCATCGACAGTTGGCGTCTGGGCTGTCGATGCCGGTGGGCTTCAAGAACGGCACCGACGGGAACGTGCAGGTGGCGGTCGACGCGGTGCGCGCCGCCGCGGCCGCGCACGCCTTCGCCGGCATCGACGTCAGCGGCGCCCCGGCGATCCTCCACACCACCGGGAACCCGGACGGGCACATCATCCTGCGCGGCGGACGCGACGCCCCCAATTACGACGCGGCGTCCGTCGCCTTTGCCCGTGAGCGACTCGGCGCGGCCGCGCTGCCCGAGCGCGTGATCGTCGACGCCTCTCACGACAACAGTGGAAAGGACTACCGCCGCCAGCCGATCGTCGCGGCTGACGTGGCCGATCAGGTGGCGGCCGGCGAGACCGCGATCGTCGGCGTGATGCTCGAGTCCTTCATCGTCGCCGGCCGCCAGGACCTCGTGCCCGGCAGCCCGCTCGTCTACGGCCAGTCGATCACCGACGCGTGCCTGGACTGGGCGACGACCGTCGAGGTGCTTGACGGCCTGGCTGACGCGGTGCGGACGCGGCGCCGGAGACGCGACTAGCCAGTTGAGTGATTCCACGGTGGGGGCCGTGGTTATCGAGGGTCTGCGTATCCGGTTGGCTTTGGTCGAGCGGTGGCGGGCGGGTCGCTGGCAGGTTGCCGGCGGGGCATGCAATGGGATTTGAAGGTCGGGGTCGGGCCCGATCGGACTGCTGCTCGAGCCGCCGTGGACCCCGTGTGGCGAGAAATCCTCGGTGGCGATCAGTTTCTCGCCACAGGGCCGGGTCGGTTCGCGCCGCGGCCGGGGGGTGTGGCGAGAACCTGGTCAATGCGAAGGGTTTCTCGCCAACCCCCCTCGCGCGCGAAGGCGAGTGTCGCCGCAGTGTGCCGGTATGCGCCAAGCGCCAGACGACGCGGTCACGCGACCGTCACAGAATGGGCCTCACGCACGCACGACTCGCCGAACTCAACGTACGCGTCTTGGCCCGCTGCTGCCGCCTCGCCGCCGCCATCACCTCGACCACCAACTCGCCCGCCCAAACGCGCAGTCGTCAACTACTGCGCCGAACCGCGCGGAATCAACCAGCTAGGCCGCGCGGGCGGTCTCGCCCTGCGCGGGCCGCAGCGGCGTGGTCGCCGCGGCGCTCCCCGGCTGGTCGCTGACGCCGGCCAGCGGCGGGTCCAGTGCGGTGCCGGTGATCTGCAGGTCGGGCTGCTCGAGCAGCGGGATCTCCACGCCGGCGTGCTCCTGGGCCCCCTCGGTGTGGACGACGCGTACCGTCGGGCGGTCGAGCTGGCCCTTCGGCACGGAAGCCACGATGCCCCGCCGCCCGTCGGACAGCAGCACCTCGGTGCCGATCGGCCACGGCGCCACCAGCTCGCGGAAGGTGTCGACCACCAGCGGGTCAAAGCGGGTCTCTCGCGCGTCGATGACCGCGCGCCAACCCACCTCGGGTGGCTGCATCGGGGAGCCGGGACGGGCGCTCACGATCGCGTCGTAGAAGTTCGCCACCGAGGCGATGCGCGCCAGCTGGTTGATGTCCTCGCCGCGCTTGCCGTCGGGGTAGCCGGCGCCGTCCCAGCGCTCGTGGTGGGACCGCACCACCGCCTTGACCAACGGGGTCACGGTGTCGCCGCGCAGCATGTCGCAGCCCATGACCGGATGGCGGCGCACGAACGCCGTCTCCTCGGCGGTCAGTGGCTCCTCCTTCTCGGCAATGTCCTTGGGGATCGCCATCTTGCCGATGTCGTGCAGCAGCAGCCCGAGTCCCAGACGCACGATGCGCGCCTGGATGCCCTCGAAGCTGCGCTTGCCCTCCCAGTCGCGAAAGCCGTGAGTCCGGAGCAGGCGGTCGCCGATGAGCAGCCCGAGCGCGGTGACGTTGACCGAATGCTCGTAGACCTGGTCGTCGGTGGTGGACAGGTCGATGAGCGCCATCCCGACCTCGGCGCTGCCCGCGACGTGCTCGGCGATGAGCGCCGCGATCGCGGTCAGCTCGGCGATCTCCTGATCGCCCAGGCCGGCGTCCTTCGGCTTCAGCTCGCGCAGCGAGGACATGGCCTTGGCCACCGTCTTGGAGGCAGAGGACTTCAGCTCGGTGCTCAGCGCGCGGGGGACGACGATGCCCGCGCTGACCGCGTCCTCGACGTACACGGCGTTGATGCCATGCTCGAGCAGCGACTTGGTGTAGGCCGCGGACAGTTTGGTTCCCGCCCGCAGCAGCGGCGTGCCATCCGCGTTCTCGCAGTGCACGTCCTCGCCCAAGGTCATCTCGTCGTTCACGCGGCGCGTGGCGATCAGTCTCATGCCACTCCTGTATCGGTCCACCCGCCCGAGGACCTTGCGTGCAGCGGCCGGCAATCGACGAATCTCGGGTCCCGCTAGGCTCGCCGTGATGTCCGAGCCCTCGGCCGCAGAGCCGCCCACCACCACTGCACCGCCAATGTCCGCACGCCTGGCCGGCGTCCGATCCTCGCCGGTGCGCGACATCCTCTCGCTCACCGAGCGGCCCGAGGTGATCTCGTTCGCCGGCGGCCTACCGGCGCCCGAGCTGTTTCCGGTCGAGATGCTGGCGAGCGCCTTCGCGGCGGTGATCGGTCCGACCGCGGCGCCGCGGTCGTTGCAATATTCGCCCACCGAGGGGGTGCCCGAGCTGCGCGATGCGCTCGCGGCTCGCATGCGGGTGCGGGGGGTGCCGGCGCAGCGCGAGGACGTGCTCGTCACCACCGGCTCGCAGCAGGCGCTGGCGCTCGTGGCCACCGTGCTGCTCGACCCCGGTGATGCCGTGCTCGTCGAGGACCCCTCCTATCTCGCGGCGCTGCAGTGCTTCGGCTTCGCCGGCGCGCGTCCGATTCCGGTTCCCGGCGACGACGAGGGCCTGGACCCCGAGGCGCTGCCCGAGCTGATCGCGGCCCACCGTCCGAAATTCCTTTATTGCATTCCCAACTTCCAGAATCCGACCGGACGCACGTTGTCGCCCGGGCGCCGCGGACGGCTGGCCGAGATCGCGGCTGAGCACGACCTGTGGGTCATCGAGGACGACCCCTACGGCGAGCTGCGCTACGGGGGCGAGACCGCACCCTCGATCGCCGGCCACGATCTCGCGGCGGAGCGAACGGTGGCGGTGTCGTCGCTGTCCAAGGTGCTCGCGCCCGGCCTGCGCGTCGGCTGGTTGCGGGCACCGGAGTCGCTGCTGCGCTCGCTGGTGATCGCCAAGCAGGCGGCCGATCTGCACACCTCCACCGTCGATCAGCTGGCCGCGGCGCACTGCCTGGCGCAGGTGGACCTCGACGCCCATATCGATCGGCTGCTGGCCGCCTACCGGGCGCGGCGCGACGCCATGCTCGCCGGCCTGCCCGCCGCGCTGCCACCCGGCGCAACGTTCAATCGCCCCGACGGCGGCATGTTCCTATGGGTGCGCCTCCCCGCCGGCTACGACGCCACCGCGCTGCTGGGCACCGCGCTCGATCACGATGTGGCGTTCGTGCCGGGAGCGCCGTTCTACGCGAGCGTCGCGGATCCGCGCACGCTGCGCCTGTCCTTCACCACCCACGCCCCCCACGAGATCGCCGTTGGTCTGCAGCGGCTGGCCGCCGCGCTGCAGGCATACGCGTCCAGTGGCGACGGGGCGCGGGGCTAGAGTGGCGAGGATGACGCAGATCTGTCTGGACGGAGCGCTCGTGCCGGCCGAGCAGGCGGCCATCCCGGTGACCGACCACGGTCTGCTGCGCGGTGACGGGGTGTTCGAGGTCGTGCGACTGTACGACGGGGTGCCCTACGGACTGGATGAGCACCTGGCGCGGATGCGCCGGTCGGCGGAGAACCTGCGCCTGCCGCTCGACGTGGCCGACGTGGCCGCCGACGTCGCGGCCCTGCTGGCGGTCACCCCGCCGGCCGACGCGGCGGTGCGAGTCCTCGCCACCCGAGGCGGTCACCGCATCGCCATGATCGAGGCGCTCCCGGACCTGCCGGAGACCGCGGCGCTCGCCGCCGTCACCTATGCCCCCACTCGGGTGCTCGATCAGATCAAGTCGCTCTCCTACGCCGCGAACATGCTGTGCGGGCGCCTGGCCCGCGAGCGCGGCTTCGACGAGGCGCTGCTGGTCACGCCGCACGGCCGGGTGCTCGAGGCGCCGACCTCCTCCTTCTTCTGGGTGCGCGACGGCGCGCTGCACACGCCGCCGCTGGACGACCATCTGCTCGACTCGATCACCCGGCGCGCGGTGATGGCCTGCTGCGAGGTCCACGAGACGCCGACCACGCTGCCGGATCTGGGCGAAGCCCAGGAGGCCTTCCTGGCCTCGAGTCTGAAGGAGGTCTTGCCGGTGCACCGCATCGAGGACCTCGAGCTGCGCGCCCCCGGTCCGGTCACCGCCGACGTCGCGCAGCGGGTCGGCCGCCACATCGCTGACGCGCTCGCGCTCGCGGCGCGCTAGCCGTCGTCGTCGTGCGCGTCGCCACGGTGATCGGCAACCGGCCGCAGTTCGTCAAGGCGGCCGCGGTATCGGGACCGTTGCGCCGGGCCCATGAGGAGCTGCTCATCCACACCGGGCAGCACTACGACGAGGAGATGTCGCAGGTGTTCTTCGCCGAGCTCGGTCTGCCCGCGCCGGAGTACCGGCTCGACCTCGGCGACGCGACCGGAGCCTCGAACGCGACGCAGACCGCACGGATGCTCACCGCGCTGGAGCCGTTGCGGCGCGAGCTCGCGCCCGACGTCGTGCTCGTCTACGGGGACACCAACTCGACCCTGGCCGGTGGCCTGGCCGCGGCCCAGCTCGGCCTGGCGGTGGCCCACGTCGAGGCGGGCATGCGCTCCTATGACCGGTCGATGCCCGAGGAGCTCAACCGCGTGCTCACCGACCATCTCTCGACGCTGCTGCTGTGCCCGTCCCGGACGTCGCAGGAGAACCTGGCCTACGAGGGCGTGCTCCGCGGGGTGAGCGTGGTCGGTGACGTGATGGTCGACGTCGCCCGCGTCGTGGCGCCGGCGCTGGCGGCGCGGGGGCAGATCCTCGATCGCCTCGGGGTCAGCGACGGTGACTACCTGCTCGTCACCGCGCATCGCGCCGGCACGGTGGATGACCCCGACCGCCTGCGCCGCCTGGTCGAGCTGCTCGAGGCCCTGGACGCCCCCACCGTGCTGCCATTGCATCCCCGCACGCGGGCTCGATTGGAGGCGGCTGGGCTGCTCGAACGCGTCTCGGCTGCGGTGCAGGTGTGCGAGCCGCTCGGCTACCTCGACTTCGCGACCCTGGTCGCCCACGCCCGCGCCGTGCTGACCGACTCCGGCGGCGTGCAGAAGGAGGCCTACCTGGCCGCCGTGCCCTGTGTGACCTTGCGCGATCGGACCGAATGGGTCGAGACGCTGGAGGCGGAGTGGAACGTGCTCGTCGATCTCGACCCGGACCGCTGCGCGGCGGCGCTGGCGCTTCCCCGGCCCCGCGAGCATCCGCCGTTGTACGGCGACGGACACGCGGCCGAGCGGGTGGTGGCGGCGCTCGAGCGCCTGCCGGCGGTGGTGGCCCGGAGGTGACCGCTCAGAGCGCGGGCGCGCCGTCCTGGGGGACCACCTGGCGCCCGACGAGCGTGTCGCGCCCGGCGTCGGTCCAGATCGTCTGATCGCGGCCCTGCCCGACGCCGACGAGGGCGACGGGCACCTCGACGTACTCCTCGATGAACTCCAGGTACTCGCGCGCGGCGACCGGCAGGTCGGACATGGTCGTCGCCTCGGTGATGTCCTCGCTCCAGCCCGGCAGCTCGGTGAGCGCCGCGGAGGCGTGGTGCAGCACGGTCTGGTGGTACGGGTAGTCGGAGAACTCGGCATCGTCGGTGCCGCGGTAGCTCGTGCAGGCGTAGATGCGGTCCATGCCGGAGAGGACGTCGAGCTTGGTGATGACGAGCGAGGTGAGCGTGTTCAGCTGCGCGGCGTAGCGCAGGGCGACGAGGTCGAGCCAGCCGGTGCGGCGGGGGCGTCCGGTCGTCGTACCGAACTCGCCGCCGCGCTCGCGGATGAGGTCGCCCATCTCGTCGTGCAGCTCGCTCGGGAACGGCCCGGCGCCGACGCGGGTCGTATAGGCCTTCGATACGCCCCAGACCTCGTCGATCGCCCGCGGGCCGACACCGGCCCCGACGCAGGCCGCGCCGGCCACCGGGTTGGACGAGGTGACGAACGGATACGTGCCGTGGTCGATGTCGAGCATCGCGCCCTGCGCCCCCTCGAACATCACCGTGCGGCCCTCGCCGAGCAGGTCCCACATCAGCTTGGCCGTGTCCTTGATGTGCGGCTCGAGGCGATGGCCGTAGGTGAGGTACTCCTCGGTCATCGCGAACAGGTCGAGCGACGGGTCCTTCTCGAAGGGCCGCAGCGACAGCCGCTTGGGCTCCATCGCGGCGACGATCTTCTTCTTGAGGATCTTCTCGTCGAGCAGGTCCTGGACGCGGATGCCCAGGCGCGCCGCCTTGTCCGCGTAGCAGGGGCCGATGCCCCGCCGCGTGGTGCCGATCTGCAGCTTGCCGAGCTTCGCCTCGCCGGCCGAGTCCAGCAGCAGGTGGTAGGGCATGATCAGGTGCGCGTTGGCCGAGATGCTCAGCCCGCTGACGTCGATCCGCCGCGCGCGCAGCCCGTCGAGCTCGGAGATGAGCACCTTCGGGTCGATGACCACCCCGTTGCCGATGACGCACGTCTTGCCCGGGTAGAGGATGCCCGAGGGGATGAGGTGGAACTTCCACTCCTCCTCGCCCCGGACGATCGTGTGGCCGGCGTTGTTGCCGCCCTGGAAGCGCACGACGGCATCGCCCCGCTCGGCGAGCAGGTCGGTGATCTTCCCTTTTCCCTCGTCGCCCCACTGGGCGCCGACGATGACAATTCCAGGCATAGCGCGGTCCAGTGTATTTGGCTTTGGGGGGCGCTCCGGCGTGGAGCGCTCAGGCGGTGTGAATGTCGCCCGGCACGCCGGCGGCGATCTCGTCCGGCAGCACGGCGTCGAGCTCGCTGGCCAGCCCTCCGACCGCCTCGGCCCGGCGATGGTCTTCTCCGAACAGCGGCAGAAAGGCTCCGCACATCTCCTCGATCCGCGAAACCGTGCGCGGGCCGATCTGCTCGGCAAGCTTGTCCGGCATGAGATTGGTGGTGGCCACGATCGCGCGGCCGGCCTCGTAGCGCGCATTGACGATCGAGTACAACTGCTCGAGCACCCATTCGGTCGTCTTCTCGGCCCCGAGATCGTCGATGTGCAACAGATCGACCGCGGTGAGCCGGTCCAGGTAGTCGAGCATCCCCGCCTCGGAGTCGATGGCCCGACGGATCACGTTGAGCAGCCGCGGGAGGGAGTAGATGGCGACCGTGCGGCCGGCGTCGAGCGCCGCCTTGGACACGAGCATCGCCAACGTGGTCTTACCGGTGCCCACGTCGCCGATCAACCACAGGCCGCGGCCCTCGTCCAGGCGCTCGTCGATGTGGCGCACGTAGCGACGCACGGCATCCACCACCGGCGCGGGCATGCCGACCACCGGAGCGCGATCGAACGACACGCCGCTGTAGCGCCGCGGAATGACGGCCTCCAGGCTGCGCGCCCGGGCCCGACTGAGGCGCTGCGGGCGACACCGGCAATCACTCGCCGTGTTCGTCGCCTCGTCGATCACAAAGCCGCTGCCGTCGCACGTACCGTACGAGCACGGCGCCGCCTCGAAGGCGGATGGGGGCGGCGATGGGGGCACCGCCTGAGGGTACGACACGCTGCGGGCGATGCGCCGCGGCCGCACGCGGTGTTTGCGCCTTTTGCTCCACCGCGTCTGTGCGGGTGGCCGGCAACGCGGTGGCCTAGGATGGTCAGACGGCGTCGACCGGCGCCGTGTCGACTTTGGGGAGAGACCGATGACCGAGTCCAACCGTCGCCTGGTGCTGGCGCAGCGCCCGACCGGTCTGGTGGATGACACGATCGTGCGCCTGGAGCAGCACCAGGCGCCCGAACCGGGCCCCGGAGAAGCGCTGGCCCGCGTGCGCTACCTGTCGATCGACCCGACGATTCGCACGTGGATGGACGATCGCGAGGGCTATCTGCCGCCCATCGGCATCGGCGAGGTGATCCGCAGCGGCGGGGTGGCCGAAGTGACCGAGAGTCGCTCGGACCGTTATGCGCCCGGCGATCTGCTGTTCGGCATGACCGGTTGGCAGGACTGGGTGCTGGCCGACGAGGGCGCCGGCGCGATGCAGAAGCTGCCGGCCGGGGTGGCGGCGACGTCGGCGCTCAGCGTGTTCGGCATCACCGGCATGACCGCGTACTTCGGCCTCATTGACGTCGGCCAGGTCAAGGAGGGCGACGTCGTGGTGGTGTCCGGCGCGGCCGGGGCGACCGGATCCACGGCCGGTCAGATCGCGCGGATCAAGGGGGCCTCGAAGGTCATTGGGATCGCGGGAACGGCGGAGAAGTGCGCGTATCTGGTCGACGAGCTCGGGTTCGACGGCTGGATCAACTACAAGGCCGACGACGTGCCGGCGGCGTTGCGCCGGGCCTGCCCGGACGGGATCGACCTGTACTTCGACAACGTCGGCGGGGACATCCTCAACGCCTGCCTCGGTCAGCTGGCCCTGCGCGGGCGGGTCGTGCTGTGCGGGGCGATCGCCGGCTACAACGACCCGTCCAAGCTGACCGGCCCGACCAACTACGTCAACCTCATCCCCCGCCGGGGGCGGATGGAGGGCTTCATCATCCTCGACTACTTCGACCGACTGCCCGCCGCCCAGGTCGAAATGGCTGGTTGGGTGGCCGAGGGGAAGGTGAAGTCGGTCGAGCACGTGGTCGCCGGACTCGAGAATGCTCCCGACGCGCTCAACCTCCTGTTCAGCGGTGGGAACACCGGCAAGCTGATCGTCGCCGTCTGAGCCGGCCCTAAAGCTTGCGCCACCTGACGGTCGATAGGCGCAGTGCCATGCGCCGCCTCTGCTCTCTGCTCGCCGCTGTGACGGCGATCGCGCTGGTCGGGGCTCCCGCGATCCACGCAGCGCCCGGCCCGGCGGTCCCGCCGGACCTCCAGGCGCTGCTGACGCGCTCGGCGCAGCAGCACATCCCCTACGAGATCGTGCAGAGCTCCAACGCTCTCGACGACGGCGCTGGGTTCTCCGACACGACCGCCACCACGGAGGTACGGCTGTCACCGCCGGAGTTCGCCACCTCGTCGGGCACCGGCGCACAGGCCGTCCGCGAACGCCTCACCGGGGGTGAGCTGTACATCGAGCTCCCCGGGTTGGCCCAGGTGGCGCACGGACGCCTGTGGCTGCGCGGAACCCCGGACCAGCTTGGCGTGTCCGTCTCGCAGCTGCTCGACTCGGCGGGATTGGTGCCCGATCACCCCTCGTCTGGGCTGAACAGCGCCGCGTCGGTCACGGCTCTGCTGCACGACGTCTCGACCCTCCGCGAGCTCGGCCCGTCGGTGGTCAACGGCGAGCCGGTCACCGAGTTTCTCGCCACGATCAGCTTTGCCCGGCTGACCGGGACTCCGGCTCCGGATGCCGGCAACCTCGGTCAGAACGTCGACCTGCAGCTGTACTTCGCGGCCGACGGGCTGCTCAAACGCCTGAGCCTCAACCTGGATGAAATCGTCCAGACCACCACCGACGTGCTCAGCGACACCGTCCCGGTGGTGGTGCATCGCCCGCCGGCGCGCGAGGTGGTCCCGTATTCGCCGGCCCTCGTGCGGGCTCTGCTGGCGTCCCAGTCCTCCTCCACGTCGAGCGAACCGAGCTCGGACAGCCAGACCGTCCCCTTCGACATCACCTCGTGGGTGGCGCACAGCCGGGCGGTCGGCCGGTCACTCGGACTGCTCGCGGATGTGTTGGGCCGCTCCTAACGGCACTCCAAGACGCCCCAACCTAATGCATATGAAACATGCCATAAGTTTTTGGACGTGGACCCCGGCCACAGCCCACTCGTGCCTCGGCACGGCCAAGATGGCACGCCCCGACGCCCCGACGTGCCGGTCACCTGGCGGACGGTTGACCCCGAAACGCCGGTCTTCGTCGATGAGAGCGGGCGGCGAGCCCGCGCGGTCCGTGGTGCCGCCATCACCGTGTGTGCCCTGTGTGCCCTGTGGCTCGGCGGGCTCGTGGTCGGCGTCAGCGGGTTCGCTCGCTTCCCCTCTGGCTTCCCGGCCGGCCCGCAGCTGATCGCCGGCGTGCCGGTGGCGCGCACGCCGGGCCCGCGCTCCGCGATCCGCCTGGTGGCGAGACGCGAGCTCGCCAGCCTGCGCGTCGGCCCGACCTCCCGGACCGCCGCCGCCGTGGACGCGGTGTCGCGCTCGGTCTGCCTGGTCGGCCGGCCGGCGGCCGGGCCGCGCGTTACCGCCGGGCGGCAGGCGAGCGACCGCAGCCGCGGAACCGCCGGGCGTGGCTCGTGTGTGACCGAGTTTCCGCCCACGGGCCTGCACCACCCGCGCTCCCGCCTGATCTGACGTGAGCGAGATCGTGCCCTCCCGGCCGGGGGTTCCCCCACGGACGCGGCGGCGGCCGCCGGCACACCGGGTGATCATCGGCTTCTGCATGACGATGGTCGTCGTGCTGCTGATAGTGGACGGTGTGACCACCAAGACGCTGGGAATCGCCGGCACGGACTCCGAGACCGCCAACGCGCCGCTGGCCAGCTCGCAGCCGATCTTCGTCTCGGACGGACACGGTGGCCTCGTCTCGCACGAGGCGCCGCCGGGGAAGCGGATGGCCCTGACCTTCGACGACGGCCCGAATCCGATCTGGACGCCGAAGATACTCGCGATCCTCGAGCGTGAGCACGTGCCGGCGACGTTCTTCGAGATCGCGGCCAACGCCGTGCGCGCCCCGTGGCTGACCCAGCGCATCGTCCGCGACGGCGACGAGTTGGGCAACCACACGTTCACCCATCCCGATCTGGCCGGCATTCCGAGGTGGGAGCGCAGCTTGCAGATCGACATGGCCGAGAGCGCGTTCAGCGGCATCGTGGGGATGCGCATCCGCATGGTGCGTCCGCCCTACTCCTCCACCCCCGATGCCATCACGCCAAAGCAGATCCGCACCTGGGGGCAGATCGCCGCCGCGGGCTACATGGTCGTGGTGGCCAACTACGACACCGACGACTGGACCCAGCCCGGGGTCGACTCGATCGTCGCGGCGGCCACGCCGCAGGGCGACCAGGGCGGGATCGTCCTCATGCACGACGGCGGTGGACGCCGGGCCGAGACCGTGGCTGCCCTTCCGCAGATCATCGCGCGGCTGCGGCGCCGCGGCTTTCAGTTCGTGACCGTCTCGCAGCTCGTGAATCTGCCGCGGAGCGCCGTGATGGTCCCGGCCAGCACCTCCCAACGTCTGCGCGGAGAGCTGTTCGTGGGCATGCTGGCCGTGTCGCGGTCGGTGACCGCGGTCCTGCAGGTCGTGGTGCTCGCCGTGGCGCTGCTGGTGGCCCTGCGCATGCTCATCGTGCTCGCGCTCGCCTCGGCCCAGGTCCGCCGCACCCGCCGCCGCGCGCAAGCCCCCGCGTTCACGCCGCCGGTCTCGATCCTCGTTCCCGCCTTCAACGAGGCGGTCGGTATCGAGCGCTCCGTCCGGTCGCTGGCCGGCAGCCGCTTCCCCGCGCGCTTCGAGGTGCTGGTGATCGACGACGGCTCGACCGACGGCACGGCCGACCTCGTCGAGGCGCTGGGCCTCGCCCGCGTGCGCGTGCTGCGTCAGGCCAACCGCGGCAAATCGGCGGCGCTCAACGCCGGCCTGACCGCCGCCAAGCACGACATCGTGGTGACCGTCGACGGGGACACGGTGTTCGAGCCCGACGCGCTGATGCACGTCGTGGCCCCCTTCCGGGACGCCGATGTGGGCGCGGTGTCGGGGAACACCAAGGTCGGCAACCGCTCCGGGCTGCTCGGCCGCTGGCAGCACATCGAGTACGTGATGGCGTTCAGCCTCGACCGCCGCATGTACGAGATGCTCGACTGCATGCCGACGGTGCCCGGCGCGATCGGCGCCTTCCGCCGCGCGGCGCTCGTCGACGTGGGCGGGTTCTCGGGCGCGACCCTGGCCGAGGACACCGACATCACGCTCGCGGTGGGCATCGCCGGCTGGCGGGTGGAGTACGCGTCCGATGCTCGCGCGTGGACCGAGGCGCCATCGACCCTGCACGCCCTGTGGCGGCAACGCACGCGCTGGTCCTACGGAACGCTGCAATCGCTGTGGAAGCACCGCGGCGCGTTCTGGCAGCGGGGCGACGGGCGCATCGGGCGTCGCGCGCTGCCCTACATGCTCGTGTTCCAGATCCTGCTGCCGCTGGCGGCGCCGCTCATCGACCTGTTTGCCATCTACTCGATCCTGTTCCTCAACCCACTACCGATCCTCGCGTTCTGGCTGGCGTTCAACGCGGTTCAGTTCGTGTTGGCGTGGGTCGCCCTCGGCTGGGACGGCGAATCGCGCAAGCCGCTGTGGTCGCTGCCCCTGCAGCAGATCGTCTACCGCCAGCTCATGTACCTGGTGGTCGTCGACGCGATCCTGGTGGCGCTGATGGGCACGCGGCTGCGCTGGCATGGACTCACGCGGACCGGCGACGTCACGGTCGAGGGCATCGGGGCCGGTCTGCGCGAGGAGGTCACACGCAACAACGTGCACGTATAGGACGGGTCCGGCGCCGGCGGCGCCGGCGGCCGATCGGGTGGGCGCTCGCGCCCGCGCTGGCGGTTCTCGCGGGCTGCGGCGCCTCCGGCCCGGCGAGCGTGCAACCGCCGGGCGGCAGTCGCGTCTACTCGCCCTACGTGGACGTCACGTTGGCGGCTCCGTTTCAGCTCGCCACCGTGGCGGATGACGGCGGAGCGCGCTCGCTGACGCTGGCCTTCGTCACCGCCGACGCGGGCGGGTGCCAGCCCGCCTGGGGCGGGCAGACGCCGATCCTGGCTGCGCCGGTGGTGCAGGCCGCGTCGCGCCTGCGCGCCGCCGGCGTGGCGCTACGCATCTCCTTCGGCGGGGCCCGGGGGCAGGAGCTGGCCGAGGCCTGCGGTGGCGCGGGGTCGGCCGCGATCGGGCGGTTGGCGTCGACCTATGCCGCGGTGCTCGACGCCTACCACGCGGTCGCGGCCGACTTCGACCTCGAGGGGACGGCACTCTTGCATCCGGCGACGGCGACGGTGGCGCTGCGCGCCGCGGCGATCGCTCGCCTGCAAGCGCAGGACCCGCGCGTAGCAGTCACGGTGTCGCTGCCCGTCTCGCCCGGCGGGCTGTCCCCGGCGGCGCTCGCCGCCGTGCGCGCGATGCTCGCGGCCGGGGTGCGACCGCGCAGCGTCAACCTGCTGGCGATGGACTACGGCGCCGCGGCGGACGGCCGCGACATGGGCGCCGAGACGATCCTCGCCCTCCGGGCCGCGCATCGTCAGCTCGGGCAGCTCGCCGCGGCGCTGTCGCCCTGGAGCGCGCTCGGCGTGACCGTCATGGTGGGGGTCAACGACATCAGCGGCGAGGTGCTGACCCTCAACGATGCCCGGGCCGTGGCGACCTTTGCCACCCGGCACGGCCTCGGGCTCACCTCGATCTGGTCGTTGGCCCGCGACAATCCGTGCCCGGGCAGCGGTGCGGCCGCCGAGCCCACCTGCAGCGGGGTGGTCGAGCCGCCGTACGCGTTCAGCCGCGCCTTCGGCGCGAACTCCAAGACCGGCGTGCCGGAGCGGCTGGCCGTCGACACGAGCTAGGCGGCGTAACGCTCGCCGGCGTAGTTCATGAACTTCGGGTACTCCTTCTGGAAGGTGAGCGTCACCGTGCCGACCGCGCCGTTGCGGTGCTTGGAGATGATGAGGTCGGCCTCGCCGATGCGCTCGGAGTCCTGCTCGTAGTACTCCTCGCGATAGATGAAGACCACCAGGTCGGCGTCCTGCTCGACGTTGCCCGACTCGCGCAGGTCGGACAGCTGGGGAATCTTCGGGCTGCGCGACTCCACGGCGCGGCTCAGCTGTGACAGGGCGATCACCGGGACGTTGAGCTCGCGGGCGAGGATCTTCAGTCCGCGGCTGAGCTCGCCGACCGCGGTGACGCGGCTGTCGTAGCGCGTGTCGGTGCGCAGCAGCTGCAGGTAGTCGACGATGATCAGCCCGAGGCCCTCGGGGGCCTGCGAGTGCAGGCGGCGGGCCTTCGCCCGGATCTCCAGCATGCCGATGTCGCTGGAGTCGTCGATCCACAGCGGCGCGGCGGCCAGGCGCTGGCTGGCGGCCAGGATCTTCGGCCAGCGGTTCTCGGCCACCCGCCCCTTGCGCAGCTCCTCGCCCTTGATCCGGGCCTGGGAGGCGACGAAGCGCTGGGCCAGCTCGGCCTCGGACATCTCCAGGGAGAACAGGGCGACGGCCTTGCCGTGCTCGATCGAGGCGTTCTCGGCGATGTTGGCGACCAGGCTCGACTTGCCCATGGCCGGGCGGGCGGCGATGATCACCAGGTTGCCGGGCTGGAAGCCGCCGGTGATCTCGTCGAGATCCTTGAACCCCGACGGCGTGCCGGTGAGCGAGGTGTGCTCGAGCGACAGCCGGTGCAGCTTGTCGATCTCGTCGTGCAGGACGTCCTCGATGGCGCGGAAGTCCTGCTGGCGGTCGTCGCGCGAGACCTCGAGCATCGCCTTCTCGGCCTGTTCGACCAGCTCGCGCGGAGCGGCGGCGTGGCTGAACACCTGCGACTGGATCTCGTAGGACGCGGTCAGCAGCCGGCGCAGCAGGGCGTTCTCGCGGACGATCTGCGCGTAGCGCCGGGCGTGCGCGGCGGCCGGCACCAATCCGGCCAGCTCGTCGACCGCGGGTGCGCCACCGGCCTCGTCGAGCTTGCCCGATTGGCGCAGGCGATCGGTGACGGTGAGCACGTCCACCGGCTCGGAGTCGTTGTAGAGCGCGAGCATCGCCTCGTAGATGAGCCGATGGCGATCGCGATAGAAATCCTCCGGGCGCAGCCCCTCCTCGATGACCAACGCGTACATCGGGCGGTCGGTCAGCAGGATCGCCCCGAGCACCGACTGCTCCGCCTCGAGGTTGTGCGGAGGCGTGATCGCGCCGTTGGCGGGAGGGGCGGTGGTGCTCATCGGGGATCGGAGTCTAGGTGCTCACGGTCGCCCGTTCGGGGCCGAACCGCCGGGCCAAACCGCCCGGAGCCGCAATTAGGTGGGAAAACGAGCATACGAACACATGTTCGCATGCGGGGCGGCGGCACGGTGGGGGCCCGCGGGCTGGCCATGGACCCGCTGGGGGTCGTTTTGGTAGCACCCTTGATCGGAAGGTCGGCGACCATCGAGACCTCGACGGCGACTCGCGGGAGGTGGGGCGGGGGTGGGCCGGTCGCGGGGGTGGGCCTAGGGGCTATCGCGGGCGTGGTTCCGTGACCAGCGCGCGGCACACCTGTGTGCGATCTCGCGCGCTTCGGCACATCGCTGTAACACTCGCGCGGGCACGCGCGGGGGGTTGGCGAGAAAGTGGTCAATACGGAGGATTTGTTGTACACACCCCCTCGCTCTCCGGTGGACCATCGCCCCCAAGCGCCCCTCCGGCACCGAGCGCCCCGGCACCCCACTCCCCGGAGCGGCGCTCAGCTCGACCCGGTGAGCACCGCTCCGAGCGTACCCCAGGCCGGCGAGCAGGTATTCGACACGAAACGCACCGGCCGCCCGTCCCAGGTCCCGGTGACTGTCGCCGTCCGCCCCCCAACCACGATCACCATGCACTGCACCCCCGGTTG